>Ga0307412_10000268_pt1 | contig 33482 bp, 36 predicted proteins | sample DK1Cmetagenome_3_FD_203823 | JGI IMG/M metagenome (GOLD analysis project Ga0307412, IMG submission 203823) | Maize rhizosphere microbial communities from greenhouse at UC Davis, California, United States - DK15-C-1 | ecosystem: Host-associated > Plants > Roots > Rhizosphere > Soil | place: USA...
GAGGTTGTCTCGAACCTGGCTGTCACCGCGAAAGAGCTGGAGAAGCTGGCGGCGGATCTGCGTTCCGAGGTTGACCGCTTCCGTTGATGCATCTTTGAAACAGCTATCGCGAGCAGGCTCGCTCCCACAGTAGTCGGCGTAATTCACAAATATTGTGAAGGCCCGATGTCCCTGTGGGAGCGAGCCTGCTCGCGAATGCTTTTCTCCCACCGCTTCTTTACACTTGCTGAAACGTTTCCGCAGCGCTATAAAAATGGCACAACTCCAATAAAGGCTGCTGCCATGACCCCGCTCAAACTCCTCGTCGCCCTCGGCGCATTCTCTGCCGCTTCTCACGCCATGGCCTGGGACTATGTCCTGCTCGACGCCAACACTCCGGCAAAAAACCGGACGATCACCAGTGAGCAACTCGGTGTAAAAACCGCCAAACCGTTTTCCGTGACCCTGCGTACTCTGCATGGCGGTCGTCAGGAGGGCGTCAGCATTGTCGATATCGATAACGGCACGATGAAACTCTCGGTGGTGCCGACCCGTGGCATGAACGTGTTGCAGGCTTCGGTGGGCGACGTGCGCATGGGCTGGGATTCGCCGGTCAAGGACGTGGTCAACCCGGCTTTCATCGAGCTCAACGGTCGCGGTGGTCTGGGCTGGCTGGAAGGCTTCAATGAGCTGGTCACCCGTTGCGGTTACGAGTGGGTTGGCCATCCCGGCATGGACAACGGCGAACTGCTGACCTTGCACGGTCGCGCCGCCAACATCCCGGCCAGCACCGTCACTTTGCACATCGACGAGAAGCCGCCGTATGCCATCACGCTGCGTGGCGAGCTGAAAGAGCAGGCATTCAAGAAAGTCGATTTCTCGGTAGCGACCGAACTGGTCACCGAACCGGGCAGCGCAAGCTTCGCCCTTAACGACACTCTGACCAACAACGGCGACTATGCGAAGGAATATCAGGCGCTGTATCACAGCAATTTCAGCACACCGTTTCTTGAGCAAGGGGCAAAATTCGCTGCGCCGGTGAAGCAGGTGTCGCCGTTCAACGACAAGGCCAAGGGTGATCTGCCCGACTGGCAGACCTATCGCGCGCCGACCAAGGATTACGACGAAACCGTCTACAACGTCGTGCCTTACGCCGACGCCAAGGGCGACACCTTGACCGTGTTGCACAACAAGGCCGGTAGTCTCGGCGTATCCGTAGGCTTCAACACCGAGCAGTTGCCGGTGTTCTCGCTGTGGAAAAACACCGACACCCAGGGGCAGGGCTACGTCACCGGCCTGGAACCGGGAACCAGTTTTTCCTACAACCGTCGCTATCAGCGGCCGTTGAATCTGGTGCCGACCATCGCCCCAAAAGAACACAAGCAGTTCCAGATCAGCTACAGCCTGCTGGCCGATAAAGCTGCGGTGGATAACGCCCTGAAGCGTGTGACCGATATTCAGGCCGGGCGCGATACTGAAGTGCGCCAAGCACCGCTGGTTGATCTGACCGAGCATTAAGGTGTCGCCGGCCGGTATTGCAGTGCCTCGGCCAAGTGTTCGCGCTTGATTGCATCGACTTGCTCGAGGTCTGCCAGAGTGCGGGCGACCTTGAGCAGGCGATGGGCCGAGCGCAGCGAAAGCGTCAGCCGTTCACAGGCTGATTCCAGCCATGTCTCATCGGCTGTGGATAACTTGCAGTGCCGCTTCAATCCCGGCAGATCGAGAAACGCATTGGCACAGCCCTGACGCTTCTGCTGTCGTTCGCGAGCCTCGGCCACCAAAGCCGCAGCGCTGGCGCTGTTTTCGCCGGGCTTGGCTGCCGGATTCAACGCGGTTGCCTCCCGCGCCACGGTCAGGTGCAGATCGATACGATCCAGCAGCGGCCCTGACAACTTGTTGCGATAGCGTTGGACCATATCCGGTGTGCACGAGCATTTGCCGCTGGGTTCGCCAAGATATCCACAGGGACACGGATTCATCGCGGCAACCAATTGAAATCGCGCGGGGAAACGTACGCGATCCTTGGCCCGCGCGATGACGATATGTCCCGACTCCAAAGGCTCGCGTAAAACTTCCAACACCTTGCGATCAAACTCCGGCAACTCATCGAGAAACAGCACGCCGTGGTGGGCGAGGGTGATCTCGCCGGGTTGCGGTTTCGAACTGCTGTGACATTCGGAATTAGATGCAACGTAACTGCGCTGCAGTGCGCATTCTGTCGTATGATTTACCCGAATAATTCGCAACTCAAACCTACTAATAAGTGCAACTGGCCGAATTATGGATAGCAATAGCTGCAACCAGCCTCAGTTCTCAGTTGCGAGGCGCATAAAATCTACGACGCGTAGCCTTTCTGGAGTGTTTGCTTTTCGCGGTCAGGGCGTTGCTTTCGAGTCCATGCTTGAGCGTGACTTTCTCAGTCGCATGGATTTCAGGAAGGATGTTCTGACTGTTCTCTCGCAGCCAGTGCAGTTGGATTTCGTTGCTCGCAGCGGCCGGTCTTATACCTATGTCCCCGATTATCTCGTTCATTTCCATGCACATACTTACCAGCGCCCCATGCTGGTCGAGGTCAAGCCGGCTGAAAACTGGCGTGAGAACTGGCGCGATCTGTTACCAAAATGGAAGGCCGCGTTGCGGTATGCGAAGGCGCGTGACTGGGACTTCCACATCTACGACGAATCGCGGATCAGAGGCCAGTCGTTGAAAAACATCCAATACCTGGAACGATTCAGGAATGCGGATTACGCGGATCAGGATCTGGACGCCATTATTCGCACGGTCGCTTTCAAGGGCATCGCAACGATCAGCTATCTCTTGGCACTTCACTTTCAAGGCGAAGAAGCCTTGGGCAAGTCCCATATCTTTCATCTCATCGCGACCCGTCAGCTGGACTGCGACATTTCTGGGCCTTTAAGCGATTCGCTAGAAGTCATGGTGGCCGAATGATTGACAACGTGAGTGGACAGTTGCACAGCGGGAAGATCGATAGATCGTTCGTCAATATTGCGCCGGGCGAGTTCGCTTGTTACCAAAAAGAGGTATTTCGGATCACCCAGGTATTGGATTTCCAATCCGTGCTCGCGATCAATGTTGAATCCGGGCAACCGAAGGTGATTCAAATTGGCGAGTTCAAGCCCTTTCTCGGAGACAAGATCAAGGGGCCGTATGCCGATTATGACTTGGAAGATATCGGTGCCGAGGAATGGGCCATTGCACAGAAACGCTATGCCGTCATAGTACCTCTTCTGGGCATCGACGGTCAGTCGCGTAGCGTGGTCGAGCAACGTGCGAAAGATGCAGGTGTTGATGCTGTTACGGTTTACCGATGGCTGCGCCGTTACAAAGAGCAAGGCGAAGTGACTGCACTCATCCCGCTCAAGCGTGGGTGGGGCAAAGGTCGCTCCAGGATCTCTGAAGGCGTCGAGAAGGTTATTGCCGAGACGATCGACGATTTTTACCTGACCGAGCAACGCCCGGATGTTGCCTCGACGGTTTATGAGGTCCGAAAGCGTTGCAAGGCGTTGAAGCTGTCTCCTCCGACGGTGTCAACGGTGCAGGCGCGCATCAAGAACATTCCTGATCGAACGCGTTTGCGAAGACGCGGCGATAAAGAGCTCGCGGGCAATAAATATGACCCGCGTCCGGGCGGACTCAATACTGAGTACCCGCTCCAGATCGTACAGATCGACCACACGCCGGCGGACATGATCATTGTCGACGACGTTCACCGGCGTCCCATCGGTCGTCCTTGGTTGACGCTGGCAATCTGTGTGTACTCGCGGATGGTGACCGGCTACTACTTGTCGATGGATGCCCCCTCTGCGGTCTCGGTGGCAATGTGTGTTGTCCATTCCATCTTACCCAAGGAAAAGTGGCTGGCGCTTCATGGGGTGGACGCTGAATGGCCGGTATGGGGAAAAATGGGCACCCTGCACAGTGATAACGGTGCTGACTTTAAAACCAACAGCCTTGTGCAGTCCTGTGTGAACCACAATATCCGTCGTGACTTCAGGCCAAAGAAAAACCCGCAATGGGGCGGACACATTGAGCGCTGGATGGGCACGTTCGCCGGCATCAACAAAAAAGACCGGGGTGCCACCTTCAGCAATCCTGCTGAGCGTCGTGAATACGACTCTGAGAAGCAGTCGATCTACACGTTTGCAGAGTATGAGCGGCGGTTGGTCAAAAACCTCATCAAGTACAACAACCAGTTCCATGAAGAGATCGACATGGCGCCGATCAGAAAATGGAATCTGGCGTTCTTCGGAGACAAAGAGCACGACCCTATTATGCCATTACCGCCCAGGGTCGCGGATCCTTGGGGTTTCCAACTCGACTTTCTGCCTTCGACGCTGCGAACCATCCATCCCTACGGTGTAGAAATGGACGCGCTGTATTTCGCTGAAGCACTTCGGCCCTGGATAGGCGAAACCGATCCAAAAACAGGCAAGGCTCGAAAATTCCTATTTCGGCGTGACCCTCGGGATATCAACCGAATCTGGTTCTACGATCCAGCTTTGAAAGAACACTTCGAGGTGCCGATCGTTCGCGGTCGATATGCCGGCGTTACGGTCGGTGAGTACGTCAACGCCAAGAAAAAAGCGAGGAAAGCAGGACGCGACGCGGTCAACCACGACGTCATCGAACGGATGTTGGATGAGAACAAGCAGCAAGAGATTGAGGCGGCCTTGCGCACCAAGCAGGCCCGCAAAAGTGCTCAGAAGCGTACGAACAACACCAAGCAAACTACACCAGCACGGCCCACGCCACACGTCGAGCCGAAGTTTCCACCTACTGGTTTACCTGATTCGCCGCAGCTGTTGTCGGTTGATGAAGTGGACACCTTCGGAGAAGTCTGGTGACTGATTACGCTCATATCACGCCCCAGTTCAGAGACGTGATGCAAAAGTCCGATCTTGATCGGCTCGCATTTCTGGATGAGCCGCGCTGGGTTGATTACCAGGCCGCTAAGAAGCTTATGGATATCCTCAACGGCCTGTTACGAAAGCCCGAGCGTCCTCGCATGCCAAACCTCATGCTCGTCGGTGAATCCAACACGGGCAAAACCACGGTGGTTACGCGGTTCAAGGAACTATCAGGCCAGCCCTACATCAGCGACGATGCGGTGAGCGTGCGGCCTGTGATCTGCGCGGAAGTCCACAAACCCGATGAGCGAGAGTTATATAACGCCATCCTTAGAGAGTTCTGGGCACCACACAACCCTGTCGCGCCGCTGGAAAAGCTTCGACACCAGGCCATCCATCTCTTACGTGATGCGCGCACCCGCATGCTCATCCTTGATGAAGTGCATACGATCAATAACGGATCGGCTGCCAAGCGTATGGATGTCATGAACGAGTTGAAGATGCTCTCGAACATTCTCCACATTCCATTGGTGTTGGTAGGGACACGAACGGCACTTCAGCTACTGGTGCTGGATTCGCAATACTCAAGTCGGTTCGAGGTCGTTTCGCTGCCCAACTGGTCAGTCAATGTGGATTTCCAGCGCTTCCTTAAAAGCTTTGAGTCAGTTCTCCCGCTCAAATTCGCTTCAAAACTTTACTCGCCGGAGCTCACCCCGCTCATTCACGCGATCTCCAATGGCAACACGGGCAACATCGAATACCTTTTACGTGAGTGCGCACGAGAGGCGATCCGAAACGGTTCGGAAGTGATTGACCGTCGATTGCTTGAGAAAAACCAATGGATGCGTCCTACCAGTGCAGATGGGGTGCGGGAGCGAGTCCTGTAAATCCCGTATGGCCGTTGGTGCCATCTCTTCTGCCAGACGAGGTCATCTCGTCCTGGTTGATGCGATGTGCTTTGGCACAGGGATGCGATGCAACGACGCTCACCGGTGAGGTCTGGCCAAGGCTGAGGTTCTGGTGCGGCGATCCGGACAGGGAGTTATCGATTGAACAGACGCTGCATTTAAATCGACTTTCGGGTATTCCAGCGGCTGCGCTTCATGCGGCCACTCTGCAACCGCTGCATCAGATGATGACGGGGAGTACGAATTTTCCAAGGGGGATAGCCCCTTGGTTTCTCTGTTTAGGATGTCGAAATCGACGCCGATGCGGCGGCCTACAATACTGCCCCACATGCTTCAGAGAACACCTCCCTCATTACTTGATACAGGATCGCCTGTCTTGGCACAGCGCGTGTCCGATTCACCAGGCGATCCTGCTGGATCGCTGTCAAAGCTGCCAGGCACCGCTGTGTCCCCAACTGCTTACACCTCCTGTAGAAACGTTAGGCCGGTGTCATCGGTGCGGATATGAGCTGTGCTTCGCCGCAACTGTGCCGGCACCGGACAAAGTTCTGCGTTTTCAGCATGCAACCGATGGGCTGTTTTCCCGGCCAGCGGTGAGCTATGGGGGGCACCATTTGCCGCTGGCTGAATGGCTTGCTCTATCGCGCTGGATGATTGGTATATTGCGCACCGCAGCGCGTGCACCTAGCCCCTGCACGGAGACGTTTTTTCGTGAGCTCGGTGTCAACCTGGGCGAGCTTAGGCCACCGCCTATAGGATTGCCGTTCGAGTACTTATCTCCTTTAGACCGCGCAAGCCTTCTTGCTAACGTTTGGAGCATGCTGGAAATCAATCCCGAGCGATTGATGGAAGTGGCTGAACGTGAACAAATTCGGCCATCGCTGCTGCTCCCGCGTTCGGGAAAGTTACCGTCTTCACTTGTCGGGCTTGCCGCAGTGCTGAAAAGCAGGCGATGCCGCAAAAACAGCCTGTCTCCAATCGACAATCCGCGCTCTGTGAAAAGCGTGTTGATGAGATGGCAACGATTGCTCAGGAAGTTTCAACGATGACGCCCCCAGAATTGCCGCTGCAATGCGATGAGTGCCAGTGCATCGCTACGAAGATTCACCGTCTCCACAAAGGGCGGCGATTCTGCAACACCTGCTATGCCCGACTGTTCAAACGCAGGTTGTGTTCGGGCTGCGGAAATTTTGGCCGGCTGCCTATATTTGAAAAGGATGCCAGGTGCATCCGCTGCGAGTCGAAAGCCCCCTGTGTGCGGTGCAATAAGACCGGGAAGCCGGTTGGACTGATGACGCTTTACGGCCCGGCATGTACCAGTTGTGCTCATCACTTTTCCGAGCCTGAACCGTGCGAGCGGTGCGGCAAACTGTCGACGAAACTAACCCGCGTTCTGGCGATCGATCCGGATGTGCGCTGCTGTCCTCAATGCGCAAGAGAAGGCGCGGCAACATGCCCGGATTGTCGCCATCACCGTTTCTTGGTCGAGGGCGATGATGGTCGGAAGCGGTGTAAGTTGTGCGCTGCGAAGGGCAAGGTTCGGTGTGCAACTTGCGCTCAGATGATGCCGGCGGGACGTAGGAACGAATGTGAAAATTGTGCTTGGGGAAAGAGCTTTGATCGGCGCGCGCGCATCCATGTTGAGACTTTCGACAATGCCAGCACGCGTCAGCGTTTCGATGAGTTCTGTCAGTGGCTAAAAAACGAGATGGGCGCTCACAAAGCTGCGCTGAAGCTCAAACACTACGTGCCTTTTTTCAGCTTTCTGGACGGACATCCCGTTGGGCTGCCTTCGTACGCTTGCTTGCTGGAGCACTTCAGCGCCGAAGGACTTCGCCGGATGCAGACCCCGATGCTATGGCTCAATACTCGGTATGGCGTCGCGGCCGATGAACAACTGCGCAAAGAACATTCTGAAAAGCGCAGGATTCGAGAAATGTTCGACTCGACGCCCGCGGGTGTCGGCCTTGATGCGTTACTGGGGTACTGGGCATACCTGCGGACTAAGCACGCTGATGGGGACACGTCGATAGGTTCTATTCGGCTCTCCCTGCGCGCCGCAAAAAATTTGTTGGTATCGGCTTCCCAGCTGTTCGATACGCTGCCCACGCAGAAGACGGTCACGGCCTACCTCACTCAGACGCCGGGACAGCGTGCGGCTGCTCAGGGCTTTATTGGTTACCTGAACCGCACCCATAACCTTAGTTTGAGGACAGAGCTGAGCGCGCGCGCGGTAGCGCGGGCGAAAAACCAGAAGTTGGAAGCGAAACTTTACGGCCTGTACTTCGCTGGTGGCGAAGGGGAGGCCTTCGAACGTACCTGGATCAAGACCGCCCTAATGCTTTTGCACAAAGTTAAAAACGTGAACAAGAAGACGCTGAATTACGAGGCGATGACCATGCAGGACGTGGCTGGCTTCAACGTGGTGCTCAACGCAAAAGTCTATTGGGTACCAGGCCCAACGTCGGCTCCCGCCTTTGCGTGCGAGACCGTACAGCGGTCAGCTGACGATGCTCATACGTAATGATGTCGTGGATCATCGGAAAATAACGCCCAAGTGGTAGAAGGCGTAAAATAACGTTGTACCGACGTCCGGGTGGTGGCGGAAGATATTACTCCGATGCTTAGAGCGTGTTTTCAAGGCTCGAAAGTTACCGTTGGTAAATCGGATTTCGGAGCAGATTCTTGAGATCTCGACCAAGGCTTCGGCCTCATCATTGATTTCTACCAGTAGCCCTGAAATCTTTTCCTCTCCGTACACGGTTCCTTTTCGAACCTTCTTGCGCTGCAATTCAAATAGATAGAAGGAGCGGCGACCAACCACGGCGCGTACGACCAATATGCCACGTCGGCGGATGACATTTTCTCTGTACGCCAGCCAAGTTCGATTTATATCTTTAGGGGCTTCGGATTGGGCAAAGGGCGCGAGTGCCAGCAATCTAAAATCCGCACTCTCTACGAAGCCTTGGCGCTCTGACAGCCAAGCCACGCTTGATAAACTGTTTCGCTCTTTCAAGCCTTGAAGCTCGTCCCATACCTCTTGGACTGCACCTCCATCCCCCAGCACGCGCTTCGCGACCGCAGTGATTTTGCTGACGTCTTTGTTGTAACCCTGTGGGTCTCCAGTGGAGAGCATTTTGGCTGCTTGCGACGGGATCAGGGTGACGTTTTTCTTAACTAGCGAACGCTCTTCAAATGATACGGTGTGGGGGCATTCTTGACCTAGGATTTGAAACACCGGGTCTGGCTTTGACCAGCGAGCAGATCCTTGATCCGGCTCAAGAAGGTCGGTGATCGCAAAAGGATCTATTGGCTTTGATGCGTCAACCTTGACCCTGATCGTGTCGATCAGGTTTTCATCCTGCTCGGTGTCTTCCTTGGAGTATTTGACCCGTCTTATCTCGTAGGGATGATCCTGCGGCTGACTCATGCCGGTGATTTCGTAGCAAAGAAATGTATTGCCGTTGTTGATCCAGCGACCACGCACTTTCAGTTTCGCGGGGCCTTGGAACCAGGGTTTGACTCGCAGGCTCGTCTCTTTCATGCGCTTGCCGTGTGCATGGTCCAGCTCTGCGTAAATTCGTTTTGCAGCATTTGCTGCGTATTCGTCGTACAGAACGTATGCCAGAAATAACCCATCGTCGTTGGGAACATCGGGCTTTGGCTGCACAAGCCAAGTGTGGGGATCTTTCGTGGTGTCGGCGTAGAGAAGATCAAGCACCTTTGGCCATGGGTACGTTGTCAGTATCCTGGCCATGTCGGAGGTGCTGCCATAACAGCGGTACAAAAATTCGATGCAGGGAACCAGCAGGTTTTTGTCGTTCGATAAGGGGAAGCTGAGAAACTCGGTCAGAACCTTGTCCGTCGGCTGGCTTCGAAGCGTATAGTCGATCTTGAAATATGGGACGGGTTGGTGATTGCCCTGGATACTGATGTAAGACCAGGTGCCGGCGGTGAAATCTACGGAAAACACAAGGTCTTCGCCCAGGTCGGTTTCAGCAATGCATTTTCCTCCTTGCCAAATCGTCCCCAAACGAAAGCTTCCCAGACGACTAACGCCGATTCGTGCCTCTGTAACGCCTGCGGGCTCACCATTGCGATCTAGAAACCGAAAGATGACGTCTACGTACGGAATGCTTTCGGCATTGAAGTTTTTTCTGATGCGCTCGTAAGACCAAACCACCACCGTGCCGTTGTGGATGTGCTTGATAGCTTCGCCGTCATTAGTCGTGCATAGATTGTTGCGGGGCGGGACTCGCTTAATTCGTTGAAACAATTCGCAACTCCGAATATGCAGGGGCTCAACCTCGTCGCTGGTTGACCCCTTCATCGCGATCAATAGGGGTATTTAGCACCTGTGGAGCACTGAGTTTTTAATGCGGCATGACCTGGTCTTTTCGCCAGATGGTTCCGGCTACTGCGTTGGGTTTGAAGTTAGTAATTCCCGCTGAGCCCAGCGGTGAGGTGGCTTGCAGAGGTGGGTCGAGAGTGATCGTCTGTCCGGTACTGCTGAGCTGCAGCTGGGTGAAGTACACGTCGTGCGAGTCATTGACCTTATTGATTTGACGCCCGAACAGCCGGCTGCCTCTGGGAATGGCCACGTTCTCGTAGTCGTCATAGACATTCTCGTAAAGCATCGCCGATACATAGTCCGGATCGACACGCTCCAAAGTGAGGTTGAGAAAGGTGCCTTGGGCCACTTCATAAGGCTCACTTTGGGATCTTTGAGTCATTACCGCCGGCTGTTGGGCCTGCGCAACGCCCGAAAATATCATGACTTGGACGAACGCGATGGCCCAAATTAGTTTTTTATTTTCCATCAATCTTTCCTGTCTCACACCAATGTAATGTCGCAGCGCGCACAACGAGGAATCGGCGACATATGACTTCCTTGTTCATGCACTTGGCCGCTGAAGAAGATGGTCGACCAAAACGCAAATCTGGATGGTGGCGTTATGGTATCTCCGCCAGTTTAGGAAGGCTACGACGTTGCTATCGCCACAGGAGCCATGAGCTCAAAGAGTCATACCCTCCGTGCCCTGAGTGAGCAACTCTTCTACTCGACGCGTTCCGGGAGTGGTTGAAAGCATTTCAAAAGGGGGGGTGCCTGAAAACTGCGATTTTGGTTTGGATAGCCAGCGCTTGGCTTTCTCCAGATCCCCAAAAAAAACTTCAGCGAGCGAGATCACGTGAGCAACCTTAAAGAGATAGTCGTTCTCGCTGATGCTCAAGCCTTGGCCACAGGACAGCCTGGTTTGCACATCCACGTTGAGAATGCGGAGCTCTAGGAGAGCTTCAGCATCGTTTGCTGTGAATCCCGATTCGATGGTTTCGTGAATCTGTTGATCCGTGGCATCTACAGGAATGTGGAGCAGGTATTCCAGGCAACTGCGGTAGGAGAGAAAGCCGACTTCGCGAGCACCTCGTGGGCTAATCACTTGGCTAGGAGCTGAATCACCAATACTTGTCAGTACGATTGAGCCTTCTACGACCTCAATTTTCAACCGGTCTCCGATCTCCAAAGCCATCTGCTGCAACAACTTATTTGGCAGATTGATGATCAGATCGCCGCTGCCATCCTGGGGATCCAGGCAGCTTGCTGTCCATTTCTCAGTGTTATCCATCATCGGCAACCTCCAATGTGCAAGTGCGATGCCTACATGTGTTGATGGTCACTTCCCTATGAGCGCGTGGAGATCTTCAACGGTGATCAGCTGTCGCTTTCCATCGCCGAGCAGCACGTACACGGTGTTCTTGGTCAGGAAGAAACCTGGTGCTTCATAGCGGGTTTGAAAGGAGGTGCGTACCCAATCTCCTCGCTGGTAACGTCCACGGCTATCCAGAACAACGCACAGAGCATAGACAACCACCGGCTCTAGGCCGCGTAAGTGCAGCGCATTGAGCTGCTCAATATCCACCTCAAGATCTAGAATCGTCCATTGGCTCACCAGACAAAATGGTTGCGATGAAAACTTTTCTTGTGCGGTGATTGCAGCCTCGTGGGCAGACAAATGACAGCCGCCTTGTGGCGTGTGTTGCCCATCAATGAGCGCAGCCAGTTGAGTAAGGTTCATCAGCAACCTCTTGCGAGTCGACAGTGCTATGAACGCATTCTGCGCCTTCTCTCAAAGCGTAACGTAACCGTTGGTCAAAGCCTGACTGCCCAGCATAAGAGAAGTCGGAGCGCGATCGACTTGAGGACTCGCAGAGCCAAGTCGCCAGCTTCCAAGGATTGCCAGAGGCGTGCCAAGACCTTCCTTAGCGAGTCCGAGAACTCAGGGTATGCATAGCTGTGTTTCCAGAACTCGCTTGGGATCGATCAGAATTGACCGACTGAGCGAGCAATGCAAACTTTGGCAGAGATCTGTCCAGCCAGATGATTCTTATTTCTCTCACTTCCACCCAGTGTCCATTTTCTGGCATTAAAAGATTCATTTCAGCGGCATATGGGATGGCGCGGTTCACAGAGCTGAAGGGTAAAAAATGACTGAAGCGGAAAAACGCGGTTCGATTTTCATCTCGTATGCATGGGGTGGCGGTTTAGAAAATAAAGAATGGGTGCGCCAGCGCATCGTCGATAGGATCAACTGGAATAACGACGTTTTTTGGGATCGGGACAGCATTCACTACGGGGAATCGATAGATGGGGTGATAGCCCAGGAGTTGTCGAAACGCCCAATCTTGATTCTGTGCTTGTGTGATCACGATTACGTGAAGTCTGCCCAGAAAAAGGGATTGGGCCTTTACCGTGAGCTGGAAATGTTGAAGGAAATTTCCTCCGAACCAGGCGTTCGCATCGTCCCGCTCATTCTTGAATCTGGTTGTGTTGATGAGCTGCCCGAACCTCTCGTTGGACGCCTTTACCTAAACCTGCAGCCTTTGCAAGAGCTCAATCTCGATATTGGAATGGCGGTGCTGGGTGTTGCAGAGGGAGTAAAACCGGCGCAGATACAAAGAGAAATCAACGCTAGGTTGGCCGCGCACAAACTGCAGCAGCGCGCACTCAAATACCTTCAGAACAGTGAAGTGGTCGTTTGGGGGAACGGTCGCAATCATGAAGTTACGGTTTATCGCGAGCGTTCTGGCCCTGATCTGCTGCTACCGCCCCAGTGGATGTGGGAGAGCAGCTATTGGAACTACATGCTTGACGACGATAGCCCTACGTTCTGTCCCTCCAAAGGGCGCTGGCATTGGGAATCGTCCTATTCATCCATCGACATGAGGCCGCTAGCGACGGCTGTACTGTCGACTTTCTTCGATAAGCTGAATGGGGAGGAAGTAGAGCAAGCGCTAAATCAAGGCGGAATAGTCTTGGCGAATACGTTCTTCAGAACTGTCTTGATTACCGAGCCATTTCGGTTCGATGCAAAAGACATTGTGGGATTCCTCATGCGCCGGGACGAGGGCTGCGAAGCGCTGGAGCAGCTCCTTGACGCTGTTGATCAAATGGCCGAACAGCTCTAAAAGCCAGCTCGGTGGGAGAGTCAGGCACATCATCGGAGCAACGCAATGAGTCGCTTGTGAATGGAGTTTTTGGTGAAAAAGCGCGCGGATATCACGATTGCTTGCTTTGCTCGCCGTAGCACTTCGGTGGCCATTCCGGTGAATGGTGCTTCGGCAAAAAAAGTACCGTGAAGCTGCTTATCTGTTCGTCCTGGTGCAACTGATGCCGACAGGCCGCGAGCCCGTCCGAAGCTGTAGGCGGCCGTTGGGCTAGTGGCATTAGCGCCCGTCTGCGTCTGGTGTAATTCCATGCGAAGATGATGAGTGCGCAGTTGCATCGTGCGCGCCATATATGCAAACCTCGCTGAGGTAGCTGTCAAATGGCCAGTGCGTTCATCGTCATCATTGATGATGGAGCTGCGCTCCTGCGGGCAATAGCAAGGACTGCTTCATGAGCTTTCATGTTCCCGAAAAAAACTCCTCGCTATTCTCGGAGGTGCAGCAGCGGTTTCGGATGCTTCTCAAAAAGAGAATCATCACAGGAATCGATGAGGAAACTCTGGACTGCTGGCTGGCAAACTTCAAAACCGAGGAAGAGCGCTATTTTGCCGCCTGCGTGCTGGGCAGGCTCATTTTCAGATCCAAAAACATGATCGATAGCTCTATCGACCAGCTGCTCAACTGCATGCTGCCAACGTACTTGCGTCAGAAAGGGCTATATCCCTACGACGATATCGACAGCTTTTTGAGTTCCATTCGCCAAGATGATCCTTCGCACTTCATTCGGTTCGTTGGTGTAGACGGCAGCAAGCAGAACGACACGGGCAAAAGCGGTGTTGTGGTGATCCGCCATTACAAGCGCCGGGCGAAGATTCCCAAGAGTGTCACGATAAGACCAGATGCACTGAATGAACTCCCCGAGCATGTGAAGTGCATTGTTTTCCTTGACGACATGCTGGGCACTGGTAAGCAATTCGAAACCTTTGCCAAGACGCATGCGCTGGCCGAGAAGTCGGGCTTGCAGATCGTTTACTGCCCTTTGGTCGCATTTCAGGATGGCTTGGACAAGCTTGGCAAAAGTTGCCCCTGGCTCACCGTTCTTCCCATCGAAACCCTCAACGAGCGGCACCAGTTCTTCTGTGAGTCCGCGCAGACGCCAGGTGTCTGGGCCGTCGACGGAGTCAATACGGTTTTGGATACGCGGGGATTTTATGACCGACTCGCCACCAAGCGCGGTATTCCTAAAACCACCAGGCACGGATTGGATTTGCTGCTGGGGTTTGAAGACTCAACACCCAACAACTCACTTTCGGTTCTCTGGGCCAGCTCAGATGACTGGGCCAACCTGCTGATGAGATAACGTCGATGCCAGCTATTGCAGACGCTTTTCTGAAAAACCGCGCGGACAATTTGCCGCCGGACGTTTCCCAGGAATTCATTGTTCCGCCATTTTTTCAGCAAATCAGCATCTTCAAGGACAGCAAGTCTGTGCGCGTATTGGGTGGTCGTGGATGTGGTAAGACCATGTTCCTACGATATTTTTGCCATGGTTCGACCTTCAGCTCTCACAGGCCACAGATCGCCGATGATGAGTTTTCCCACATTGGCCTCTACTTTCGACCCGATACGGGCTTTTGCTCATTGATCACGCCGGAATGGTTGGGAAATCAACAGGATGGCGTGGCGTTTTCTCACTACCTGACGCTGTGTTTGCTTGCAGAGGTTTCCCAGGCGCTTGTAAACATCAACAACGCCGATAATTTGGCTGGCGGCCCTCTGTCTCTGAGCGACATCAAGCTTGGCCCCAAGTTGGTGAAGTTGTTGCAGCTAACAGAGCCAACCGTCGAGTCATTGGCTGCAGTGGTGGATGAACGGCTGGCGGAGCTCGATTTGTGGGTACGCAACCCGGGGCGTTGTGATACCCCAATGTTCGTGCACTTCACGACCATCATTACTGCACTGGCCGATGATCTGGCGAAACACGCTCCTCGGCTAAAGTCGGTTGCCTTCAGGGTGTTCATTGACGAATTCGAAAACTTGCTCCCGAGGCATCGCGAGATCGTTTGCGATGCAATCAAGCATCCAAGCCCTAGGCTGGCGGTGCATATCGCGCACAAGCGTGAGGCGGTCACCGATTTCAAGACCAGCGGGGAGGAGCGAATTGTTGAGGTGCACGACATTCGCACCATCGATATCGAAGGGTTGTTGGTGAACGACAATGACTTTGAGGTAATGGCGGCCGAGCTGTTTCTGTTCCGCCTGCGCCAAGCTGACGTCACTGTTCCTTGTCCTGCTTTCAAGCCAGAACTGCTACATGACGTCGCTCATTTACCATACCGAAGTACGCCGTCATATCGGCAGGATGTTGTTGCGTGCACGAAACAGATCTTTCCGGAAATGCGAGCGCCGGAAATCGCCCGAGTTGCGCTGGAGGATCCTGCGCTACGTCGGCGCGTAGTGGAAATGATTAAGAAGGGCCTGGAGTTTCAGGGGCTGGACGGTGTTTTCAATGCTGAAGAGTTGATAAGTGAAAGCGTTCCGGAGGCGAGCGTTGTGCTGGGTGCAATCCTTAATCGAAAAAGCCAGTCGGGCAAGGAAGCTGTGAGGCTTTTTCAGGAAGTGGTCGATAAGGGCAGATCCAAGAATGATGCATTCTACAAAACCGGTGGTTGGGTTGATAACAACCTTTATGGGTGTCTGTTTCACCTTTATGCAGGACTGACTAGGCGTCCCAACATCCTCTACGCCGGCTTTTCTCGATTCTGCAAGATCGCAGCTCCCAATTTGCGGTTCTTTCAAGAGCTCTGTCACAACGCTCTGTTGCAAGCGTACCAGCGCCGTTCGGCTGACGAGATCGATGGGGCGCTGTGTATCGACCTGAATACTCAAGCAGCCGCAGCAGTCCATGTTTCAGATGCCATGTTTGAAGACGTTGTTCAATTAGGCCCGCATGGCGACCGGTTGCTCGACTTCGCAAGGCGCTTGGGCGGGCTCTTCGAAAAATACAACAAGCGTCGTAGTCAGAGCGAGCCAGAGATCAACCATTTTTCAATCAACCGTGCGGACACGGCTCAGTTGTCTGATGCCGCCCAAGTGATCCTACGAGAAGCCAAAATCTGGTCGGTATTGGCGGAATCGAAAGGCACGAAGGACAAGGCGGAATATGACGTAACCCAATACGAGTTGGTGCTCAACCCGATCTACGCACCGCATTTCAGAATCAGCTACCGGAAGCGGCGGAAGATTACGCTCACCGCCTCTCAGTTGGACATCATGCTTACCCACACCGATAGCCAGTTCGATTCGCTTGTGCGACAGCTAGTGGATTCGCAAGATGATGAAGAAACCGCTAAAAAAACCGGCTCTTTGTTCTGAGGTCATCGTGCGATTTATTAGACAAGACTTGATCACCGAACAAGAGCTAACGCAGCTCCCGCTGATGGATATAGCGTTCACCGGTGCTGATGACCTGGACGACAGGAGTGCCTATTCGGTCGAGCGTACAACTCGTTTGGGTGAGAAAAGCTTTCGTGTGTGCTACCACCCTGAGTCATTCTGTCTGGAGGTGGGCGACAAGAAGTACCGGGCGAACGGCGGTGAGCTTGAGGATCTATCCCGAGATTTTGCCGCCGGCTCCATCGTGATTGATGCAACCACGCTCGATTTCTCAGAAATCGCGCTGTTGATCTACGCCTACTCCTTTTGTCAGAAAAGCCCAAGAATCGGCTTTCTTTATGTTGAGCCTGTAGAGTACGTGCGACGTAGCCATGAAGACTCTGCAGTGAATGGAATGGCATTCGATCTGAGCAGCGGTTTTGTGCAGCATTCCATCCCGCCGTTCGTGGGCATGCTTGGCAATAAAGACAGTGTTCACTTGGTCGCCTTCCTTGGCTTCGAGGGTGGGCGACTCACCCGCGTGCTAAATGCGGACGACGGCCAGTTCATTCGCAAGGTTACGATCGTTTTTGGAATTCCGCCTTTCCAGGCTTCCTGGGACTTGGAGGCGCTGATGGCCAATAGTCGTTTGCTAGAAACGTCTGAAGTCGGCGTTAAATTCTGCGGGGCGAACAACCCCAAAGCAGCCTACGAGTTACTCGAAAAGGCTCATGCCGCGCTGTCCGGCAGTAGTGAATGTAACCGGCTGACCGTTTCCCCATTTGGCACCAAGCCTATGGCAATCGGCGCTGCGCTTTTCTGCGCGATGCAGAAGCGGCCTCGCGTCGTGTTTGATCATCCTCGGCGAAAGAAAGGACGTACAACTGGAGTTCACTGCGTCCACTGGTATGAGGTGGACATCAACTAAGTGGTGTCCGCGTTCTTCACTGCGGAGATGATTTTCCGGGTTTCGGGAATCTGATTTTGCGCTGTCTTGCAATGGTGTCTGGCGGAGGTCTGTGTGAGTCCCTCAGCGCTTGTGATTTGAAACTCTCTCGTTCCGGGATGGGGAAATGGGTTGGATAGCTCGCTATTCGCTTCTCGATTTCTTCTGCCGTCCGCAGATAGCACGCTGTCCATGTAGATTCGGTAATCGGGACGATTTCGACATTGAGTGAGCGAAGCAGTGAGGTCACAGGTGTCTCGGATGGGTGGTTGCCTGCGGACAGGTGGTAGAAAAACACCCTGCCTGTTTGATGGCGCCGGCGCCTCTTGTGCAATAACAGCCACCACAGATCAATCTCGGTAAAGTCCATGCCGAGGCCGACAATGTGGATGTGGTCTCTAAGGAAGTAATCCACCCACGAGTAGATAGTGCGGTGAGTGGTGAAATCCAGAATTCCATTTTTCACCGGTGAGGACACTTTGAAGCGAGCTTTTTTGACGTCTATCCCATCGGTTACGTAGTTACGGATCTTTTGAAGTGTGCCGGCGTAGTGGTCGAACCCAAGTACCATGGAACTCGGCCTGGCCACGTCACCATGGACATGCCAGATGTCTACACCTGCCGCTGTATGGCGGCGAAACAAGCTGTACTTGGATTCGGGAGCCAGGAAAGTTGATTGATACAGTGGACCCGCCAGCGCCTCCTCAATCGTGAAGTCGTAGTTGGTCGTCATGATGACGTTGAAAAGGCTGCATATTCGCTCGTGAGCCGGGATTGGAGATATCTGTTCCAGTAATCCGGCGAACGCGACTTTGACGGAATGCTCGGTGCTGGCAAATACCCCTTCCGATCGCGCGCACAGCTCCTCGATAAACATGGATAGCGGTTTTTTATCAAGGTGGAGTGTCAGGTCTTCTGCGTTGAATTGCCGAGAAAGTTCGCGAAGGATTTGCGTCCAATCCTTTTGCAGTGCCGCGCGATTAATGCCATTTCCGAGCAGTAGGCAATGCATGATTCCCTTTCATCCTAAAAAGGTGACCGGCTCAGGAGGTTCTGGTGCTGCACATGGGAGCAGCCGCGGCGGTCAGAGTGGAACAGGCATGCTCAGCAGTGTTGATACAGTCAGGTGCTTCGCACATGCCCCTCGTGCCGCCGCGCGACGCCAAGCCGAGCACTCCGAGCTGGTGATCCAGCGTACGACTCTCTCTTGGTGTTTCGCCGGCATGCGGACACGGAATACTGATTCGGAATAGGGTGCCTGCCCACTCACGACTACCGCCTTGTGCTCCAGGCAACGCGTGCCCACCCTTGGCAACAAGATATCGCCGACTGTCGCCTGCTGGAAGTCGGGAGAAGGGGCTGTTTCAAACGAAACCTCCATTCCGGATCGAGGGAAGTCGGAGGTGTGGAAGTGCGCGACGCCAAGCTGGGAGAACTGTGAGCGCGTACGACTGCCTCGAATGATCGACACTTCCAGATCCTTCATGGTTAGCCCTTGGCTGGACTGGCGTAATGCAGCATCGATTTCGGCGAACTCATGGCTGCTCAGATCCATGCTCGAAATAGCTTGAGCGGGGCTCACGCGGCGCAATGCCGTTATCTGGAATTGGTCGTTTAAGCGCCCGAGTGAAACGTGGCGAGCTCGGCTCTTCCCGTAGCGGGCGATCAGAGCATACGCCTGAACCTCTACATAGCCACCAAATGCACTCTGCGGAAGTTCGTAGCACTCAATCTCAGATGCTTTATCCAGAAGCATTTTGCGGAACCGTTGGCTTTGCGTGCCGCAAGGAATATCCGCACCCACGATGAAGGCTGCAGAGCCTGAGGGTTTGAGCCTGGCGAGAGATTCGAGTACGAAGTAAAGGTCGATCGGCGCCCAGTTGCCCTGAACTTCCAGATCAGGGCATAGCTTTTGAAGTCGAGCAGCTGCCTCGGCGGAGAACCCGTGAATACCGTAGGGGGGATTGCCAATCACGTGATCGAACTGTTTCAGCTCCAGAGTGCGTGCGAGCTCATCAACCGCTAACACGTCCTGCTGTACAAAGCTGAATCCGGGTAGCGAAGGGCTCAACGCAATAATGGAAGGCTCAACTTCGACTCCCAGATAACTCGCAGGAGTTGCGCCGGAGCTGACGGCTTCAGCCAGGCGCCCGGATCCAGAGCCGAGCTCAAGCCAATTTCCACCCTGCGCTCCCATCAAGCACACCACTGCGCTCGCCAAGGGCGGAGGCGTCATGACCTGGCCTAAGCGGGCACGTGTGTTTTCCACTAGCCGATAGCGCTTGCCCGCATCATTTTTCTTCATCTCTCTTCCACCTCCCAGTGAGTGAGAGCTTGTTGGGATTTCGCATAGTTGCTATCGTACCTACCTATGCCAAGAATCGCAACGAAACAGTCAGTCGAACTCATTGCTGCACGCCATGAGCTACGGCGCCATATCTCCGGGCTTGGAATCTCTGTAAATGAGTATTCCAGGCGTTCTGGTGTGCCTCAGTATACGCTGTCGAAATTCCTAAACGGCCACATAAAAACCATTACGCCTGCGGTGGAACAAGCTTTGACTTATGCCAATATTGGCATAATTAGAGATATTGTTGAACTCACGGAAAATCCGGCGATTCGTCGTGCGCTTGGCCATGCGTGGGATGGGACCGAGCAAGGCGCTCAAGCACTCGCCTTGATGATCGATGCAATGGCCCCGGTCATTCGCTCGGCCCAGCTTGGGGCGATGCAGTAATCGGGGGGCCTGAATAAGCTGCCGGAGTACACGGCCCTTTTTCGTCACATCTACCATCGACCAGTGCCGGCCCTGAGGCCGAACTGGGTGCCTTCTGGTTCGTGATGACACGGTGCGCGGAAGCTGCGCCGACAATGGCGCACGTTTGGGCAATTGCCGTGGCTCGGCCTGTGACGAAGCGGGAAGAGGCTGTTTCAGCTCGGCTTCGATCGCTTTAAGGTCTGTATTGACCAGGTCATCCAGCAAGCTGCCTTGCGCCGGGCTGATTTGCTCGCTGCGCTTGGCGAACTTGTGGCGTTTGAGCAGGATGATTTCGGATTTGAACTGCTCGATGAGGATTTGATCGTTCAGGATCTTCCTGCTCGTCGACTCGGTCTGGGACTGCAGCTACAACGCCTGTGCCGCCAAGGCACGAGGCTGTTCCGGGGTCATCTGGTCGAGGTTGGGCGATAAAGTCATGTCGCCGATTGTGCCAGAGCAGGCGCGGAACGATGACAAGCAGACCGGTCAAAAGGCCGGCGTTTACAGCATGTTGATCACACCGCCTGCGCCGACTCGTTGCCACGGCAGGCCCAGTACCAACGCCTGGAGTTGTTCGTTGTCGAGTTCGACCTCGTCGCCGTGCCGAATACCGGGCCAATGGAGTTTGCCTTGGTTCAGTCGTCTAGTTGCGAGCCAGACGCTCACGCCGTCGTGCACCAGCACGTCCACCAGCTGTCTCCAGCCTCAGAGAACCAGCCATCGCCATTCACCAGGCATCGCCCTCGGTCAAAGGCGCACTGAAGCCCGAGCTTGTCGCTCATGGCGGCAACCTAGCGTGCCCGGTGCAGTGCTGTGACAGTTTGCGAGGGTGGTGTTATTAGAGTGACGTGTTAAAAATTTCATCAAAGCGAGCGTTTACAGCTTGATAGCAAAACGCTAGCTTACGCATCATTGTGATTGCATTCGCATTTCGTACGTCTATCAGTTGGCCCAGTGAGGCGTTTATTTAAACTGTTATCATCGTGTTCTGAGTTGATGCCGTTGCATTGCGTCACACATGACCTAACCTGCTCGAATGAGCCTAAGCAGGCGAACCAACACGCAACAGGAAGCGTCATACGGGTTGGCGATTATCGCCAGGTGGTGAGAAGCACCACCCACATGGTCCACCGCAGCACATGCGCGGTTGAACGGAATCGGGACAAGAAGGTACGTAGAGGCTAAATGTCTAAATTGGAATCGAGGCTTGCCAAGCACATCCATCTCTCCGGAGGTCGGAACGCTATTGATCGCCTGCTTTTCGGATTTGAGTGGGAAGCAGGGTTGGATCAGAGCGTCATGGCCAACCTGTCAACCATAGTTCGCGATATCGCCGAGCTCCCCCGGTGCATCGAAATTAGATCCGCTGAGAAAGAGATTGATAATCCTCAGTCTGATTTTGCTGCATTCAAAAAGTCTACAGATTTGACTCAAATCATTGCGGACGATGGGGAAGGTGCTGATGCTGTCGATACGGCAAAAACCGTCGAGCTCAATGTTCGTGAAAACGGATTCATGTTTCTGCTAAACGACGTAGCGCATTCCGACTGGGAAATTAGTCGTAATCGTGCGCTTGATACTTCTAAGGCAGCAGTTACTGAACTATTGAATACGGTTGCGCCGGAGTCAATAGGGCTTAAGGTTGTAACAAGTTTTAAATTCGATCGCGAGCTTCGCTTTGATGAGATATTGAATAATCAGAGTGATTGGATACCGATGTCGATATTTAAGGGTGCTTCATATTGGCGGTTTGAGCATTCATTTTATGAGCCGTTTGCTAATGGTACGGCGATTAAAACAACCTTTAACTTGTTACACTCTCCAGTGAATAACGATAAAGATAAGCTTGTGATTAGCTGTTTGCATCGTTTGATTTTTGGTGATCCTTCACCGATAGCTGCTGAGCTACTTCGCAAGTCATATGATGATTTGCATGAGAAGAATAAAATGATAGTTGCCTCTCTCCTGAGCGAAGATGCTAGGGAGTTTTTCGGCTTAGTGCCAGAAGGTGACAATTATGCATCCTAGCACTCAGGATTTTGTTGTTAATCAAGCTCTCCTTGTCCGATTGGCCAAAGAGGACAACATTGAGCGTGATTGTTTTTACAACCATTCGGAATTGGAGCTGGTTTCAGCTTTTAAAGGACGAGCTCCCAACACTCGATTTTTTCCATCTTTTCCGTGCGCTGGAGGTAGCGGTTTTTTTGGCGCAGTCCCGTCGGAAGCCGTGGCATTTTTGACTAAGGCAAGAAGTTTTTTGGACGACTGGCCATCTTTTCCGACAGAAGAGCCAAGTGTTCAAGTAATGTTGAAGATGGCTCGATACAGCCATGAATCTGTAGTATCCAAAATTTCGGCTTTGCTTATTGATGCTCAGATAGTTGGGGCTCGCAACTATCCTGACTATGATAATGCTTTCGTACGTCTGGATGATTTTGAAAATGAAGAGTCTGATTGGGACGGAATGGGTGGTCAGCCTGCTGATGCCTGTACTGTACAAGCTGTTAGACTTTTATTGAATCAGGTTCGTGGGCTTTCTATTTCAAGGCCAAGTTTGACTTTGAGTAATAACGGCGCGGTTTCTGTGATATGGAAAGATGAATCGCGATTTGCTACTTTGAAATTCAAAGGGAGCGATCAATACTCAGCTATTATCTTGGTGAATCGTAAACCGATTCTCACCATGAACTGCTTTGTAAGGCAGTTACCCCAAGAACTACAAAATTTTCTGACTGAGAGTTTCAGGGAAGATGTCACAGCTCATTTGTCCGAATTGCCAAGCGGTCTTCGCTAGTTCACTGGGAAGCCAAGCGGCAGCCGCTAAGCTTTCTAAGGTACTGACATGCACAGAGTGCAATGCAGAGACACATTCGACTACCACTCATTCGCCAGGCGTAGTCCTTAACGATGAGATGGTAGCATCCTGCGCTTGTCATCCTTATCACTTGCTTGAAGACGGTACCCTCTCTCCCGACACCGTCGCTCATGCATACGCACAAGGGATGTCAGTTACTCGGTTGAGTAAGGTTGAGTCCGGGGAAGCTCACGTCATGAAGTTTTGTGCGGCCAGCTTTACTGGTCGGGGCAAAGGTGCGCGCGGCAAGAAAAAAGCGGCGGGCATTGCGATTGTCAGGACTGGCGATGCGCGAGAAGTATTCTATGACTGTGGTAGTCAAGCCTTTAAGGTGTATGACACAGCGAGCGAAGCCATGGATTTTCATGCCGATATCTTCGCGACAGACTTCTTTGGTAATTCAGAAGAACTCTCGCTTGAAGATCAGGCAGCACGGTTGGCTGCTCAAATGGCTTTGATCGATAGGATGGAGCTGAAGCTCCTGCCTACCTAAAAGGGACGTTCCAAGCGTTTGGCACTTGCTACCTACCGCGCTAACCAGCAAGCACCCCGCCTCGGCAATACTGCTTACACCACTTCATCGGTGTGCGCCTTGGCATCCATCGAGCGATAGCTCAAACGATCAGAAAAAATGCGATGATCAGTTGATGGCGAATGGTCAGCAGCGGCCAGTAAGTCATGTGCCGCCCCAGGTTTTCAGCTAAGGTTACGGCAGCAAGTTGAGTATGACTTCGATCCAGCCAACAGGATGTTCATAATATGATGCAAACAAATATTGAGTGGCTTGAATCTCTTGAAACTGAGGAGCTAAAAGAAATCATTGAGAAACTGAATTATAATGGTCGAGTTACAGACCAGTGTGGTGTGGGTATCAGTTCCACCATCATAGAAGAGTGGAGCTGTGACGATACGAACTTTTTAAGGAAGCATGGCTACACTGGCGGGAGCTTAACAAAAACGACAGAAGTATCAGACGGTGTCAGGGTCTACGTTCTCCAATAGCAGCCTTAGCGAGTAGGCTACCTCGTATAAATCAAGATGTTTTGCAACCCAAAACGACGCCACGGCATCAACAATCAGCTGTTACCAGTAGAATTTGAAAAGGGCTAAGCAGCGAGCCTGGAGAGTGTCGAGAAAATCCGGCGCGATTCATGCCTCGTAAACGGCGTATCTATTCGTTTCATTCCTCACCACCCTAGCGTAAGCGGGATGGTTTCCTATTTGTGCCACGTAGCTGATCTGTTTCGGCCGAAACCTTTCCGCCGCTGCCGTCAGCTCTTCTCCAATGTCGCCTGCTGTGCCGCATGCGGTCGTATCATCGGTAGGCCTACCTGGAAACTCTCGCCGCCATACTGTATCGACGTCGCTAAACTTTTCCCACCCAAGCTCTAGAAGGTGTTTGTAGAAATCATTGCGCTCTGGCTCAGCTTGAGACAAATCGAGAGTCAGCATTACGTGCAGCATAAGTCGCTCCTTTTGATCATTGGATTTTGAAAATTGGTAACGGAAGGCTCGTGCGTAGAGATTGAATCCTTTGTCAGTCCCCTTGACCTTCTTCATATCAAAAATGCATGCAAGCATCAACGCTGACAAGTAGAAACTTGCTCAAAGCTCACAAATTTTTAAGCCATTGCGCGCTCTTCCGAACAGCTAGATTGCCTCTGTTATTTGGACACCCGCTTCCCTAAGTAAGTTATACAGGGTTGCAATTTTTGTACGATCTCCGCGAGTGGCGCAGTATGTGAAAACCACACGCTGCTTAGCACGGGTGAACGCGACGAAAAAACCAGCGGTAGCTTCGATTTCATCGTTAGAAAAGCTCCACCAGGCACCATCATCAAGGCCAATGAAGATGACAGTGTGATACTCGAGTCCTTTGCTTTTGTGAATGGTCATCAGAGGAATAGCATTGACGCCTTCGTAAGTATCAAGTGTTGAGATCCAATCTCCGCATTGAATGGATGAGGTGTATAAATGGGTCGCCGCTGAATCAATGACTTTTTCGAGCCATTCTCCCTGCGCGTAAGTTTGGTGGCGACTCTTGAGGTGTTCAAGCCCAATGAAGTTCAGAATCTCATCAAGGAGCGCTCGCGCAGCTTGCGTTGTTGTTGGAGGTATTGATCGGTTTTCGCCAAGCCATATCGCATACGCGTCCAATTCGCGTGAGAGTTTGGCGTGTCCGATTTCGTCGTCGGATGCGACACCTCTAAGCGCTGCCATCTCGCTTTGGCATTCGCTCCAATAGCGTCCTGCCCGAGGTGTCATGGCCAAGCGCAGTAACGAAACCATAAGTATCGAAACGTCTTCGACAAGTAACTCCTGCAGCATTATTGTACCGATCACCCCAGCCTCGTTTCGTAAGCTCAGTCCTTGGGCACCAAAAGCTGGCTGTAAAAGCTCGGCATAATCTCCTGCTTTTTGGCGAACAAGGAGAACGAAATCTCGTGGTGTAAGCTTGCCCGCAGCGATATTTGATGCGATAGATGCAGCTAGACCGCGTGCTTCTTTTTGCGGGCTCGGAAAGTCGAAGATAGAGCAGCTTTCTCCGATTATCGTGCCCACTGTCTGAGAAATGGGTGCGACAGCTTTCGCATCCAATGCCTGAGCTAACACGTGCTGAATTCTTACCAGATCGGGAGAGGAACGGTAGTTGTTATAGAGAGATGTCCGCTCGGCGTCGAAATCTGCGTCGAATTCGAAGAATGGGTCATCCATTGCCATCGCCCAGCGCATGATTTGCTGTTTGTTGTCGCCGACAGCGGTAATTACAGTGCTCGTCCCGCGGAAAATTGTGCTCACAAGATCGTATTGAACCTGTGTTGTGTCTTGAAACTCGTCCATGAACAAGTGCGAATAGGTAAGTCGGAGCGCTTCCTGCGCCATGGGATTCAGGCGCAACAGAAACTCCGCGAGCCTGCCTATCATCGGGAAGGACAGAACGCTTTTGGCCCCTCCGTGCAATGATGACTGCCAGAACCGATCCGCAGCCCACTGGCCTACGGAAGGGCATGACCATGTGTTTATTGGCAGCAGTTGACCGAGCAGGTACACGCGCTCAAAAGTTTTTGGCCCAATTGCACGTAGGTCAGCTCTTGTGCCAATTCCCGCAGGTGGTAAGCCCACCTCCTGGTAAAGAAAGTCCTTATAGTCACGCTCGTAGTAGCTAGTCATTTCGTAATCGGGGCGCGGTCGCCAATATTCGGGCAGTGACTGGCCAAAACGGTCGACCAAACTCTTAGCAAACGCGTCAAACGTCATTGAGTCCAGGCGGCTCGCATGGTCAGGATGGCAGCGTTTTCGCACGCGAGTCGCGAGATTAGAGGCTGCATCGCGTTTGAAACTTATCGCGAGAATACGTCTTGGCGAAGATGACGCCCCGGTTTGCAATAAGTAGGCGGCGCGCTGTGCGAGCAACTCCGTTTTACCCGCGCCAGGACCTGCAATCACGGAACGGTTTTCGTGTGAGCGCACGACCTCCAATGCGTTTGCCTCGAGTGACCTTACTCCTACAGGTTGCCAATCCTCCGGACGGATTCTGCGCGATGATAAGGTCATGTTCAGTCTCGTCTCAAAGATGCTGAAATATGCTTAAGCACTGAGCTGAGTACTGCTGGCATCTTCTCCACAAGTTGTGATTTTTCGAGTTTCGTCAGAGCTGCAAGATGAGTAGCCGGCTTGCTGTTGGTCAGAAAGTGATAGCGGTAGCTTGGGAACAGCGGGAGATAGTTTTCAAAAGGGCTGATATACGATTTCACGCCGGAGCCTGCAGTGCCCAGTACTACCTCGGCCGCTTTGTCGGGTGCCATGCGTGGGCCGCCACCTGCAGGAATGATGGCTGAATAAGCGGCGGGAAATGCCTCTAACATCGCTAAATCTAAGTCCAGAGGTGAGGAAAAATACACTCCCTGAGGCCTCAAGTTACCGTTGATCCATGCCAAAAGGTTGCCGTGATTTTGCGTGTCTGACCACGTGTGCATCTCGGCTAGCTCTGCATCGGACAAAATGCCTTGTCCTATTTTCAGCACCTGAGCTTTCGGTGCGCCAAACTGGAGTAGTTTTTCGATCGCTGTCTTGACTCGACCAAACCCACCACCTTCGCGCCCCAAATCAAGGTCGAGCAACGTGGCATGAGGGATATCCAAGTGCTTAAGCAAACGCCAAAAATGCTGAACGTGACGTCCGCCCAATGGGACAATGGCGACGAAAGCAGGGTCAATCAGCAAATCCATAGCCTCGGCAAGCTGGGGCAGAACGATTCTTTCCGAGTCTCCCTCAACGAGCAAAACAAATCGGGCAAAATAAAGTTCTGGATAGGCCAACATCGCACCCCGAACGAATTTACTAGCCTCAGCATCATTGATCGGAAGCTCTATCCGCTTGACTGAAGATACGCGCGTATGTGGGTCGCAGCGGCAGTATCGAACTTCCATCGGGTCGACGCGGCTTAGCACGGCCGGAGAGTGGCTGGTAACGATAGCTTGCGCACTGCCATCGTTTGTTAGTGATCGAACCTGACGAATGATACGTGCGAGGAAGTAAGGTGATAGGTGATTCTCTGGTTCCTCCAATGCGAATATCGTGAGCGCCGGTATTCGCAGAGCGTCGCACCTAAAGCCTTCAATCGATCCCTTTACGGCTTCTCTTTCCAAATCGAAGACCGCTGCAGCCAGGGCGAAGTAGAACAGCGATTGCTGACCATCGCTGAGCGCCTCGATGCCACGCTCTTGGCCGTCCGGCCCCTGTTCGAACATAACCGCGATCTTGTTGACGACCTCTTCAAACCTGCGACTTACCAGGCTGAGTCGTGGATTGGTATCTACAACTTCATCATGAAGTGCCGACCATCGCGTTTGCAGTGCTCCGGTGATTGCTGCAATTGCCGACTCTCCTTCGAAAGCGGATGCGAGATTTTGCGTGGCATCTTGAACAGCGTTTTCGGTAGACGGCGACCACTCGATCGCTCGTAACAGGCGAGCTGCTAACGCTCCCGCAGTAGCACGTGTCTGAGCTGCGGCGTCACGACTAGCTGGCGTGTAATAGAGTTGGATTAACCCTCTATCTGCAACAGAGACGGGATGGCATTTGTCGTCTTTCGGTTCTGCGTCAAGTGAGTCAATCCATTGCAGGGTCTGAGAGACCTCGCCTTCGACAGTGCCATCGTCCTCCCACTGGGCATCAAGTCGCAGACGGCAGACGGGGGCACCAGCGGTACGCTCGATCAGCATATGCCGGAAAGACGGCGCGATGGTTTCTGGCGTGGCCGAGCCATCCGTTAGTTCGGGTAGGGCGATCAGTACCTCGATATAGAGGTTCTTAATTTCAAGGTCGGTAGGGTCGTCGTCCGGCCCTAGATGAAAGTCCGAGCGACGCACCGTGCGTTGTGCCCGCGTCACACCGAACATTTTTGACAGAGCGTGCAATAGAGCGGTTTTTCCCGCCGCGTTGGGCCCGACAATAGTCGTTATTTTTGGAGAGATCGTTACGCAGATGGGGTCGCGACCAAAGCAACGGAAGCCAGACACGACTACAGATTCGATTAGCACAGGATTCCTTCCTCTATGCCGCAACATACACGTGTTCGTCGCGCGCCCACTCAGCGTAGGCAGGGGGATGGATTCTTGCCATGACCGCAGGCACTTCTTATGTAACCGCATAAGAAAACTATAATTAGCAATTGCCCCCGCTCTTGACGTGGCGTCACATGCACAAAGTTCATCTCTGCCTTCATGCCATCACGCTCGGGATCAACGACTTCGTCCGTTCTGCTATGACGATCTGACTCAATCATCTGAATTTATTGAGCCTGTTCACATCAGGACTGCTTTTTCTGCAGTTTTTGAAGCTCTTGCAACAACTGGAGACTGATCTTTTGTGAGGCGTCCAATTGTTTTTGGTACTGCTCAAATAGTGGTGCCATCAGGTTGTAAGCATCAAGGGCTCCCGCATTTCTTACTGCTTGCGCGCCAACTTGTTGAGCCAAGAGCATGTTGCTGTTTCCCAGCATCCAGAATCCGTCCCAAACATGGTTCGTGAGCGAACAATACTTCTGTACCTCATAAAGCTTGGTCGAGGAGATGATCGCTAGCGGGTTCTCCTGGCCTTCGACGAGACGCGTTTGGAGTGCTGAATAAACTTCGGTGAAATTAATACTCGTCGGTGCCGCCTCGAACGAGCGAAAGATCGACATGATGATGGGGGTGGGCGGAACCCGCAATTTCATGGAGAGCAGATCGTCTGGACTGGTGATCTGTTTGGTACTGGTTGTGATGACTCGATAGCCGCTATCCCAGATGTGATCGAACGTGAACAGCGTTTGGCTTTTCTCGATTTCCCTTCACACATGAGCGCCTAAATCGCCATCCCAGTGGTTGCCGCCTCGAACCCTCTGCGCAGCCTCAAAGGCGATGCGCAGGCTCTTACGGATCTACTTTACGGGTTGAAGAGCCCGGCGGTGTTTGTAGGTCACTCTTATGGTGGCGCTGTTATCAGCCAAGCCTCATACAATCAGGTCAACGTAAAAGCATTGTTTTACGTCGCCGCCTTTGCCCCGGATGTGGGTGAAAGTGCCGTCGCGCTGAGTGGTAAGTTTCCCGGCAGCACGTTAGGCTCAACTTTGGCGGCACCTGTCGCGCTCAAAAGCGGCGGAAACGATCTTTATATTCAGCAAGACAAATTTCATGACCAGTTTGCTGCCGATGTATCCAGCGCCAACGCTAAATTGATGGCGGCTGCTCAGCGGCCAGTCACTGATATCGCACTCAACGAGGTCGCTAGCCAAGCGGCCTGGAAATCCATTCCATCCTGGTGGGTCTATGGCGACGCTGACAAGAACATCCCACCACACGCGATGGCGTTCATGGCCGAGCGTGCAAAGGCCCGAGAGACGGTAGTTCTCAAGGGCGGTTCGCACGTGGTGATGATCTCCAACCCTAAAGCCGTTGCTCGGCTCATTGAAACGGCAGCAAAGTCGCAGTGACATCGGACTAAACGTCCAGCGTTTCAAGCGTGATAGATGTACCTGTCGCCACCGGGTTTAAGCACCATACCCTGCACTGCTACGAACACATCGGTCTGTCGGCTCGTTTTGCCCGCGCAGCAGGACCGTGGACTCAATGCTTGCGAGGATGTTTAGAGCTTGCGGGAGATGCGGCAGGGTTGTTTCTACTGTTCCAAACGTCTGCTTCTGACCGATTGCTGCCTGCAAAGGCTTAATTAGGATTGCCGTATCCGCATAATCGCATCTGTGATCGCTTTTGCATTTGTGTCTAAGGTCTCCATGGCCATCACAGCGTTTTCTGCAACCACTGCCACGCTATTCGCTGAAAGCCAAACGGCGACCTCCTCGATTGCCGCCGCCAGTGCATGCTGGTTGTGCAGGAGCAATGTCAGGGCGTCAGCAGTGGCGATATTAGAAGCTGAGTTATTTGGCATGCGATCCATCCTGGCAACGAGGGGTCCGCAAAGCCTAGCTCATGCGGCCGCAGCAGAGTTGCTTAGATATCGCATGCTTAAAAATTGCCACGCCGCGCAGATGATTTGAGACTTTAGCCAAACATTTGGGGGGGAGGCGGGCTACTACATCCAATCCATCATCGGAGCCAGCCTGTGGCCGCTTTCGGCCAGTAGCGGCCGTTCGCTTATCCGACTCACGAGGGGCTGAACAACCGTGTAGTAGGCTCAGTTCAATTCCCTATGGCTATAAACCAAGCCTACGCCGACACCCCGTTGGGTCGCTGAGCAGGACAAGGAGATCGGCGTCGATGGCACTTTGTGGGGACTGGCGCGAAATTCAGTCGCCACTCCAGACGTCGTTCCAGTTGCATCTATTTTCGTGTAGTTGCATTTATTTTCAATTGTCACAACTGCCCCCGACCAGCGCCGGTCCAGAAGCGGAATGGTGCGGTTGGCGGAAGGGGCGTTGCGGCCAGTGAGTCAGAGGCACCCCGCTGGCGACCGATTGAATCGCTGCCACTTCCAGCGCCTCACATTCGGAAAGCGGTGGCAGTAATCCTGGCAGACGACTGGCCAGCAGCGTCTTGCCGGTTCCCGGAGGCCCGCTGAACAACAAGTTGTGCGCCCCCGCTGCGGCAATCAGCAATGCGCGTTTTGCGGCTGTTTGACCCTGCACTTCGTTGAGGTCGGGATAGGGCTTGGCAGCGTGCATCAAACCATCGGAAACGTAAGGCTCCACCGGCGTGTGCCCATTGAAATGCGCCACCGCTTCCAGCAAATGATCGACGGCAAACACCTTAAGGCCCGAGGCCAGGCATGCCTCTTCCGCATTGGCCCGAGGCACCACCAACGCCCGTCCGGCCTTGCGCGCCGCCAGTGCCGCCGGCAGCACGCCACGCACGGGCCGCACGGCTCCAGACAGTGCTAGCTCACCCAGACATTCCACCTCATCCAGCGTCAGACAGGGCACCTGCACACTCGCCGACAGAATCCCCAATGCAATCGCCAGATCGAAGCGTCCGCCATCCTTGGGCAGATCCGCCGGCGCCAGATTCAGGGTGATCCGCCGCGCCGGAAATTGCAGCCCGGAATTGATGATCGCGCTGCGTACGCGATCCTTGCTCTCCTTCACCGCCGCTTCAGGCAGGCCGACCATGGTCAGCGACGGCAGACCGTTGGCCAGATGGACTTCGACGGTAACAGCGGGGGCTTCCACGCCAATCTGGGCGCGACTGTGGACGATGGAGAGGGACATGGTCGTTCCTTGAGTTGAATCGGGGAGCCGCTTCCTGCGGGTTTTTGAAGGGTAGTCTGGGGAGAGAGCGTTGGTCGGACAGTTTTAAGGGCGAACTTTCACTGGATGTTGCTGAAGGCACTAATCCTCAGGCATAAAAAAACCGCCTGTCAGGCGGTCATTTTTGCGGTACTCAGGTTCCACCGCCGGCGAGCCAACCATCGGGCTCCATTTCCTTGCCATAGGTCGCGGCCACTTTCAGAAAATGCCGCTGACTGGCTGAAACTCTGTCCGGCAATCCGAGTGCCTCGGTACCCGGTTTGGACACCCGTGCCGATTGGGTTTTCTGCTTCTTCTGCTTCATAAACACCTCACGTGCCGGGATGCTTGATTCGATCTTATTGGTCGTCCAATGGAAAGACAAGGCGACCGGTTGTATCAAAATAAAATCCCAGCGTTTGATAGTAAGGGATGGCGCCTGAGTCTGGCTCTTGTACTTCGATTTTCGTGCACCCCAGCTTCCGGGCGTAGAACTCTGTTGTCAGCAATGCCATCGGAGCGATCCAGCCCCGCAAGGTATTTGTCTTGCAGGTGTGTCCCTGCAAAAGGACGATTTTCATGCAGATCGTGCTTCTTCGCGGCGTTGCGTAGCACAGTCCGCACAGTTCTTCTTCGTACCAGAACGCTGCCCTAATATTTGTAGGACGCTGGCGAAAGGGGTGTGAAGATCTTGTATCCGGAGTCGGATGTTCCAGTTTGGCCACTCAACGCAGCCTCTGGAGGCGAAAAAAAATGGACCGCAGTGGTATGCGCCCGATTCTTCCGGGCGAGGTTCTGAATAAGGAATTCATGGAGCCGTTGAGCATGACCGTCATGGATCTGGCCATGCCCACGAAATGGCCCGAAAGCGAGATCGAAGAGCTTGTGAAATGCCAGCTCAGGATCTGCGCCGATCTGGCAATCAGCCTCGCCATTCAGCTCAACACTACGCCTGAGTTATGGATGAATCTTCAGTCGACTTACGATTTGCGCAGAGCCCAGCTCCGGCATGCGGGCTCATAGCGATTGCAGCATCCGCGAAGCCCTTTTCCACCATGGCCCTGCCCGGGTCGCCCAATCCTCTGCTGAACATTCAGCATCAGATAGCTTAGAAACCTGGGCTTTTTGGCGCAATCGGACGGCGGTCATTAAGGTTGTAGGACGTTGCGGGGATGGTTCAAGGGCTGAAGATCAAAAGATCGCAGCCTTCGGCAGCTCCTACAGGGGACGCGAATTATTCAGCGGGCGGTGTCAGCTTCGCTTCCATCTCGGCAACCTTGGCTTCGAGGCTTTCGAGGCGGGCGCGAGTACGCGCCAGCACTACCATCTGACTATCGAACTCTTCCCGGCTGACCAGATCGAGTTTGCTGAAGGCACTTTGCAGCAGCATTTTGAACTGGCTTTCCATTTCGGCTTTCGGCAGCGGGGTGTCGCCGCTGAAGAGGCGGGAGGCGGTGCCGCTCAGGGCGTCGAGGAAGTCTTTGGGCGCGAGCATGGGAAATGTCCTGGAAACAATGGCCGGCAGTGTATCACGCAGTGTCTATAGTCAATCCCGTTGCACGGATGCACGCTTTTCGCGCAGGGGGACGGACGGTGGCGCACCGTTGTTGTGCGTATCGGCAAAAG
>Ga0307412_10000269_pt1 | contig 33304 bp, 28 predicted proteins | sample DK1Cmetagenome_3_FD_203823 | JGI IMG/M metagenome (GOLD analysis project Ga0307412, IMG submission 203823) | Maize rhizosphere microbial communities from greenhouse at UC Davis, California, United States - DK15-C-1 | ecosystem: Host-associated > Plants > Roots > Rhizosphere > Soil | place: USA...
TGGCCTCGACCCAGGCGGCGTCGCGCTCGACCAGCACCGGCTTGACCGCACCGGTCGCGGGATCGCCGAGCAGGACCTTGTAGCTGTTCTGCAGCCGGTTCGCTTGCTGGACGAACACCGCGTCCGATCCGCCCGCCCAGCTCATCTGCGGCACGTAATTCTGGCGGGGATCGCCCTCCAGCTTGAACCAGCGGGTGCGGCCATCGGCGATGTCGACCGTGCCGGCGGTGACCGCCGAATTGGTCGTCCCCGCCTTGGGATATTGCAGCGGGATGGGCTGCGAATATTGGCCGCCGGTGTTCTTCATCATGAAGAAGGTACCGACGCCGCGCGTGTCGAACCGCCAAAAGGCGATGCGCTGCGAATCCGGGCTCCATTCGAAGGCGCGGTGGAGCGAGAATTCCTCTTCATAGACCCAGTCGGCCAGGCCGTTGACGATATAGTCGTCGCCGTCGCGGGTCAGTTGGACCGGGGCCCCGCCGGCGACGGGTTCGACATAGAGGTTGTTGCGATAGACATAGGCGATGCGCCGGCTGTCTGGCGAGAAGCTGGCATAGAGGACGCTGGACGCCGCCGCATCGCCGCCGATCTTGCGCAGCGCATGGGTGGCGGGTTCGTAGAGCCAGTAATCGGCCAGCGCGCGGGTACGGCGGAAACGCTGGCTGTTGGTCTGGATCAGCAGCAGCCGGTGGTCGGGCGACCATGTATAATCATCGATCGACAGGGGCTTGTCCGCGCCCTTCGGGATCAGCGCGGTGGCGGGGACGAGTATGGTGCGCTGCCCATCCTGGATGCGATAGCGGACGATATCCTGCCCGCCCTTTGGCGCGTCCTCCACGGCCAGATAGCTTTCGCCATCCTCGCCCCAACGGCTGTTGCGAACCCATTCCTCGCGCACCGCGTCTTTCCCGAAGATCGACTGGACCGACAGCTTGGCGGCGGGGGCCTGATCGGTCGGCCGCGCCGCCGCCGGCGCGATGCCGACCAGCGGGCACAGCGAGAGGATCAAACCGGAAACCAGGAAAGCAGCGCGCATCGGATCGTCCATTCAGAGCCCAGAGACCGCATCGTATCTATGGTCTCACGAATCGTATACCGTTTTCTCCGTTGTGGGCGAAGAGGGAACGGGTTGGAGCGCGCAGCGCCGCACGGCGGCGGCGGGGGAGGTGCGCCCCCGGCGTCAATCGAGGCCCGTCTTTCCCGGCGCCCAATAGGCCTTGGTGATCAGGCGCGCCGCCGGGAGCTTGTGCTCCTTCAAGCTCTGCCGAAGCCTTTGTATCGTCCCGGCCTTTCCGGCGAGCACGCAGGAAGCACCCGCTGCGACCCCCTCGGCAAGCGCTGCTTCCATGGCTGCGAGGTGCGTCTCGCCTGCGCTTTTGGCGAACAGCGCCATACCTTCGAGGCCAAGATGTGCAGCGGCCTGCCGCGCGCTTTCGACATCTTCAACTTCCAGGCAAGCCGATACGCGGCGCGCCCGATCCTGGTGCGTCGCGGCATAGGCGAGGCCCAACACGGTTTCGTCCCCGGCGATGATCAGCGGGCCCGGCAAGGGGGATAGATCCAGCGACGCGCGGGGGCCGAAGATCTCGCATTCCTCGCCCCGTGCTACGCTGCGCACCCACGCGCTCCCCGGTCCCTCGCCATGCGCATAGCCAAGAATGCACATCCGCCCGGTCGACGCATCCCATTCGATCGGGGTGTACGTCCGTGCGACGAAAACCGAGCCCATCGCGATCTGCACTTTCTGTCCGGGCAGCCATGCGATCCCCTTGAGTGCTGCGCCTTCCAGCGTGATCAGATGGAAGCGGCCTGCCAGCGGTTCGTTTGCAGTGACGATGGCGGGCTTCATCCACAGGCGCGTCACTGCCTTGCGCAGCGGCCCCGGCTTGCTGGCAAGCCGTTCGGGCGATCCGGCAGCGGGCATCACGACACCTTCACGCTGAAGACGTTGCCGCGGCTCTCGTCGGGCAGGGCAAGCGTGAGATACCCATTGGCGGGATCGCGGATATAGGCTTGGTAACCAGGTTCGAATGCATTTTCGCCGAGGATCATGGCGCCGGGCTGCAACCACGGTTCGATCAGCTTGAGCACCGGAAGATACAGCGAGAACGCACCATCGACGAGCAGCAGACCGACGTCGCCGCCGACGTCCTTCAGCGTCTCCAGCGCGTCGCCCGCGCGGATCTCGACAAGGTCCGCCAGGCCCGCCGCGTCGAGGTTGGCGCGTGCCCGAGCGACCTTGGTCGGCTCCAACTCGCTGCCGATGAGTTGCCCGCCGCCATTGTCGCGCAGCGCCGCCGCCAGATAGAGGGTCGAAATGCCCATCGATGTGCCGAACTCGACGATCCGGGTGACCTTGCCGGCGCGGGCGACCGCATAGAGGAAGCGGCCGAAGTCCGGCGAGACTGCGAGAAAATTGTCGGCATAGTTGCTGTAGATCGCGCGGTAGCCTGCCCGTTCCTGCGCCAGGATATCGGACACCGCCTGTGCAGCGCCCCCCGGGCCATCAAAGGTGGCCATCATCGTTTCGACATGTTCGCGGTCCGATGCCTCCGCATCCTGATGGAGCGTGCGCAGAAGGTGGGCGACTTGGGGGCTTTCCAGCGTGTTCATGCGTGCTCCGTGGTGGTGGAAGCCGATGCGGCCTCGACAGGGGGACACCGATCGGATACCGGCCGCGGGCGATGGCGTCACTACGAAGGCTGGCCAGAATATTATCGAAACGCGCCATCGCTTGCCTGGAGCCGCAAAATGCCGATCCTCGACGATCTTGATGGCTTCGAATGGATCGAGCCCGACGACGTCCCGCGCCCGATCGTCGCGTTCGGCGCGAAGATGTCCGACGCGGACGGGTTCGAGCTGGAGCCGCACCGGCACAAGAAGGGCCAGATGCTGCTCGTCCAACGCGGCGCGCTTAGTTGCGAGGTGGAGGGGGGCTTGTGGATCGTCCCCCCGCGCAGCGCGATCTGGATTCCCGGCGGGGCGCTCCACGCCATCAGGGCGACGACTGCGCTCGAGGGCTATAATGCGTTCGTCGATCCCGACGTCGGTATCCGCCTGCCGGAGGTGTGCTGCGCTGTTTCGGTGACGCCACTGCTTCGCGAGCTTCTGTCGCGGGCCGCGCATCTGCCCTATCTGTACGAGGAAGGCGGCGCGACTGCGCGCCTGGTGGCCGTTCTGCTCGACGAACTGGCGGCGGCGCGGGTGGAGGATCTGCACCTGCCGATGCCGACCGACCCCAGGCTGCGCCGCATCGTCGACGACATGATGGCGTCCCCCGCGGATCGAGGTTCGCTGGAGATATGGGCGCGCCGCGCCGGCATGAGCCGGCGGACGCTGGAGCGGCAGATCAATCGCGAGACCGGCATGAGCTTCGGTCGCTGGCGGCAGCAGCTCAGCGTCGTGCTGGCGGTGAAATGGCTCGCCGGGGGCAGTTCGATCCAGCAGGTCGCGGGCGACCTGGGCTATGAAAGCGTGCCCAGCTTCGTGACCATGTTCCGCAAGGCGCTCGGCACCTCGCCGGGGCGATACATGACGGAGCGCCACTCGGGCTGACGATCAGGGCTGGCGGCGCGGCGAGCGCTGGGATTCGCGCATAGAGGCATGTGATCCCATGCCAGCCTGATGCGTTGTGCCACGAATGACCGACACGATCGAAGATTTGCAGGCGAGGATGGAGGCGGCGGCAGCGGCGCTGAACTTCGAGGAAGCCCGGCAGCTGCGCGACAGGATCAGCCTCATGCGCGGCGGCGCGACCGCCGATGAGGCGGCGAAGGCGGATCTCTCCGGCATGACGCGGCAACAGCCCGGTGCAATGGGGCTCGGCACCAGCCGGCAGCGCGTCGAGCCACCGCCAGGCTGGACTCCGCCCACCAAGCCCGAGTTTCTGACGAGGAGGGGCAACAAGCGCCGGTGACCACCCCTTGCATGGGCAACAACCAGCGAAAGCTTAGGGCGCTGGCCGCACGTCGATCTGCTGGTTGTTGAGGGTCGCCCAGCCATAGGCCGTTAGGAAGGATATGTCGGCCGCGTCCCGGCCCACGCCGATCTTGGCCATTGCAGCTTCTTCCGCCATGCCGGTTGCGTCCACCAGATGCCATTCGCCGCCGAGGAACACTTCGGCGACGGCGTGGAAGTCCTGCGGCTCGACGCCGAGCGCGTAGACGCTGGCCATTCGCGCCGGGATGCCGGAGGCCCGCACCAGCGTGATCAGCACATGGGCATAGTCCCGGCAAATGCCCTGACGACGCACGAAGCTGTCGAGCGCGGTGGTGTCCGACGTGCTGACGCCGGGAACATAGCTGAAGTTCTTCTCTATCCAGTCGCGTATGGCCATGACCCGGCGACCGCCGCTAGAGGCGCCGAACTCGGCGTCGACAAAATTCTGGAACTGGTCCGAAGGGCAGTAACGCGAGCCCATGAGATACTGGATCGTCTCGCCGGGCAAGAAGCGCGGCTCGACCTTTGGCAGCGCAAGGCAATCTGTAAGAATGCGCGTTATCGAAACGGTGGCCTTGTAGTCGATGGTCAGGCGACCCTCGGGCCGGATCCATATACGATCCCCGATCATGTCTTGTGCCGGCACGCGCGCGAAGTGCTCGCATTGCGAGATGTTGATATGCGCCGTTTCGACCGACTGCTCCGGGATATGTGCTGCCTCGAGCTGGAGGAGCACGTCGGTGGGCGCCTCGAACGAATAGTCGAGCCATGCCTGGATGCTGAGTTTCATCGGACCGCAACGAGCGACATGCGGTTATGTGCCGATGGCCGCCGGCCAGTTTTCGTACGCGTCCGCACGAGGCTAGGATTTCGGACGCAAGATGCGTCCCACCCATTGCGCCCATGCCGACCGCCGAGACGCGCCGCCGCGATCATAGGCGACCCGACCGGGGATTTCGATCACCAGTTCGGTGCCGCTTTCGGACATTGAATGGACGACAAGCTTGCCGCGCAGCCTCTTTGCCCGCTCGCGCATCCCCTGAAGGCCGTAATGCCCGCTCTTTCCCCCGGCCTCGAGGATCGCGGGCGCGATGCCCGTTCCATCGTCGACGAACCGGATCGTGAACGGTTCGGAAAAGCGAATCTCGATCGTCAGGCCGGTGGCCCGGGCGTGCCGCCAGACATTGGCGATCGCCTCGCTCGCGATGCGGACGATCTCGTCGAGCGCGAGCGGATCGAGGCGGCGGGAGGCGCCGAAGGTCTCGATGCGGACCGACACCGCAGTATCCAGGCCCTGCCTTTCGACGATGTCGGCGATGATCTTCTCGATGCCGGTCGGGTCATACTGCGCGCGCAGGTCCCGCACGCGGTCGCGCCCTTCGGCGATCGCTTCATCGGCGCGATCGAGCGCGTGCTCGAGCCGCGCGCGCCCCGGGACGCCCTGCGGCAGATCGTCGACGGCGACCTGGAAGTGCAGGGTGAGCGTCTGGACCGATTGCAGCAGCGTGTCGTGCAGTTCGCGCGCGATGCGTTCGCGTTCCGCCATCCGCTCGGCCATGCGGGTGCGGATGCGGTGGGCGACCGCGCGCAGCCGCAGGGAATAGGCAAGCCAGAGCAGCCCCAGCGCCGTGGCCGCGCAGAGCATTTTGAACGGCCAGCTCTGGACGAAGGTCGGCTTGATCTCGACATCCAGCGTCACCCCCGGATTGGTCCAGGCGACCTGATTTTCGGAGGCGATGACATGGAACCGATACCGGCCGGCGCCGAGATTGGTGTAGGAGGCCAGCCGCCGGCTGCCGGCATCGACCCAGTCCGCATCGACCCCATCCAGCCGATATCGGAACCGGACGCGTTCGGGATAGGCATAGCTGAGCGCGGTATAGGCGATGTCGAACGCCTGCGTGCCCGGCGGCAGGACGAGGCTGGCGGGATCGCGGTAGCTTTTGCCGGCGCTGGCAAGCCCGCGCACCACGACGGGCGGCGGCGGCAGATCGGGCGAAAGGCGAGGGGCGTCGATGAAGGAGACGCCGTAGCGGTTGACCTGCCAGATCCTGCCGTCGTCGCCGGCCACGACCTGGGGCCCCCGATAGGTGGTATGCTGCGCCTGCCCCATGCCGTCGCGCTGGTCGAAGAAAGCACGCTCGAGCGGCGCGCGCGGATCGTCGAAGGCGCGGTCCAGATCGGCGGTCTTCACCCGGGAGATGAACTGGCTGGTCATCAGCCAGGTCTCGCCGCGCGGCGTCTGGACCAGGCCCCGCAGCTTGGCGATCCACGGGAAGCGGTGCCAGTCGATCCGCGCGATCTTCCCGTCGCGGATCCGCAGCAGCGCGTCCGATCCGCTCACGAACAGATCGCGGGTCCCGGCCGAGATGCTGCTCAGCGTCCCCGGCTTCCACCGCGCGAGCGGCGTGATCACGGCCTTGCTCCCGATCAGTTGGACGACCCCGGCCGGCGTCATATAGGCGATGTCGCCCGACGGAGTTGGCACGAGGTCCCAGAAATAGACCTTGGGAACGGCGTGGCTGGGCGTGTGCCAGCCACGATCATCATGCCACCGCAACTCGCCATCGAACGTGCCGACCCATAGCCGGCCCAGACGATCCTCGGCACAGGCCGAGGTCAGGGTCGCGTTGGGCGGTACCGGAACCGACCGTTTCTCGCCGCCGTCGACGTGCACGATCCGGTCGTCGGGGTAGATGATCCAGATGCCGTTCCCGCGCGCCGGGCACTGCCCACCGGGTTCGGCATTGGAAATCCGGCGCAGCGGCCCGGGCGCGACGCGATAGATGCCGTAATTGGTATCGACATAGACGCCGTCCCTGGCCCGGCTCAGCCCCCAACTCGCGCCCGGGGCGATCGGAAGCGACGGCTGCTGGCGCACGCTGGCTCTGCGGAACCGATCGACGCCCAATTCGCTGCCGACCCAGACATTGTCTTCGCGATCGACGAACACGTCCCACAGGACGTTCGAGCTGAGCCCATCCGCCGCGGTGAAGTGCGATGGGCCGGCACCGGCAGTGCGCGCGCCCCCTTTCGCATCCGGAACATGATACAGGCCAGCCGAGGCGGTCGAAGCCCAGAGCCCACCCGCGGAATCGAAGCCTATCCTCGAAATGGGGGCCTTGATGAGCGCCGTCAGATCGAATGCGGGCGCGCGCTCCTTGCCATCGACAACATTGGTCAGCCGGACGCCGGGCTTGTTCAGGAACCAGAGCTGTCCTTGCGCGTCGACATGGCAACGATAGGTCTGCGTATCCCGATAGGGCGAGACCTCGAAGCGACGGCCACCGCGTTCAAGGCGCGAAAGCGACAAGCGGGGTTGGTCCAGCAGCGACACCCAAAGGCTGCCATCGCCGGTCGGGCACAGGCCCCAGACCATCCCCGGTCCGAGGCCCAGATGCGCATCCGCCTGCTGGTCCCAGCGCCCGCCAGACCATCGGAACAAGCGCAGCCGGGGGGAATCGCCAGGATCGGCAGAGGCCCAGATCGTGCCGTCCGATGTCTGCGCGAGCGAGCGGATCGATGTCGCCCGCTGCGGCATTGGCACCGCTTCGAGACGCCCGTTGCGATAGACGGCGACGCCGCCGCCCTGACCGAAGCCGACCCATAATTCGCCCGATTTCGTAACCAGCAGCGACCATGCACTGGCATGTTCCATGGCGGAACCGGCGGGTCCGCCGATCTGCTCAAACGTCAATCCATCGAAACGAAACAGGCCTTCGGTCGCCGCCAGCCACATCCATCCGTCGGGCGTCTGCGCGAAGGCGTTGGCGGCCGTCGGGGCACCTTCATAGTTCATCCAGCGATCGTGCCGGAACGGCCCGAAGCGCGACGATTCGGCCTGCGCCAGCGCCGGGGCATCGCACAGGAGCGAAGCCAGCAGCAGGGTCACTGCACCGAGCCGGCGCAGCCGTGCGGCTCGCAAGCTGCGATGATGGATGACGCGTGCTTTTTCCATCCCAGCTAACCCCCGGCCCCGATTGAGAGATAGCAGAAACCCGGCGTACGGCGATACGCCGGCCCCTTCGGCTCGATCGTGCTATCGGCATCGCGCCCCCCAGCGCAATCCATGGCGGCGTGCCAATCCCCCAAATGGGTAAGCCGCTCCACCCGGGCGAAGGGTGCGACGGCCAGGCCAGCGGGCTAGATTTCGCGAGGCAAACCAAATCGTTCTGCTGCGCCCCGGGCACATACGCGACGCGCGTCCCGACAAGATGTGGAGCGACAGGATCGGGAGATCGTACAATGCCGTCTACTGCTCTATCCGTGCCGATAGCGATGCCCATCTGCCAGGTCCCGCTCGTGCGGGCGATCGAGCGCTGCTTCCGGTTCGGTCCGTTCGTGCTCAAGCCCGGCCGACAGCTGCTGCTGAAGCACGGCGCCCCGGTAAAGATCGGGTCGCGCGCGCTGGATCTCCTGACGGTGCTGGTGGAGCGGCCGGGCGAGGTGGTGAGCAAGCGCGAGCTGCGCGCCAGGACCTGGCCCGACACGTTCGTCGGCGACGGCAATCTGAAGGTCCATATTGCCGGCCTGCGCCAGGTGCTGGGCGAAGTCGTGCAGGCCCCCCGCTATATCGCCACGGTAACGGGGCGGGGCTATCGCTTCATCGCCGACGTGCAGAACTGAGGCCCGGCACGCGGTGGTGCGTCACCGATGGAAAAAACCGCGCCGGATCGCGACGGTCACCGCGTGCGTGCGATCGTCCACGCCCAGCTTGGCGAAGATGTTCTTGAGATGCGACTTGATTGTGTCGGGCGAGAGCTCGAGGTCGCGGGCGATCTGCTTGTTGGGATGCCCCTCCGCCACCATGCCAAGGATCGCCATCTCACGCGCGGTGAGCGGATCGTCCAGCGCATGTTCGGCCACCGCATGGCTGATGTCCGGGCTCATCGCACGCCGACCGGCATGCACGGTGCGGATCGCGTCCAGCAGCTCGGTGCGCAGGCAGCTCTTCAAAAGATAGCCCGCGGCGCCCGCGCGGATCGCACGGACGGCCTGGGCATCCCCCGAATAAGTGGTGAGAACCAGGATCCTGGCCTTGGGCGACAGCGCCAGGATTGCACCGATCGCCTCGATCCCGTCCATGCCCGGCATCTGCAGGTCCATCAGGGTCACGTCGGGCGCGAGTGCGCGAAACATGGCGACCGCCTCGGTGCCATCGGCAGCTTCGCCGGCAATCTCCATGTCCGGCTGCCGCGCGATCAGCGCCGCCACCCCGTCGCGAACCGTGGCGTGATCGTCGACCGTCAATACCCGTATCGTCACGCCACCCACATCCCCTCGGCAGTACCCGCGTTTAACCGGGCCTTACCCCAGCTGACCAGAGCCCTGCGCCGATATGGCGTACACCCGGTCCGTCGAAGCAACCGACATGCTAACCTAATGGAGCAAGACATGTCCCATCAAGATGTACAGGTCCGCGCACCCGTCCAGACAACCCTGCCGCATCAGCCGGTGACGGTCTTCCACCGTTCGGAGATCATCGACGGTCTGAAGATCTTTTATCGCGAGGCAGGCCCCGCCGACGGTCCCGTCGTCCTGCTGCTGCACGGTTTCCCGACCTCGTCGCACATGTTCCGCAACCTGATCCCGCTGCTCGGCGACGGCTATCGCGTCATCGCGCCGGACTATCCGGGCTATGGCAACAGCGACGCGCCGGATGCCGCAACCTTCCCCTACAGCTTCGCCCGCTTCACCGAGATCGTCGACACGCTGCTCGAACGGATCGGCGCCGAGCGCTATGCGATGTACGTCATGGATTACGGTGCGCCGGTCGGCTACCGCTTGGCGTTGCGGCATCCGGAGCGGGTCAGCGCGCTGATCGTCCAGAACGGCAATGCCTATGTCGAAGGGCTGCAGGCGTTCTGGGATCCGATCAAGGCCTATTGGGCCGAGGATACGCCGGCACACCGCGCGGCGCTCGCCGGGCTGGTCACGCTGGAGATGACCAGGTTCCAATATACCGACGGCGTCAGCGACGTCAGCCGGATCAGCCCCGACAACTGGATCATCGATCAGGCGCTGCTCGATCGCCCGGGCAACCGGGACATCCAGCTGGACATGCTGCATGACTATGGGACGAATGTGCCGCTCTATCCGCAATTCCAGGCCTTTTTCCGCGAGCGCAAGCCGCCGACGCTGATCGTGTGGGGCAAGAACGACAAGATCTTCCCGGAAGCGGGTGCCCATCCCTATCTGCGCGACCTGCCCGATGCGGAGGTGCACATCCTCGATACCGGGCACTTCGCGCTCGAAGACAAGCTGGACGTGATGGCGCCGCTGATCCGCGACTTCCTGGACCGCGAACTCGGCAACTAACCCGGCGGGCGGCTCGGCCGCTCCCATCCCCCGCACGACGTGCCCGGGCGGTCCCATGCCCGGGTACCGCCTGCGCCGCCGCGATGCGCGCCGGCGAACCCATAGGACGAACATCATGGCCTCTCCGACGTCGACCAAATCCAGCATCCTCCCCAGCGGCGGCGGTGCCATGCTGATGGACCCGTCCGACACCGTGATCCTGCTGCTCGATCACCAGTCCGGGCTGTTTCAGACGGTGAAGGACATTCCCGTCGCCGATCTGCGCCGCAACGTCGAGATGATCGCCAGACTGGCGACGCTGCTGAAGATTCCGGTCATCACCACGGCCTCCGAGCCGGCCGGCTCCAACGGCCCGCTGATGCCCGAGATCGGCCAGTATGCGCCGCATGCGGTGTATGTGGCGCGCAAGGGCGAAGTGAACGCCTGGGACAATGACGACTTCGTCGCCACCGTCCGCTCCACCGGGCGCAAGACGCTGGTGATGGCGGGCGTGTGGACCAGCGTGTGCGTGATGTTCCCGGCGCTGGACGCGCGGGCGGCGGGGTACGAGGTCTATGCCGTGCTCGACGCGTCCGGCGATCCGAGCGAAATGGTGTCGCGCATCTCGCTGGCGCGTTTCGTCCAGGGCGGCGTGAAACCGACCTCGACGAACGCGCTGCTGTCGGAACTTCACCGCACCTGGGCTCGCCCCGAAGCCGGCGACCTTGCCCAGCTCTATGGCCTGGCTGCACCCAATTATGCGGCGGTGATCGAAAGCTATGTGCGTGCGCAACAGGCCGCGCGGGAAGCGAACTAGACACGCTGGAGCAAGTCCATGAAGCCGTATCTTCTCTCCCTCGCCGCCGGGCTGCTGGTCGGTGCGATCTATGCGCTGCTCAACGTGCGTTCGCCCGCGCCGCCGGGCGTGGCCCTGCTGGGCCTGCTCGGCATTCTGATCGGGGAACAGGCGGTGCTGCACGCACGGCCGCGGAGCGTGGTTCCTGCCGCGACGGCGAACGCCGCACCGGAGCCGATCGGTGACAATCGATCTTGATGGTAGGTTGGGCGTCGGAGTCGGCAGGAGGTGGAGATATGGCGTACGGATTCATGGACATCGCCATCACCCCGAGTGTCCTTGCGGCACAGGCGGAATTGGGCGCGGACCATCTCTGGACGGCGTTCAAGGGCCATCGGGAATTCGATCGGTTCACGCAGCAGGAGGCGTCGTTCATCGCCGCGCGCGACAGCTTCTACATCGCCTCCGTTTCCGAAAGCGGCTGGCCCTATGTGCAACACCGCGGCGGGCCGCCCGGATTCCTGAAGATGCTCGACGCGCAGACGCTCGCCTTCGCCGATTACCGCGGCAACCGGCAATATATCAGCACGGGCAATTTCGAGGCGAACGACCGGGCGTGCCTGATCCTGGTCGATTATGTCCGGCGCGCCCGGCTGAAGATGTATGTGCATGTCGAGAAGCTGGCGCTCGATGCCGATCCGTCGCTGGCGGAGCGTGTGGCGGATCCTGCCTATGGGGCAAGGGCGGAGCGGATCTTCCGGCTGCGGCTGGCGGCGTTCGACTGGAACTGCCCGCAGCATATCGCCCCGCGCTTCACCGAAGGTGAGATCGCCGCCGCGGTGCAGCCGCTGCACGATCGGCTGGCGGAGCTGGAGCAGGAGAACGCCGCGCTGCGGCAGCAGCTTGCGTCGCCGGGCGGCTGACCGGCATTGGCAGGGAGCGCGCCTTCGAACACCGCCACCGCCGAGCCTGCATGTCGAGCAGGTGGCGGCAGCGGCGTTCCACCGGAGCCGGTATGGTCTACTGGGCGCCGATAGCGGGGTATTTGATGCCGAGCTGGTCGAGATAGCTCGGATACTTCTTGGGATCATAGTAGAACGGCTTCATCTTCGGCCGCAGCCGGTCCATCAGCTCCTGATTGAGGTGGATCGCCGGCTGGTCGGTCGGCGCGAGCACCGGATCATATTTCTGGTCCTTCAGCTGGACGTCGTTGAAATAGGTCTTGGCGTCGGCCAGCAACTTGGGATCGGTCATCAGGTCGAGCACCGTCATCGACACCGCCTTCGCGCCGGCCACCGCGCCCTTGTGCGCGATCGGCGTCGCCATCGCGATCGCCGACAGCACGTTGTGGCCGATCATGCTGGGGATGTTCGACGGGAAGCGGATCGTGATCGTCGGCACCGTCCACATGATGTCGCCGATATCGTCCGATCCGCCGCCCAGCGAGCGCTCGCGCGTATCGGGGGTGGAGAGCGGGCCGATCTCGGTCGGCAGCGGCTTCACGGTGCGACTGTTTGTCACCTGCACGGCGCGGGCGAAGGCCTGATCGTCGGCGGTCCATTTCGGCATGCCCACCGCCTTGATATTGGCATAGGCGGCCTCGGCGATCGGCTTGTTGGCGAAATTGGGCGCGGCATAGCCGAGCAGGCGCCGTTCGACGGTGGTGCCGGTCGACTTGGCGGCGGCCTCCGAGATTTCGTTGCCGATATTGTACAGGTTGCGGACGCTGTCGAAATTCTGCTCGCGGAAATAATACCATACCGATGCGAGGTCCGGCACGATATTCGGCTGGCCGCCGCCGTTGGTGATCACATAATGCGAGCGCTGGGTGACCGGCAGATGCTCGCGGCGGAAGTTCCAGGCCGTGTCCATGATCTCGACGCCGTCGAGCGCGCTGCGGCCTTCCCACGGCATGCCCGCCGCATGGGCGGTCTTGCCGTGGAAGGTATATTCGACCGAGACGAGCGCGTTGTTGCCGAGATTGCCCCAGGCGGTGCCGAAATCGCTGCTGACATGGGTGAAGATCGTCGCGTCGACGCCCTTGAACAGCCCCGCCTTGACGTAGAAGGCCTTGGCGCCGAGCAATTCCTCCGCCACCCCAGGCCACAGCATCAGGCGGCCGGGGATCTTGTTCTTCTCCATCACCGCCTTGGCGGCGATCGCGGCGGCGATGATCAGTGGCATGCCGGCATTATGCCCCTCGCCGTGCCCGGGCGCGCCGGGGATCATCGGCTTGAGCGTCGGCGAGCCCGGCAGCTGCGACAGGCCGAGCAGGCAATCGACGTCGCTGCCCAGCGCGATCAGCGGCCCGCCGCTGCCCCAGGTCGCAGTCCAGGCGGTGGGCATACCGGCGACGCCCTTGGTGATCTTGAACCCGTTCTTGGCGAGGATATCGGTGAGATACTCCATCGTCTGATATTCCTGGAAGCCGGGCTCGGCGAAGCTGAACACCGAATCCACCATCTCCTGCACCATCTTGGCATGGCCATCGACATTGGCGACGGCATCGGCCTTCATCTGGGCGAGCTTCGGATCGGCCGGGGCGGCCTGCGGTACGGGCGGATCGGCAGGACGCGGCGCCGCGACGGCGACCTGGGTCAGCGTGGTGCTCGCGATCAGCGCGGCGGCGAGCGTGCGGGACAGGATAGTCATTGCCAGTCTCTCCTGGAAGATGGGGGAAGGGTTCCGGAAGGCGCGGGATCGGCGCCCCCGGGCAGCATCAGAAGTGGAAGCGCATGCCCAGCCGGTAGACCCGGCCGAGCACGTCGTAGAGAGCGCGGTTGGTCTGCGGATAGGCGGGCGTGTTGTTGCCGGTGGGCCCGTTGGCGACGAGCACCGGATCGGCATCGAACAGGTTGCGGATCGACAGGAAGCCCTGGAACTTCACGCGACCGACCTCGAATTCGCGATTGGCCTGCAGATCGAAATAGATCGCGCCCGCGATGCGGTTGGTATTCACCGTCCGGTTGGCGACGGTGGAGACCGGGCAATCGGTGGAGCAGACGACATAGCTATTGTCGTACACGCCGCTGCTCACGCCGCGGCCGACGACCTGGAACGTCCAGCGATCGATGTCGTAGCCGGCAGAGAAGCGGTAGGTCCAGCTGGGCAGGTTGCCGCTATTCTGGCCCGCCGCCTCGGTCGGCACGTCGATGCCGTTGTTGGTGTAGAGGCTGAGGTTGCGGGTCACCAGTGCGCGCAGGTTGAGCTTGCCGGCGCCGACATTGCGGCGATAGCTCAGCTCGAAATCGATGCCCTTGGACAGGATCGAGACGAAGTTGGTCGGCTTCAGTTCGATATTGGTGATCGCCAGACCGGCGGAGGTGACGCCGCGCCCGCCGGTGGTGGTGATCGCGGCGCAGGCGGCGGCGTTGGCTTGTTCGTAGCATTGCGTCACCAGCGTCTGCGCGGTGATGGTGTTGATCGCGCCGCCCAGCTTGATCCGGTAGAAGTCGACCGAGGCGGCGAGCCCGGGCATGAAGCTGGGCGTGAAGACCGCGCCGATGCCCAAGGTCTTGGCAATTTCCGGCTTCAGCGCGGGATTGCCGATCGTCGCTTCGAGGAACTGGTCGGTACGTTGCGCGCCGTTGGCGAGCGGGACGTTGACGGTATTGGTGCGACCCGTCGCGGCGGCGAACAGTTCGCCGAGGTTGGGCGCGCGAATGTCCCGCGAATAGGTGGCGCGCAGCTTCACGTCGGGGATGGCCTGCCAGGTGACGCCGGTCTTCCAGGTGGTGACGCTGCCCGAGGTGGAATAGTCGGTCACCCGCAGCGCGCCGTTGAAGTCCGCGCCCTTGAACAGCGGCACCAGCGTTTCGGCATAGGCCTCCTTCACCGTGTAGCTGCCAAAGCTGGGCAGATAATTGCCGTAGATCCAGGTGGGCGTGGAGACGCCGTTGACCAGGCTGGGCTGGAACAGCGGGTCGACATAGCCGGACACCGCCTCGCGCCGCCATTCGCCGCCAAAGGCCAGCGAGATCGGGCCAGCCCAGAGATCGACCAGATTGTTGGTCGAGAAGTTGAGTGCCGCCACGTCCTGCTTGAGCGTCTGGGTGCGAAGCGGCTGCTGGCCGTCGTAGAAGATATAGTCGAGCGCCGCCTGGGTGACGCCGCCGACCCCGATCCGGTTGATCGGTACGCAGCCATTGCCGGGGCTGGTCAGCGTCGAGCGGCAGACGATCGTCCCTGCCGCGATACCGGCGCTGTTGCCGGCGGGGGCCACCACCGCGTCGGTCGCCAGCGCCATGCGGGTGACGTTCCAGGCGTTGGTCAGCAGTTCCTGGGTCTTGGTGACGCCCTTCTGGTAATAGCCGCTCCACGCCCAGTCGATCGGCCCGACCACGAACTTGCCGTTGCCGCCGATCACGTAGCGATAGACTTCGCGGGTGTTGTCGCTTCCCTGGGGCGGAATGCCGGCGTTGCTGGTGCCGATCGACACGGTGGTGATCCGGCTCGCTGCCGCGGCCGAGGCGTTGTAGGCATTCACCTGGTTGAGGAAGGACTGCGGCAGATAGGCGTTGACCAGGCCGCCATTGGCGGTGCTGGGGGCGACCTGGATCGTCACGCCGGTGGAGGGGGTCTGCTGATAATAGCTCTGCCCCTGATACCGGCTGTATGCGGCCTGCGCGTAGAGTTCGATCGCGTCCGAGAATGCATAGCTTACGCGCCCGAAGCCGCTGCCGCGCGTTTCGGACGGGAGCAGCGTGGCGCTGCCGATATGGCCTTCGCGCGTCAGTTTGTAGTCGCCGCCGACCATCCACTGGCCGTTGACCTGGCCGAAGGCGAGCGTGCTGGTGGTGGCCTTGCCGGTCGCCGGATCGATCGTGCCGAAATAGGTGCCGCGGAGCGGCCCGGTGCTGATCAGGCCACCCGGCGTGAACTGGCTGGTGCCGATGCCCGACTGGATCAGCCGCGCCGGAGCGCAGGTCGTCGCGCTGTTGTTGTCGCTGCACGCCGCCGCCGAATAGGCGGGGTTGTCGATCTGGAAGAACCCTGCGTTGTTCCAGTCGCGATCGATCGTCTGGATACCGGTCTGCTTGAAATATTCGCCGCTGGCGAGGATGTGCCCGCGGCCGCCGGCGAAGGGGGTGCCCGCGGTGAGCGACACCTTGTGGTTCGGCCCGTCGCCATAGGTGGTGACGCCGAATTCATAATCGCCCGAGACGCCGGTGAATTCCTTGTCGAGGATGAAGTTGATCACCCCCGACACGGCATCCGAGCCATAGGCCGAGGAGGCGCCGCCGGTGACGATCTCCACGCGCTTGATCAGCGCCTGCGGGAAGGTGTTCACATCGACCACGCCGCTGGTGGCCGAAGCGACCGAGCGCTGGCCATCGAACAGCACCAACGTGCGGTTGGCGCCCAGCGAACGGAGGTTGACGCTGGCGATGCCGGCCAGGCCGTTGCTGAGCGAGCCGTTCGAATTGGCGGCCGTCGAACTGCCGCGCACCGCGGGCAGCGTGTTGACGAGATCGGCGATGTTGGCCGGTGCCTCGGTCTGGATTTCCTTGCTGCTGATCACGCTGACCGGGGTCGGCGCGCTATAGCCGTCGCGTTCGATGCGCGAGCCGGTGACGACGATGTCGCCGCTCTGCTCGGCGATCGGATCGCCGGTCAGCGGATCGATCGGCGTCTCGGGCTTGCCCCCCGGCGTATTGGTGGTCTGTCCCTCGGACGGCGCGGACTTGTCCGGGCCGCGCGCCTCGGCCTGGGCAAAGGCCGATCCCGACCAGGCGAGGCAGAGGATCAGCGCGCTGGGCGCGACCAGGCCGAAGCGGGCGCGGCGCTCGGTGCGGGATGGACGCGCAGATGCGCGGCCGGTGCGACTCTCGTGCATATATGGAACCCCCATGGTGACGTGGCGTCTCTCCGTCGTGGTTGGCTCGTCCTGCGTCGGGTGCGTTCCGTCGTTGCGTCGCCCCTGTTGTGCGGCGCAGTGTAATCAAGACGGGCTGGGGGTTCCCGGCAAAGTGAGGTGAGGATGCGTCCGGGCGTGACGCAATCTTGTGAAAATTGAGCGGTTCGTGCTGGATTCGTGCGCAGTAATACTCTTCGTTGAAGTTTAGTATCAGCGGCGACGATTGGATTCGAGGGCTACCGGCGCGACGATCCGCTTCTCGACCGACCGCATCAGGAAGCTGCTGCGGATGCGCGCGACGTGCGGCAGGGTCGAGAGCTCGCTGCGATAGACGCGGTCATAATCGTCGAACGAGCGGACATGGATCATCATGATAAAGTCCGTCTCGCCCGACACGAAACTGCAGAACGACATCGACGGGCAGCGCACCACCGCCGATTCGAACTCGTTAAGCGATTGTTCTGCCTGCGAACTCAGCTCGATTGAGACAAGCACGTCGATACCGTAGCCGAGCGCCGCCATGTTCAGTTCGGCCGTGTAGCCGCGGATTACGCCGCGATCCTCCAGAATCTTGCGGCGCCGCGCCGTGGCAGTGCTGGACAAATGGACGCGTTCCCCCAGCGCGACATCGGAGGTTCGGCCATCTGCCACCAGATGGTTCAGTATGCGGAGATCGGTCCCATCGAGCTCCTCGGTGGTGGATTTGTTCACTTGGCGCCCCTTTTGTTGAACAAAACGATCATTTTGGCCTCATGAATTGTCCTTTATTGATGGGATGCACAATGGTTTTGCGGGTAGGATGTGGCGGTGCAGCACCAAAATGGGGAGAATGGCGTATGTGGCATCGAAGCGGGACGGCGCTTGCGCTGGTGCTGGCAGCAACGGGGGCATTGCCCGCCAGCGCGCAGGAAGCGCCGCTGCTGCCGGTGAAGGCGGCGCCAACCGATGGCCGCATCCTGTTCACGCTGCCGCCGGCGGATGCGCAGGGGGTGGCCGGCCGGTTCCTATATGCAACGACGATGCGCACCGGGCTCGGCTCGGCCAATTTGCGGATCGACCGCGGCATGGTCGGGCCCGAACAGATCCTCGCGTTCCGCCGCATCGGCAAGAAGGTGGCAGTGACCTTCGAGAACTGGCGGTTCCGCGCGACCGGCGATGCCGCCGTTGCCGAAGGCGGCCGTACCAGCTTTCCGTTCAGCGTGATGGCGATGCTCGACGTGGTCGCCACCGGCCCGGACGGATCGCTGACCGTCGACATCGCGCCGTTCCTGACGCGCGACACGGTGGGTCTGGCCGATGCGCTCAACGAAGGCGGCAAGGGGTTCCGGCTAGCCGAGGCGCTGAGCGCTGCCGATCCAAGCTCGGTGAAAGTCTTCCCCGACAATATCGAGATCGACGCGCTGCAGACCTATCAGAGCGACACGCCCGGCCGCGAGGTATCCGCCATCGCCGCCGAGCCGCGCCAGATCGGCTTCGTCGTCCATCACAGCTTCGTGCGGCTGCCTGCGCCGGGCTTCCAGGTGCGGCGCTTCGACACGCGCTCCGGGGCCAGCGGCGAACGCTATTATGATTATGGCACGCCGCTCGGCGAGGATGTGGTGCAACAGCTCGCCAACCATTTCCGCCTCGAAAAGACCGATCCCGCCGCGCCGCGCTCGCCGGTGAAGAAGCCGATCGTCTTCTATGTCGATCGCGCCGCGCCCGAGCCGATCCGCACCGCGCTGGTCGAAGGCGTCAACTATTGGCGCGCGGCGTTCGACAAGGCGGGGCTGATCGATGCCTTCCGCGCCGAGGTACTGCCCGAGGGCGCGGATCCGATGGACGTGCGCTACAACATGGTCAACTGGAGCAACCGGCTGACGCGCGGCTGGTCCTATGGCGGCGGCATTGTCGATCCGCGCACCGGCGAGATCATCAAGGGGAATGTCGTGATCGGCGCGCTGCGCGTGCGGCAGGACATGACGATCTTCGAAGGGCTGGTCGGCACCGCGCAGACCAACAGCGGCGGGCCCAACGATCCGGTGCGCGTGTCGCTCGACCGCATCCGCCAGCTCGGCGCGCACGAGGTGGGGTACGCCATCGGGTTCATGCACAATTTCGCGGCGAGCACGCAGGAGCGCGCCTCGGTGATGGATTATCCGGGACCGCGCATCAAGCTGACCGGCGGCAGGATCGACCTGTCCGATGCCTATGCCAAGGGCGGGGGCGCCTGGGACGATTTCACCGTCGACTGGCTCTACGGCCAGCCTGCGCCCGGCGTGGATCCTGATGGCGTGGCGCGGGCCAAGGCGCTGGCGGCGCAGGCGCGCGGGCTGCGCTTCGTCACCGATGTCGACGGCAGGGCGCCGGATACGCCGAGCCCCTGGGGAAGCATGTGGGACGACGGGCCCGATCCGGTTGCCTCGCTGCGCCACATGCTCGCGGTGCGGCGCGTGGCGATCGCCAATTTCGGGCCCGGCGTGCTGCGCAAGGACGAGGCGCTGGCCGATCTGCGGCGCAAGTTCGTGCCGGTGTGGCTGCTTCACCGCTACGATGTCGATGCGGTGGGCAAGCTCGTCGGCGGGATCGATTCCGACTATGCGGTGGCCGGCGACAACCATCCGCCGGCCAGGCCGGTGCCCGCCGCGTCGCAGATCGCCGCGATCGATGCGCTGATGGAGACGCTGACCGCCGCGACGCTCACCGTGCCGGACCGGCTGGTGATGCCGCTGTCGGCGGCGATCAACGGCCGCAACGATCCGCAGTTCGACCAGGAAGTGTTCCGCAACGCCGGCTCCTTCGCGTTCGATCCGCTGGTCGCCGCCGATGTGGCCGCGCAATTGCCGCTCGATTCGCTGCTCGCACCCACCCGGCTCGCCCGCCTGTTCGAACAGCATCGCCGCGATCCGGCGCTGCCGGGCGTGGAACTGGTGCTCGATCGGCTGCAGGCCGCGACCGTGGCCGCGCGAAGCGACGCGGTGGGGCGGCGGATCGCCTATCGCATGGTGCTGACGATCGCCCGCGCCGCGCGCGATCCGGGCATCAGCCCGGACGTGGCGGCCGTTCTGGAGGACCGGCTGCGCAGGATCGCCGCGGCGCTTCCGGTGCAGAGCGCCGGGCAGGACGGTGCCTGGGCACGGCACCTCGCGGCGCTGCTGCGCGACAAGGAGGCGCTCCAGCGCGAGCTGGACAAGCGGCAGGCTGCCCCGGCCATCCCGCCCGGCATGCCGATCGGCGACACCGGCTGGTTCGACGACTAACAGCAGCGCGTTGATAGGGACTCATCCCTCGCCCATTGTCATCCCGGCTTCCGCCGGGATGACGGCTGGAGGGCGATGGGTTCGTATCAACGAACCGAGTATTCGTGGTCAGGCTGTAACCGCCGGCGCGCGGATCGCGTACGGCGTAAGGTGACCCGCCGTCCTCGCTGCTGCTGCTGCTCGTGGCGCGGCTTGGCATCGCCGCCATCTTCTTCCTCTCGGGTCGCACCAAGGTGGAAGGCTGGCTGACAATCACCGGTTCAACCTACGAGCTGTTCCGCACCGACGATGCGCAGCCTTTTGCGCCATCGGTGCTCGACGCTGGGCCGGGCTGTTGTTGCCGCTGATCGCCATGGGGCCGGGTGCGGTGTCGCCGGCCCAATCGTCGGCTGCTACAGCCTTACCCCTCGTCAAGGAGGCGACCGGCGCGTGCGTCGGCGAAGGCTGCTTCGATTTCCGCCATGTTCCCGCCCACGAACGGGCCGCGCGCGACGATCGGTTCGGCGAAGGTCGGGCTGGCATAGGCGATCAGCCTGGCGCTTTCCTCCGCCGTGATCCGCGCCTGGCCATTCGCCGTGCCCGGCGTGAACCAGACCACATCGCCCGGCGTGCAGGGCCGCCCATCCACGCATGGCGCGCCTTCCAGCACGTACAGGAATGCGCGCTCGCCCGCGCCGAGCGGCAGGCTGGCTTCCGTACCGGCGCCGAGCTCCATGTGGCGGATCGTCAGTGGCCACTGGCTCCACGGCGCGGCGTCCTCTGCCGCGATGCCATAGATCCGGACGGTGCAGCCGTTAACCGACTCGAGTAGGGCCTGTTGCCTGTGCTGCGCGCGCGTGCCGGGCGCGCTGCCGCGCAGATGGGCGGGAAGTGCAAGCCACAGCTGCAAGGCGTGCACCGGTCCCTCTACCGGCTCGCCGCCATGTTCGATGCCGCGCCCGGCAGTCATCCACTGCACATCCCCCGCGCCCAGAATGCCTCGATTGCCCAGATGGTCCCCATGACGGAGACGGCCGGACAGCACGAAGGTGACGGTTTCCAGGCCCCGATGCGGATGGGGATGAAAGCCGGAGGCTGGTTCGATGAAATCCTCCACCAGCAGGATGAAGGGGAGCTGCCGATCGAGCGTAGCAGGATCGACGACGAAGCGGTTCTTCGCCCCCGGCGCCAGCACGTTGAGCTTGCCGACCCGCTCGACCCGTTCGATGACGGCGCCCGTCATGCGGGATGTCGCCCAGAATTCGATATTGACCGCATGATCCGCATATTCCCCGCATTTCCGTGACCGCTCCGCCGCAGCATGGGCAGCGCCCTGCCGGTCCGCATCCCCTACGTCGGGAGGGATGGACCTCCCGCGCATTGCGGGAACCCAGCGTTTCCGGCGGCGCACTTGTCGACCGGCGGGGGAAGGGCGCAACACTCCCTTCGTTGCGCGTCGATTCGGTTCCGTCTGAATCGCCCGCAATCGTGCGCGGCAATCGGGCCGCGTGCGTACAGGAACGAGCGAGGCTGGGCGTGGCGGGGCTGACACAACGATATAGCGGGATCGCGATCCTGCTGCACTGGGCGCTAGCGCTGTTGCTGCTGTTCCAGCTGGGGCTGGGCTGGGCGCTGGAGGATCTGCCGCGTTCGACGATGTTCATCGCCTTCCAGTTCCACAAGTCGGTCGGCATTCTGATTCTGGTGCTGTCGCTCGCGCGGCTGCTGGTGCGGCTGGTCGTACCGCGCCCGCCGGCCGAGGGCGCGCCCGCGCTGAAGCTGCTCGCGGGTAGCGTGCATTGGCTGCTCTACGGCGTGATGATTCTCGGGCCGATTACCGGCTGGATCATCGTTTCCACCGCGCGGGTGAAGCTGCCGACGCTGCTGTTCGGCATGATCCCACTGCCACACCTGCCGCTCGGCACGGCCTGGAACGAGCCGGCCGAAACGATCCATGGGCTGATCGGCTGGGTGCTCGCCGGGCTGGTCGTGCTCCATATCGCCGGCGCGCTGCGCCACCATCTGCTGCGCGACGACCTGATCGGGCGGATGATGCCCACGGCCTTGTCGCGGCGGCCGGCGCTGTCGATCGCGGTGGTGGTCGCGCTGGCCGCCTGCGTCGCGGCGTTCTTCACCGGTTCGTGGCGCTATCGCGGCCATGCCGAGGTGCCGACGCCCTCGCAGCCGCTGCCGACTCCGGGCTCGACGCCCGACGTGCCGGCGGCGCCGACTCCCACGCCCGAGGCTTCGGCAAGCCCGACCCCCACGCCTTCGCCCTCGGCTTCGGCGACCGATGCCGCAGTGCCGGTGCGCAGCTGGAAGGTCGCACCGGGCGGCACGCTCGGTTTCCGCACCGTCTATAGCGGCGAGGCGATCAACGGCCGCTTCAACCGCTGGACCGCCGATATCCAGTTCAGCCCGGACGATCTCGATCATTCGAAGATCGCAGTGGACATCGATCTTGCCTCGGTGAGCAGCGGCGATTCGGAGCGCGACGATACGCTGAAGGGTGATGACTTCTTCGGTGTCGCCGCCCATCCGAAGGCGCGCTTCACTGCCACGCGCATCCGCAAGCAGGGCGGCGGCTATGTCGCCGACGGCACGTTGGCGCTGGCGGGTGCCACCCGCCCGATGCCGGTCAGCTTCACGTTGAAGATCGACGGCGACCATGCCCAGGCCAGCGGCACCGCTACGGTGAAGCGCCTGTCGTTCGCTGTTGGCAAGGGCCAGTGGAGCGACCCCAGCACCATTCCCGACGCCGTCGCCGTGACGTTCCGCTTCGCTGCCGACGCGAAATAAACCCGCGCAATCGCCTCTTGCCTGTCCTGCGATAAAAGCTATGCTACATAACAATAGCACGCAGGACAGGAGAGGTCATGTCTGCAAGCCGAGTATTGCTGAGCGTGGGCGGTGCCCCGCGCGAGGCCGCGCGCACCTTCGAGCGCCGTAATCCCGTCACCGGCGAGGTGGCGACCATCGCCGCCGCCGCCAGTCCGCAAGACGCGCTCGCCGCCGTAGCCGCTGCGCAGGCGGCGTTCCCCGCCTGGTCTGCGCAGGGCCCCAATGCCCGCCGCGCGCTGCTGACCAAGGCCGCCGCCGCGATGGAGGCCCGCGCCGCCGATTTCGTCGACGCGATGATGGCCGAGATCGGCGCGACCGAGGGCTGGGCGCGCTTCAACCTGATGCTCGCCGCCTCGATGATCCGCGAGGCCGCCGGGCTCACCACCCAGATCAGCGGCGAGGTGATCCCCTCGGACAAGCCCGGCTGCATCGCCATGGCGGTGCGCGAGCCGGCGGGGGTCGTCCTTTCGATGGCGCCGTGGAACGCCCCGATCATCCTGGCCACCCGCGCGATCGCGGTGCCGCTCGCCTGCGGCAACACCGTGGTGCTCAAGGCCAGCGAGCAATGCCCGCGCACCCATGCGCTGATCATCGAGGCATTCGTCGAGGCCGGGTTCGGCGACGGCATCGTCAACCTCGTCATCAACGCGCCGGAAGATGCGGGCGAGGTGGTCGGCGCGATGATCGACGCGCCCGCAGTGCGGCGGGTGAACTTTACCGGCTCCACCGGAGTCGGGCGGATCATCGCGGTGCGGTGCGCGCAGAACCTGAAGCCTGTGGTGCTCGAACTCGGCGGCAAGGCGCCGCTGATCGTGCTCGACGACGCCGATCTCGACGAGGCGGTGAAGGCCGCCGCGTTCGGCGCGTTCATGAACCAGGGCCAGATCTGCATGTCGACCGAGCGGATCATCATCGTCGACGCGGTCGCCGATGCGTTCGTGGCGAAGTTCCAGGCCAAGGTCGCGACCCTGGCAGTCGGCGATCCGCGCGAGGGCAAGACGCCGCTGGGCGCGGTGGTCGATACCAAGACCGTCGCCCATGTGCAGAGCCTGATCGACGATGCCGTTGCCCAAGGCGCGGCGCTGGTGAACGGCGGCGCGGCGAACGGCGTGCTGATGCCGGCGCATGTCGTCGACAAGGTGACGCCCGCCATGAAGCTGTTCCGCGACGAGAGCTTCGGCCCGGTCGTCGGCGTGATCCGCGCCCGCGACGAGGCGCATGCGATCGAACTCGCCAACGATACCGAATACGGCCTGTCCGCCTCCGTCTTCACCCGCGATGCTGCGCGCGGGCTGCGGGTGGCGCGGCAGATCCAGTCGGGCATCTGCCACGTCAACGGCCCCACCGTGCATGACGAGGCGCAGATGCCGTTCGGCGGCGTCAAGGCCTCTGGCTATGGCAAGTTCGGCGGCAAGGCGGGCATCGAGAGCTTCACCGAACTGCGCTGGATCACGCTGGAAACCCAGCCCGGCCATTTCCCGATCTGATCTGAACCCTGGCCGCGCCGGGGTGCGCGGCTCCCACGGAGACCTTGATATCATGACCGACCCGATCCAAGCCGCCACCGTCGCCTATGACGTGATCGACGGCATCGCCTGGGTGCGTTTCAACCGCCCCGACAAGCGCAACTGCATGTCGCCCCGGCTCAACCGCCGGATGGTGGAGGTGCTCGACGAACTCGAATATCGCGACGATGTGGCCGTGCTGGTGCTCAGCGGCGAAGGCACCGCCTGGTCTGCCGGCATGGACCTCCAGGAATATTTCCGCGAGAACGAGGCCAAGGGCCTGGGCGCCACGCGCGGCGCGCAGCGCGAGGCCTATACCTGGTGGCGGCGCCTGCGCTGGTATCACAAGCCGACGATCGCGATGGTCAATGGCTGGTGCTTCGGCGGCGGCTATGGCCCGCTGTTCGCCTGCGATCTCGCCTTCGCGGCGGAAGAGGCGCAGTTCGGCCTTTCCGAGATCAACTGGGGCATCCTGCCCGGTGGTGGTGCCTCGAAGGTGATCGCCGAGCTGACCGGCTTCCGCAACGCGATGTACCACGCGATGATGGGCGAGAATATCAGCGGCACGAAGGCCGCCGAATGGGGCCTGGTGAACGAAGCCGTGCCGCTGGAGGGCCTCAAGGATCGCGTCAACGAAGTGGCCAAGGTGCTGCAGTCGAAGAACCCGGTAGCGCTGAAGGCGACCAAGGACGCGATCCGCCGCGTCCGCGAGATGACCTACGACAATGCCGAGGATTATCTGATCCGCGCGCAGGAAGCCGCCAACAGCTACGACAGCGAAGGCCGCAAGGAAGGCATCAAGCAGTTCATCGACGACAAGACGTACAAGCCGGGCCTCGGCGCGTACGACAAGTCCAAGCACAACGCCTGAGCCAGTGGGAGCGCCACCGATGACCGTCGACACGCTCGCCCCACCCGCGACCGGCCTCGCCCTCGATCGGCTGTTGCGGCCCAAATCGGTGGTCATCGTCGGTGCCTCGGACAAGCCCGGGGCGCTCGGCGCCTCGGTGCTCGCCAATCTGGAGCGCAACGGCTTTGCCGGCGACATCCACCTGATCAACCCGAAGCGTGAGACGATCGGCGGCCGCCCCTGCCTGTCTTCGGTCGAGGCGCTGCCGGAAGGGGTGGATGCCGCCGTGCTGGCGATCCCGCGCGCCGGGGTGCTGGAGACGATCCGCGCGCTCGCCGCCCGCAAGGTAGGCGCGGTGATCGTCTTCTCGGCGGGGTTCGCCGAGGGTGGCGAGCAGGGCCTTGCCGACCAGCGCGAGATCGCTCGGATCGCCGCCGAGGCGGGGATGGTGATCGAAGGGCCGAACTGCCTGGGTCTGGTCAACTATGTCGAGCGGGTGCCGCTGACCTTCGTCGAGACGTTGGTGCCGGAGCGCGGGCCGGGTGCCGGCATCGGCATCGTCTCGCAGAGCGGCGCGATGGCAGCGGTGCTGGCGACGATGCTGCTCAGCCGCGACCTGCCGGTCACGCTGTCGGTCTCGACCGGCAACGAGGCGGCGAGCGGTGTCGAGGATTATGTCGACTATTGCGTGGACGATCCGAACACGCAGGTGATCGCGATGATCGTCGAGCAGTTCCGCAAGCCGCAGCGCTTCCTGGCGGCGGCGCGCGAGGCGCGCGCGGCGGGCAAGCTGGTGGTGCTGCTCCATCCCGGCAAGAGCAGCGCCGCGCGCGAATCCGCCGCGACGCATACCGGCGCGATGGCCGGCGACTATCAGCTGATGCGGGTGATGGTCGAACGCGCCGGTGTGGTGTTCGCGGAAACGCTGGAGGAACTAGGCGACATCACCGAGATCGCCGCGCGCTGTCCGGCGCTGCCCGGTGGCGGCACCGCGGTGCTCGGCGAATCGGGCGCGTTCAAGGCGCTGACGCTCGATCTTTGCGAAGAACTGGGCGTGGCGTTGCCCGCGCTCGACGACACCAATGCGCAAGCGCTGCGGGCGGCGATGCCGGACTTCGTGCCGGTCAGCAATCCGCTCGACATCACCGCGCAGGGGCTGGTCGAGCCCGACATGTATTACCGTCTGCTCAAGGCGCTGGGCACGGATGCGCGCTTCGGTTGCGTGGTGGCCGGCATCATCCTGACCGATGCGGCGACGGTGGCGATCAAGCTGCCGCCGATTCTGCGCGCGGTGGAAGAGGCGCCGCTGGCCACGCCGCTGATCTTCGCCGGGCTGGACGAGGGCGCGCCGCTGGGCTCGGACTATGCTGCCCGGCTGCGTGCGGCGGGCGTGCCGTGCTTCGCCTCTACGGAGCGGGTGTTCCGCGCGATCGCCCGGCTCTCGGCGCATGCGGCGCGTGATTTTTCCACCTGCGAGTCTGCGCCGACGCCGTGCGAGGGCCTGCCGCTGGGCGGCGTCGTGCCGGAATATCGCGCCAAGGCGGTGCTCGCGCCGCTGGGCCTGCCATTCCCCAAGGGCGGTTTCGCCCGCACCGCGGACGAGGCGGTGCAGATCGCCGAAGAGATCGGCTATCCGGTCGTGCTCAAGGCGCAGTCCGCCGACCTCAGCCACAAGAGCGATGCCGGCGGGGTGGTGCTGAACCTTACCGACGAGGCTGCGGTGCGCGCCGGCTGGCGCAAGATGCACGGCGACGTCGCGCGGCATCGGCCCGACCTGACGCTCGACGGCGTGCTGGTCGAGGGCATGGGCAAGCGCGGCGTAGAGCTGATCGTGGGGGCCAAGCGCGATCCAGAATGGGGGCCGGTGATCCTCGCCGGCTTCGGCGGGGTAACGGCGGAAATCCTGCAGGACGTGCGGTTGCTGCCGTGCGACCTCACCCAGGATGCGATCGAGCGTGAGTTGCACCAGTTGAAGAGCGCGGCGGTCCTGCGCGGCTGGCGCGGCGCTCCGGCGCTCGACGTGCCCGCCGTCGCGGCGTTGATCGCGCGGCTGGCGCAGGTGTTGATCGCCGAACCCGCGATCCGCGAAGTGGACCTGAACCCCGTGGTGGTGCACCCGCTGGGCGAGGGCGTGGTGGCGCTTGACGCGCTGATGCTCACTGCCTGACGAACGACAAGCGGGCGAAAAGCCCCGAAGGAGAGGTTGAAAATGGCGGAGTCGTCCGGAATCCTGCGACGGCTCGACGATGCGCCGCTGAGCCGCACGCAGATGCTGGGAATCCTGCTCTGCCTGCTGCTCAACGCGCTCGACGGGTTCGACGTGCTCGCGATCAGCTTCGCCTCGCCCGGCATCGCGGCCGAATGGGGCATCGATCGCGCGGCGCTGGGGCTGGTGCTGTCGATGGAGCTGATCGGGATGGCGGTCGGCTCGGTCGTGCTTGGCGCCTATGCCGATCGCGTCGGGCGGCGGCCTGCGATCCTGCTGTGCCTTGGCATCATGGCGGCGGGGATGCTGGCGGCAACCTTCGCTCGCAATGTCGAGATGCTCTCCGCGTTCCGTCTGTTCACCGGGTTGGGCATCGGCGGCATGCTGGCGTGCACCAACGCGATGGTGGCGGAACTCGCCAATGCTCGCACGCGCAGCCTCGCTGTGGGGCTGATGGCCTCGGGCTATCCGGTCGGGGCGATCGTCGGTGGATCGATCGCGGCGAAACTGCTGGTCGGCGGCGACTGGCGGCACGTGTTCCTGTTCGGCGCGGGGATGACCGCGCTGTTCCTGCCGCTCGCCTGGTTTCTGCTGCCCGAATCGATCCGCTACCTGTTCCAGCGCCAGCCGGCGGGCGCGCTTGCCCGCGCCAACCGGCTGCTGGCGCAAATGGGGCAGGGGGCGATCGAGGCGCTGCCGCCGAGGGTCGAGGCGGGGGGCAAGCTGCCGCTCGCGCAGTTGTTCGCCGGGCCGCTCGCCCGCACGACGATCCTGCTGACGGTCGCCTATTTCTGCCACATCATGACCTTCTACTTCATCCTGAAATGGGTGCCGAAGATCGTGGTCGACATGGGCTATCCGGCGTCGCAGGCGGCGGGCGTGCTGGTCTGGGCCAATGTCGGCGGGCTGGCCGGCGCGGTGCTGCTGAGCGTGCTGAGCTGGCGGTTTTCGCTGCGGCCGCTGCTGGTGGTGGCGCTGGTCGCGGCGACAGCGATGGTGGCGCTGTTCGGGCAGGGACAGCGGGACTTGTCCGGCCTGGCGATGATCGCCGGGATCGCCGGATTCTGCACCAATGCCGGGGTGGTCGGCATGTATGCGCTGATCGCCCAGAGCTTCCCGACCGAGGCGCGCGGATCGGGCACGGGCTTCGTGATCGGAGTGGGGCGCGGCGGGGCGGCGCTGGGCCCGATCGTCGCCGGGCTGTTGTTCGCGATGAACTTCGGGCTGCCGCTGGTGGCGCTGGCGATGGCGGGCGGATCGCTGGTCGCGGCAGCGGCGCTGCTGGGGCTCAAGCGGGGATAGGCGCGCGCCTGGCGCCGCGATAGGCTGGCGCAATGAAGATCGAGGAAGCGAGCGCGGCCGACCGTGAAGATGTAGTGGCCCTGTGGCACACGGCAGGCCTCACCCGGCCGTGGAACGATCCGGCCGCGGATTTCAACCGCGCGGTGGCTGGCGCGACGTCCGCCATCCTCCTGCTCCGCGATGGCGATGCGCTGCTCGGCACGGCGATGGTGGGCGAGGATGGGCATCGCGGCTGGGTCTATTATCTCGCCGTGGCGGAGGCCGCGCGCGGGCAGGGCCATGGCCGCGCGCTGATGGCCGGCGCCGAGTCCTGGCTGCGCGCGCGAGGCTGCCCGAAGCTTCAGCTGATGGTCCGTGCGGGCAATGATGCGGCGATCGGTTTCTATCGCGCGTTGGGTCTGGAGCCCCAGCCGGTTGTGACGCTCGGCCGTTTCCTCCACTAGAGCGGCATGACCATCGCGCTCTACGGAATCAAGAATTGCGACACGATGAAGAAGGCCCGGGCCTGGCTCGACGCCAACGCAATTCCCTATGTCTTTCATGATTATAAGGCGGAAGGCGTGGATCCTGCGCGCCTCGCCCGCTGGATCGGGATGGAGGGCTGGGAGCCGCTGCTGAACCGCGCCGGCACCACCTTCCGCAAGCTTCCCGAGATTGACAAGATCGACCTCGATTCGTCCAAGGCAAGCGCGCTGATGATCGCCCAGCCATCGATGATCAAGCGGCCGGTGCTGGAATATCCAGGTGGTCTGCTGATCGGATTCGCGGCGGAACGCTATGCCCGCGCGTTGCTCTGAGTGCGAAAATTTCGCAGATTCATAGCCTCACCCCCGTGTTTATCCTAAATTAACACCATAATTGACACGGATTATTGGGTTCGCATGGCGTCTTACATTCGACAACGACCAGCTAGCTGGTTCCGCACGGTCGCGACGATGCTGGTCCTTTGGGGGCTGCTTGGCTGCCTCGTCTTCTTTGCCCATGCGACGCTTTCGCCAGAGCGTGCGGGCGAACCCAGCTTCTGGAATTGGGAATATTATCAGGCTGTTCCGCGCTGGTTCCTGGTCGATTACGCGATCGGCGTTGGCGCCAGCCTGCTGGGGTCGCTCGCCATGCTGCGGCGCTCGCGCAAGGCCAATATCCTGTACGTCATCTCGCTGGCGGCGGTGATCGTGCAGTTCGGCTATCTGTTCGCCACGGGCCTGCTTTCGGGCCCGATACAGGCGTTCGTGGTGCCGGTTTTCATCCTGGGCGTAGCCATCTTCCAGATCTGGCTCGCTGGCATGGCGACGCGGCGCGGCTGGATCCGCTGATCCGCGTCGCACTGGCGGGGCGGCCCGCGACCCGCTAGACCGCGCGCCATGTCGCACCACCTCACGCTCGATACCGCCACCAGCCGCGCCAATCCCACGCCCGCGCCGATGAAGCGGGTTACCGTGCCGGCGATCCGCAAGCGCAAGGGTGGCGAGCCGCTGGTGATGCTCACCGCCTATACTGTCCGCATGGCGCAGCTGATGGACGCGCAGTGCGACATGCTGCTCGTCGGCGACAGCCTCGGCCAGGTGATCTACGGCCTGCCCTCCACCGTCCCCGTCACGCTGGAGATGATGGCGGCGCACGGCGCGGCGGTGGTGCGCGGCAGCTATCACGCGCTGGTGGTGATCGACATGCCGTTCGGCAGCTACGAATCCTCGCCGCAACAGGCGTTCGAAAGCGCGGCGCGGCTGCTCAAGGAAACCGGCGCGGCGGCGGTGAAGCTGGAAGGCGGCGCGGCGATGGCGCCCACCGTCCGCTTCCTCAACGAGCGCGGCATCCCGGTGATCGGTCATATCGGCCTGACGCCGCAGGCGATCAACGTGCTGGGCGGCTATGGCGCGCGCGGCCGCAGCGATGCGGAGCGCGCCAAGCTGGTCGGCGACGCGGTAGCGATGGACGAGGCCGGTGCCTTCGCGATCGTCGTCGAAGGCGTGGTCGAGCCGATCGCGGTGGAGATCACCAAGGCGGTGCAATGCCCCACCATCGGCATCGGTGCGTCGGCGCAGTGCGATGGCCAGGTGCTGGTCGCCGAGGACATGCTGGGCCTGTTCGAACGCACGGCGCGCTTCGTGAAGCGGTATGACGATCTGTCCGGCCGCATTTCCGCCGCGGTTGAAACCTATGCCGCCGAGGTACGGTCGCGGGCCTTTCCGGGACCGGAACAGGTCTATGCGCCGAAGGACTGACCGAGTAGGGCAATTTGCGTTCACCGGGCGCGGCGCTAAGGTCCGCGGCCGCATCAGACCCATGGAGTAGATTTTGGCGCTTCCTCCTTCCGGTACCACCGACGAGGCCTTTCTTCGTGAAGTCGACGAGGAATATCGTCGTGACCAGCTGCTCCGTGCCGGGCGTCGCTATGGCATCTGGATCGCGGTGGGCGTCGTCGCGTTCCTGGTCGCGGTAGCCGGCTGGCTGTTCTACGATCACAGCCAGCGCACCGCCGCCGAGGCGCGGGGCGAGGAATATGATGCCGCGCTCCAGCTCGCCGCGCAGAACCAGGCGGGCCAGGCCCAGCCCGGGCTCGACAAGCTGGCGCAGGGCGAGGACGGCTATGCCGCCATGGCGCGCTTCACCCAGGGCAATCTGCTGTTCACCAAGGGCGACAAGAAGGGTGCGGCGGCCAAGTTCGCCAGCATCGTCACCGATGCCAAGCTCGCCCAGCCGTTCCGCGATCTGGCGCTGGTCCGCCAGACCCAGGCCGAGTTCGACACGCTGAAGCCGCAGGACGTGATCCAGCGGCTCGGCACGCTCGCCAACCCCGATTCGCCCTGGTTCGGTACCGCGGGCGAGATGGTGGCGGCCGCCTATCTGAAATCGGGCAAGCGCGCCGAGGCCGCGAAGCTCTATCGCCAGCTGAGCGAGGCGGGCCCCCGCGTTCCGGATTCGATCCGCGAACGCACCGCCGAACTCGCCAAGACGCTCTCGGTCGCTCCGACGACGACCGCTCAGACCCAGGAAAAGTAAGCTACATGAACACGAAGGTTCGCGTTGTAACGGCGATTGCCGCGCTCGCACTGGTCAGCGGCTGCGGTGTCTTCAAGGGCAGCGGCGGCAAGAAGACGCCCGTGCTCGGCGAGCGCGTGCCGATCCTGGTGACCGAAAACGACATCATTGCCGACAAGACGCTGGCCGGGATCGAGGTCCAGCTGCCCGAAGCGACGACCAACGAGAATTGGAGCCAGCCGGGGGGCAGCGCCTCCAAGTCGATGGGCCATCTGACGCTCGGCGAATCGCTCTCGCGGATCTGGTCCAGGCAGGTCGCCAAGCCGTCCAAGAGCGCGCGCCTCGCCGCCTCGCCGGTCATCGAAGGCAACAAGCTGTTCGTGATCGACACCGACGGTGCCGTCCACGCCCTGGCGGCCGATACCGGCGCCGAGCTGTGGAAGGCCAGCACCGGTGCCAATGCCGGCAAGCGCAACCGCGGCGCGCTGTTCGGCGGCGGCGTCAGCGTCGAGGGCGATCATGTGTTCGCCTCGAACGGGCTGGGTGACGTGGTCGCGCTGGAAATCGGCGACGGCAAGGAAATCTGGCGCAAGCGCCCGGGCGGCCCGCTGCGCGGTGCGCCGACGCTCGCCAACGGCAACGTCTATGTCGTGACGCAGGACAACCAGCTGTTCGCGCTCACCCAGGACAAGGGCGAGGTCTCCTGGACCTCCACTGCCAGCCTCGAATCGCAGGGCGTGTTCGGCGTGGCTGCCCCGGCTTCGGCACAGGGCACGGTGATCGCCGGCTTCTCCTCGGGCGAGCTCAATGCCTATCGCTACGAGAACGGCCTGTCGCTGTGGGGCGACGTGCTGACCCGCAACACGATGACGACCTCGGTCTCCTCGCTGTCGGACATCGATGCCGAGCCGGTGATCGACCAGGGCCGCGTTTATGCGCTGGGCGAAGGCGGCCGGATGGTCGCGGTGGACATCACCAGCGGCTCGACGCTGTGGGAGCAGAGCATCGGCGGCCTCGCCTCGCCCTGGGCGGTGGGTGAGTGGCTGTTCGTCGTCACCGACGACGCCCGCCTGCTCTGCCTGTCGCGCAGCAGCGGCAAGCCGCGCTGGATCGTGCAGTTGCAGAAGTACAAGAATGCCAAGAAGCTGAAGGGCCCGATCGCCTGGAAGGGCCCGCTGGCCGCCGGCGGCCGGCTGGTGCTGATCAATACGGAGGGGCAGATCGTTTCGGTATCGCCCAAGGACGGCAGCATTCTTTCCACCAAGAATACCAAGGATCCGCTGTCGCTGGCGCCGGTGATCGCCAACAGCACGTTGTATCTGCTCGACGACAAGGGCCGCCTGAGCGCCTATCGTTGAGTGTGTTGCCCCGGTCCCGGCCGGGAACCAGACCCTATTCGGGGGCCGGGGCGCGATGCTCCGGCCCCTGTCGTTTTTTCGGCGGCTTTTCGTTGGCCGCCTGACGGAGTAAGAGAATCGACCATGTCTTTGCCCACCGTCGCCATCATCGGACGC
>Ga0307412_10000270_pt1 | contig 33288 bp, 31 predicted proteins | sample DK1Cmetagenome_3_FD_203823 | JGI IMG/M metagenome (GOLD analysis project Ga0307412, IMG submission 203823) | Maize rhizosphere microbial communities from greenhouse at UC Davis, California, United States - DK15-C-1 | ecosystem: Host-associated > Plants > Roots > Rhizosphere > Soil | place: USA...
CTGTGAAAGTAGGTCATCGTCAGGCTTTTATTCCGCAAAACCCCACAGGTAATCCTGTGGGGTTTTGTCTTTGGGCGAACGGAATGCGATGCACGCAACTCGGATAAAGAAACCCCCTCGCGGCTGACGCCGCGAGGGGGTTTTTAATTGGCTGAAGGGAAAACCAGGCGGAGCGAGAGCAAAGCCGTCACAGCGCAGCCGTCCCAGTAAAGTCACTACGGCATTGTCGTCAGGGCAGTTGACGGCGCAGGGCGGCGAAGAACAGTTCGGATTGCAAGCGCTCGCTTTGAATCTGCGCGGCGACCTTGCTGGCGATAGCGGTATCAACGGGCTTTAGTGGCCGTCCCGTGGATTGCGCCAGGACCTGCGCGGTACAGGCGCGCTCGAGGAAAAAGAGGTCGTCGTAGGCGTAATCGAGGCGTTCTCCGCAGACGACGACACCGTGGTTGCCCAGGAAAACAATATCGGCGCCTTGCATGGCGCGGGCAATGCGTTCCCCTTCGCTGATGTCCAGCGCCAGGCCGTTATAGTTTTCGTCGACGGCCAAGCGTCCGTGGAAGCGCATGGCGTTCTGCGACAACGTGGTGTCCAGCCCGCGATCGGATGTCAGCGTCAATGCCGTGGCATAGGGCATGTGCGTGTGCAGGACACAGGCCTTGCCCGCAATACGGTGAATGGCGGCATGGATGAACATGGCGGTGGGCTCCACTTCGTGGCGGCCGGCCAGCTTATTGCCGTGAGCATCGATCAGCACGATGTCGTCCGCCTGCACCTCATTCCACATCAAGCCGCGCGGGTTGAGCAGGAAGTGGTCCGGATCGCCAGGCAGTGCCACGCTGAAATGGTTGCACACGCCTTCGCCCAAGCCATGCGCGGCGGCTGCCCGCAAAGCAAGTGCCAGATCCGCGCGAAGCGCGGTAACGGGTTCGGCATGAAATAAAGCATCGGCGAAGCGGGGGTCTTGATTCATGACTGCCTTCAAGGATTAGGAGAGGTTAGAGCCAGCCGGCGTCGCGGAACAAACCGGGCACACGGTCCAAAGTGGGTACGGTAGCGTCCGGGCGATAGTCCGGCAAGCGTTTGCGGCCCGTGCCGCGGTCGATCCATACGCAACGAAAGCCGATGTCCCGGGCCGCTGCATGGTCCAAATGGGGGCTGGCGCAGATATGCACCACCTGGTCGGGTGTGACAGCCAGGCTATTGTGGGCGTGAGCGAAGATCTTGCGCGAAGGCTTGTAGGCGCCTGCCTGCTCGGCAGTGATGACACGGTCGATATGGCCCCCCAACTGGGCGACATTGCCGGCGATGATCTGATCGTCCGTATTGGAGATGATGCATAGGCGGAAGCCGGCCTGCTTCAAGGTGGCCAGCGTTTCCACGACTTCGGGGAACGGAGGCATGGCGGAGATGCCGTCGATCAGCATTTCGGCGTCTTCTGGACGATATGCGAGGCCCAGGTCCTGCATCGTCAGACGCAGCGATTCCCGCGTGATGTCGGCAAAGGCACGGTGCGGCGGCGTGCGTTCCAACCGGTGTTCGTGTTCATCGTAGACATGCAGGAACTGTGCTGGCGTGGGTGCGTCTTGCGCATCGGTGCTGGCCGACAGGATCCGCGAGACGGCGGCTTGCAAACCTTCGTCCCATTGGATCAGGGTGCCGTAGCAGTCGAAGGTCAGCCATTGGGGACGGGGGAGGTGATCCAGCGGCATGTCGGTTTCCTCATGAGTGAAGTGCCTGGGATGGGATCAGCTTACGGTCCGTCTTTGAAAGTCGTAAAATTAATAATTAAACTCACTTCAGTTGATAAATAGATATCAACCTGGCCATTGTCGATAGGCGGAAATCAAACCCTTTATGTTGGATCTTGAACTCCTGAGAACCCTGGTGTGTGTCGTGGATGAAGGCAGCTTCACGCGCGCGGCGAACCGCGTGCATCGCACGCAGTCCACCGTGAGCCAGCAGGTGCGCAAGCTGGAGCAGACTGTCGGCAAGACGCTTTTGCTGCGTGATCGCGCGGGCGGCGATGTCGTGGCGACGGAGGACGGCGAGTTGATGCTGGCCTACGCGCGTCGTCTGCTGGCCATGGCTGACGAAGCCGAGCATGTCGTGGCGGCCCCGCGCGCGGCGCGGGTGTTGCGGTTGGGCATCCCGGAAGACTTCGACGTGTCTCGACTGACGGTGTTGCTGGCAGGCTTTGTCGCTCGGCATCCCGACGCCCGGCTGGAGACGATCAGCGGTATGAGTACGGATCTGCGCGAGCGACTTGCCTCAGGCGATCTGGACCTGGCGCTGGTCAAGCGAGAGCCGGGTGACGGCGCCTGTCTTGCGGCGTGGCCGGAGCAACTGGTATGGGTGGGTGACAAGCGTCATCTGGCGGGAACCGATGCCGTGCCGCTAGTGCTGTTTCCACAGGGCTGCATTTATCGCAAGCGGATGATTTATGCGCTGGAAAGCGCGGGCCGGGCCTGGCATGTTGCGTATCACAGCCATAGCCTGGCAGGCGTTCAAGCTGCGGTGGCGGCGGGGCTGGGCGTAAGCTTGCTGCCCGCGTTCGCCAAGTTGCAGACGCATGCGCTGTTGGGTGCGCAAGACGGGCTGGCGGCGGTGCCGCCGACCGAGCTGGCGATCGTGGGTAACCCGCGCGCGGCAAGCGGCGTGGACCACCAGTTGGTGGCGGCGTTAATGCAGGCCGTCGAGACGGATTTCCAGCGTTTGGCCGGCGTATAGCGCACAGTGTGGCTGGCGTATAAGGATGATGGGACCGTCGCAGGGTCAGCTTCGCGCCGCCTCAGATCAGGAGCCATGGACCCGCTGCGTCGGCCGTTAATGCAGGTCACCGTCCACGTAGTACCAGCGGCCGTCTTCCCTGACGAAGCGGCTGACTTCATGCAAGCGGTGCGCGCGGCCGGCTTGGCGGCTGCGGGCAACGAATTCCACGGTGGCGTGGTCGGCGTCCTGATCACGGGCTTGCTTGATGGCCAGCCCGAGCCACTTGAGATCAGGCGGATTTGGCTCAAGGGAGGCGGGCCGGGTGCTGGGATGCCAGGTGGCGAGCAGGTAGGGCAGCTTGTCGAGCACGAAAGCGCTGTAGCGCGAGCGCATCAGCGCTTCGGCCGTGGGAGCCTGCATGGCCAGGGGGCCTTCATGCCAGCGCCCGCAGCAGTGTGCGTAGGCCGCGCCGCCACAAGGACAGGATGCGGTCAGGGCCGATGATTTCTTCGTCACGATGTGCAGCGGGGCGCCTAGGCGCGCAAGTCGTCGTAGTCGGGGTGGCGTCGCATGTAGACCTCGGCGTAGGAGCACAAGGGGCGAACTTTCCAGCCGTTGACGCGTGCCGTTTCCAGCGCGAATTTGGTGAGTTCCGCCGCGATGCCGCGGCCGCCCACCTGGCTGGGCACGCCGGTATGCACGATGGCCATGACATCGCCTTGCAGTTGATAGTCCAGTACGCAAAGGACGCCGTCTACGGTGGCGGTGAAGCGGGACTGCCCGGGGTCTTGGGTGACAACGGTCATTCGGATATTCCTTGGTCGAGTCGAGGTAGGAAGCCAGGCGTTTAGGTTACCAGCACCACGCAGCCGGCGCAGGGCACCGGGGGCTTCCCAGGGCGCATCGCCCTCTTCAGGGAGAAGGGGGCTGGCCGCCCAAGGTCTTGAGCAGCGCCGTGAGTTGGGCGTCGCGTTTTTCCACGAGCTCGGCGATGCCGCGTTGACCGGCTTCGGCGTTGACACCTTCAATGAGGCGCCGTTGCAGTTCGGGGGTGACCTGGGGTGCGCCGAGGTCGTCCCACCACGTCTGCACGGGGCCCAGCAGGTGGTCCATGAAGTTGGCCAGGCCGCCGGCGCCGCCGCCCAGGTTGAAGGTCATATGCGGGCCGAACAGCGCCCAGCGCAGGCCTGGGCCTTGGGATACGGCGGCATCGATATCGGCCACGCTGGCGACATTCTCAGCGGCCAAGTGGATGGCTTCGCGCCACAACGCGGCTTGCAGGCGGTTGGCGATGTGGCCGGGCACTTCCTTGTTCAGGCGGATGGGGTATTTACCCATCGCCCGATAGAAGGCGATGCTGCGGTCGATGGTGTCCGCGGACGTCTGGTCCCCACCTACCACTTCGACCAAGGGGATCAGGTGCGGCGGGTTGAACGGATGGCCGATGACGAAACGCGCGGCATGGCGGCAACGCGATTGCAGGCGGCTCATGATGAGGCCCGACGAACTGGAAGCGACGATCACGTGCGGCGGCAGGATGGCGTCGATGCGCGCGAAGAGATCGGTCTTGAAGTCTTCTCGTTCTGGCGCGTTTTCCTGCACGAAATCCACGCCGGCCAGGGCAGTGGACAGATCGGGGTCGAAGCGTAACGCATCGGATGAGGCGCCTTGGACCACCCGGCCCAATTCAGCCAGCACGGGCCATGCCGCATCCACGCGCGCGCGGGTCTGCGATTCGGCATCGGGGGACGGGTCGCAGACGACGACGTCCAACCCTTGCGCCAGAAAGAGGGCGGCCCAACTGGCGCCGATGGTGCCGGCGCCGACAATGGCGACGCTGCGGATGGTCGGATTGGACGTGGCGGTGCTGGGCATGCGGCTCTCCGGTTTTGGGGGGTCACCGCATTGTGAAGCAAACACCGGACCGTTGCCACGGCACGGATCTGACGGCAAGATGGCGGACGTTGAGGTACATGCGGAGCGCGACGTGGATAGTCTGTCTTCCGGCCAATCGGCCGTGCCGTATTTTTGCCAATGGGAGTCGGCCCACCTAGCCGGATCGTTCATCCGGAAAGAGCTGGCCCTGGCCGACGATCCGGCGTGGCGGACCTCTGGGGCGCGGGACGTCGAGGAATACGCCCGATGGGCCAATCATGTCTGTGGCATGGCCTGCCTGAAAATGGTGCTGGCGGCGCGCAGCGGGCAGATCCATCCCACGCTGGAGCTGGCTCGGCGCAGCGTGCCGTTCGGCGCCTATACGGACCGCGACGGCGAGATCAAGGGGCTGATCTATGCGCCGTTCGTACGCTTCGTCGCCGACGAGTTCGGCCTGGATGCCCGGGTGCACGTCGGGCTGGGCGCCTGCGAACTCCCGGCGGTGCTGGAGGACGCCGACTACTTCATGGCATCGGTGCATCCGGACATCCGCCAGACCGATCGATTCCCGTCGACCAAAGGCGGCCATCTGGTGCTGGTGACACGGGCGAGCGCCACGTCAGTGACATTTCATAATCCGTCGGGCGAAGTCGGAAGCCAGACGGATGTAGAGTTGCCGCTTGCCGTATTCGACGCGTTTTTCGCCGGCCGCGGCATCGCCATCCTGCCGGGCGGAAAAGGGTGAGGCGTCAGGCATTGCGGCCATGCCGCAGATGCCGCCAGACCAGCACGACCGCAGCCGTGTAACTCGTGGCGATGACGACGTATGCCGCGGGCAGGCTGGCGCGCCAGTCGGGCAGCAGGTGCAGGATCGTGCCCATCAATGCCACACCCACCAGCGCGCCGGATTGGCGGTTGGCGTTCAGCGCGGCGGCCGCGCTGTTGGCATGCTGCTTGCCGGAGACTTGCATGACGACGCTGGTCATGGCGGGCACGGCGATGCCGACGCCCAGGTTGCCAAGCGCGACCATGGCGGCGAATGGCCAATAGGCCATGTCCGGCGAGAACGCGTAGATGCCGGCCGCGCTCATGAGGGCGGCAAGCGACACGCCGCCCAGCAGAGAGGCCGAGACGTTCCAGCGTGCCGAGACGCGTCCCGAAATCATGTTGCCGATGGAGAACACGGCCAGCATGGGCACCAATTGGATGCCCGTCTGCAGGGCGTCGGTGCCGCGCGCATGCTGCAGGAACAGGCTGAGCAGGAACAATTGCCCATAGGACGCCAGGTTGATCAGGAAACCCACGCCGTTGGATGCGGCGAATTGCGTCGTCTTGAACAGGGCGCGCGGCAGGATCGGTTCGGCGTGGCGGCGTTCGCGGCGCACCAGCAGGACGACGGCAATGGCGCATAGCGCGGCGACGCCCGCGATCCGGCTTGATGTCCAGCCATAGGCGTTGCCCTGGATCAGCACGAAGCACAGGGATGACAACGCGATCACACCCAGCAGGTGGCTCAGCGGATTGAGCGCGCGGGGGCGCCGCGGAGCCGCCTGGATGCGTCGGCGGGCCAACCACAGGCCGGCGACGCCCAGCGGCAGATTGATCAGGAAGATGCTGCGCCAGCCGAATTGGTGAATCAGCACGCCGCCCAGCAGCGGACCCGAAGCGCCCGCTACCGCGACGATGGCCGACCATGCCGCCAACATGCGGTTTCGCACGTGCTCGTCCTCATAGGCGTGCGTCAGCAAGCTCAGGGAACTGGGCATGAACAGGGCGGCGCCCACGCCTTGCAGCATGCGGGCGGCGATCAGCGAATTGCCGTCCGGCGCCAGGCCGCAAAGCAGCGACGCCAGCGTGAACACGCCCAGGCCACACAGGTAGATGGTCTTTGCGCCGTAGCGGTCCGCCAGGGCGCCAGCCACCAGAAGCAGGGCGGCGAAGGTAAGCGTGTAGCCGTCCACGATCCAGACCAGATCGGTGAGCGGGACGGTGAACTGCAGGGCGATGCTGGGCAGCGCCACGTTGACCACGGTGACGTCCAGCATGGCCATGACGAAGCCGATGGCCAGCGTGACGAGGGGCAGCCAGCCGTTGGCGGGCTGGAGGTCCACGGCGGGGACGGGAGCAGGCGGGTGAGGGCAGGCGGTAGACATGAAGGCGATGGGCGTTGCGGCATTTCGAGGGGGCAAGCTTAGAAGTTTTTCTTGATGCAAAAAATCCCTATAACTGCTTTATAGTCATGCAAAATTGCATCAAATAGCGCCGCGCGGCGCGGTAAATAAAGGGTGTCATGGACTGGGACAACGCCAGGATTTTCCTGGCCATCTATCGCATTGGCACGTTGCGAGGCGCGGCGGCGTTGCTGCAGATCGACCAGGCGACCGCGGGCAGGCGGCTAGCGGCGTTGGAGTCTTCGCTGGACGCACGGCTGTTCCTGCGCACGCCGGGCGGCTATGTGCCTACCGCGGCAGGCGAGCTGGCGTTTGCCGCCGCCGAACGCATGGAGCAGGCGGCCGATCAGCTACAGCGGCAGATGCAGGGGCTGGATCACCGCTTGTCCGGGGTGGTGCGGGTGGCCGCTTCGGAAACGGTGGCGAGCTACTTCATCATGGAGGCGATCCGCCGAGTGCACGCGCAGCATCCGGACATCCGGGTAGTGCTTTCAGCGTCGATCCAGATCAGTAACCTGACGCGGCGCGAGGCGGATCTGGCGATCCGCAACGTGAAGCCCGACAGCCCGGACTTGATCCAACGCCATCTGGCGCGCAAGGAAGTCGGGCTGTACGCGTCGCGCAGTTATCTGGCCCAGCATGGCGAACCGCGGCCGGGCACGGCATTCGCCGGCCATGCGCTGGTGACCTATCAGCAGTCGGTGCTGCCGGGCTGGTCGGACACGTTCTGTGGCGAACCCACGGGCAATGGCCATGTGGCGATCGAGCTGAATTCCGGGCTGATGATCATCGAGGCAGTGGCGGCCGGCCTGGGGATAGGCGAGGTGCCCACGCACATGGCTGCGGACTATCCGGACCTTGTCCGCATCTGGCCAGCCCGCAGCGAACCCTACGACCTGTGGCTGGTGATGCACGGCGACCTGAACCGCACGGCCCGTGTGCGGGCGGTGGCGGACGCGATCGTGGATGTCTTCGAAACCGGCGGGTAGCGAACGCGTGCGCGACCAAGGGCGGGACCAAGCGTGGGACCGGGAGACACTTGGGCGGGCCGCGCAACTGCGGTAAACCGTGGCTTGTGGGCGGGCGCTGCAGGCGCTAAGGTGGGTACCAAAATCATCCCTCAGGAGTGACGCGTGTCCGAAATCTGGCGTTTATCCGCAGTTGAACTTGCCACCCGTATTCGCAATCGTGACCTGTCCGCCGTGGACGCGGCGCGTAGCGCGCTGGATCGGCTGAATGCCGTGAATCCTGCGGTCAATGCGGTGGTCGACCACCGTCCCGAAGACGTACTGGACCAGGCGGCGGCGGTGGACGCCGCCTTGGCGCGCGGGGAACCCCCCGGCATGTTGGCCGGCGTGCCCGTTACCGTGAAGGTCAATGTGGATCAGGCGGGCTATGCCACCACCAACGGCGTCAAGCTGCAGAAGGACCTGATTGCGTCGGTTAATAGCCCTGTCGTCGACAACTTGCGGCGGGCCGGCGCAGTCATCCTGGGCCGCACCAATACGCCCGCGTTTTCGTTGCGTTGGTTCACAAACAACCTGGTGCATGGCGATACGCGCAATCCCCGCAATGCGGCGCTGACGCCGGGCGGCTCGTCGGGCGGGGCCGCCTCGGCGGTCGCGGCCGGCATCGGGCATCTGGCGCACGGCACGGACATCGCCGGGTCGATCCGCTATCCCGCCTATGCGTGCGGTGTGCATGGGCTGCGCCCGTCGCTGGGCCGCGTGGCTGCGTACAACGCCGCCTTGCCGGAGCGTTCGATTGGCGGACAATTAACGGCCGTGTCGGGGCCGTTGGGGCGCACGATCGCCGATGTGCGCTTGGGGTTGGCAGCGCTGGCCGCGGCCGACCCGCGAGACCCCTGGTGGGTGCCCGCGCCGTTGGTCGGGCCCGAAGTGCCGCGGCGCGCCGCGCTGTGCGTGAACCCCGAAGGCATGGAAACCGAACTGGCGGTCGTGAAGGCCTTGCAGGAAGCCGCCCGCAGGCTGACCGAGGCCGGCTGGACGGTAGACACACTGGATTCGCTTCCGCCGCTGCAAGAGGCCGCTGATCTTCAGATTCGCATGTGGATGGCGGACGGCTATGACGGCATGTTGGCCGCCGCCGAAAAGGAAGGCGACCCCGGGGCGCTGGTTGCGTTGCGTGGCCAACGCGATAAGGCCGCGGGCGCGGACTTGAACAACTTTTCAGCCGTGCTGACGCGTCGCGCGACGCTCACGCGCTTGTGGGAATTGTTCTTCGTGGACTATCCCATCCTGCTTTTGCCGGTGTCGGCCGAACTGCCGTTTCCGGACAATCTCGATTTGCAGGGCGATGCGGCCTATGCCCGCGTGTGGCGGGCGCAGCTGACCCAGATCGGCGTGCCCTTCATGGGTTTGCCCGCGTTGTCGGTTGCAATGGGGCGCGCCATGAGCAGCGTGGGGCAGAGTCCAGTCGGCGTGCAAATCGTGGCGGGGCGTTACCGGGAAGACCTGTGCCTGGCGGCAGGCGAAGTGATTGAAGCCGCCGGCGAACCCGTCAGCATCGCGGAGCCCGAGCCGCGTTAGTTCAACGGGGCGTAGCGGCAGGCAGGGGCGTGGCGCCTTGCCACTCGCTGCGCAGCAACCCCATCATGCCGGTGTCCCAACGCTCGTCACCCGCCCGGGTGGACGAGCGCCTGACGCCTTCCATGGTGAAACCCAGCGCCTGGTACGTACGGATGGCGGGGGTATTGAACATGTAGACGTTCAGCTCCAGGCGCTCGATGCCGGGTGTCTGGAAGGCCTCTTCGATCATCAGCGTGACCATCGGCCGCGCAAGACCCTGCCCGCGTTCGGCAGGGGCGATGGCGACGCGGCCCAAGCGCGCATTGCCGTCGCGCCAGTCGTACGCCAACTGCGCATGGCCCACGGGCGTGCCATCACGGCAAACCATCCAGCAGCGGCGGTTGGGCGGCCGCGTTTGCCCTTGCGCCAGCATGTCGTCCATCTCTGCTTGCGTCAGTGGGAACGACAGGTGCGAGCCGCCCCACTGCACGACCTCCGGCAGGCTTGCGAACCAACTGGCCAGCAAGGGAAAGTCCGAATTCGCGAAGGGGCGCAGGGTCAGCATGGGGCGGGCTCTGGTGCGGTCTGTGGTGCGGGTATGCGGCGGCTTACTTGCTGAACTTCAGGCGCAGCACGCCAAGATCGCCGTAGGTTATTTCGATGTCTTGATTGGCGGGCACGTCCAGGAAGCCGGCATAAGACCCCGTAATGACATGCTGGCCCGCATGCAGGCCCAGGCCCTGCTCGCGCAGGAAGTTGGCCAGCCAATACAGCCCCGCCTTGGGGTGGCCGTTCGGGTGGAAACCGGCGTGCTGTTCGATTTCCTGGCCGTCGACTGCCAGGGTCAGGCTCAAGCTGGCGGGAGCCGCTTCAGGCGAGGCGATGCGTGGACCCAGCACGATGCCCTGGTTGAACATATGGTCCGCCAGCAGTTCCGGCAGGCTGACATGTTCGGGGGAAGCATAACGGCAGCCCAGGACTTCCAGCGCGAGCCGCGCGCCGCCGATCGCCGCATCGACGTCGGCTTCGGAGTAGGGGGTGTCGCGCGCCGGCAGATCATGCGCCAGTTCGAACGCGATTTCGGGTTCGATGCGGACGATGGCGGTGCGGCTGGCGATAGGGCCGGCTTCGGCGTAGGCCGCGTTTGACGCATAGATCGGCGCCACCACGGTTTTTTCCGGCGACGGCAGTGCGCTCTTCCAGGCCGCGATGCGGTCTTGCCGGGTTTCTTGCAGCAACTGCGCGGTGCGCTGCTGCACGGCGAACGCCTGGCCGAGCGACTGCGGACGGCAGGCGGCGGGCAGCCGAGGGCCAGCGATGCCGGCATCGCGCGCGGCGATCAACGTGCGAGCCGCTTCCAGGCTGCCGGGATAGTCTTCGATTCTGATCTGCATGGGGTCAGGCTCCCAGATAGAGCATGATCCACAGCACGATCATGGCGATAAGACCCAACCAGCAAGAGCCCCAGAACCCGACGATGGGCCACTTCAACGCCAGGGGCGTCTTTTTGGGATCGACATGGCCAAGCAGGTCGTTGGCGTTGCCGATCAGCCAGACGCGGGTGCCGGGGAACATCAGGCGGAAAAAGTAATCCAGCATGATGGCTGCCTGGATGGATAGCGGGTACTGCTTGAACGGGCGGTGCTGCAGGTATGGGTGTTTCAGCGTGGCGTTGATCTGCTTGCTTTTGAAGAAGAACAATACGATGCCGCTGATCGAGCAGGTGATGAAGCAGAGCACGAATAGGCTGAAGGCCATGGCCATGACGGGTGAATGCATGGGGGGTCTCGAGAGTGCGCGGCGTGCCGCGTCGGGATGATAAGAAGCCTGGAAAATCCTGGCCATATTGTAGAAGGCTTGGCGCAGCCCCGTGTTCAGGGCTGCGTCAGCGATGCGCAGGTGCCGGGGTTCCCCCGGCGTGCGCGGCGGCCGGAGATCAGCCGCGTGTCTGGCCTTCGCCGCTAAGTACCCATTTCAGCGTGGTCAAACCTTCAAGGCCGACCGGGCCACGGGCATGCAGGCGGTTCGTGGAAATTCCGATCTCTGCGCCCAGGCCGTACTCGAAGCCATCGGCGAAGCAGGTCGGCAGATTGACATAGACCGAGCTGGAATCCACCTCGCGCTGGAAGCGCTGCGCGGCCGACAGGTCTTCCGTGACGATGGCGTCGGTGTGGCCTGAACCCCAGCGCGCGATGTGCTCGATGGCGTCGTCCAGCGTGTCGACGATGCGCACGGCCAGGATCGGACCCAGGTATTCCGTGCCCCAATCTTCTTCGGTGGCCGGAGTGATGTGCGGCAACAGGGCCAGCGTGCGCGGGCAACCGCGCAGTTCCACGCCGTGCCCGATGAAGGCGGCGGCCAGCGCGGGCAGGATGGAAACGGACGCCACGGCGTCGACCAGCAGCGTTTCCATAGCGCCGCAGATGCCGTAACGGTAGGTCTTGGCGTTGAACGCGATGCTGTGCGCCTTGTCGGGATCGGCTGCCGCGTCGATATAGATATGGCAATTGCCATCCAGATGCTTGATGAGCGGCACGCGCGCTTCTTGCGATAGGCGGGCGATGAGGCCCTTGCCACCGCGCGGCACGATGACGTCGATATGTTCGGTCATGGTGATGAGCTTGCCCACGGCGGCGCGGTCGGCCGTGGCCACGACCTGCACGGCGTCCGGCGGCAGGCCCGCGGCGGCCAGGCCTGTTTGCACGACCCGGCCCAGCGCGATATTCGAGTGGAGCGCTTCACTGCCGCCGCGCAGGATGGCGGCGTTGCCGGATTTCAGGCACAGCGCGGCGGCGTCGATCGTGACGTTGGGGCGCGATTCATAGATGATGCCGATCACGCCCAGCGGAACTCGCATCTGGGCCACGCGCATGCCGTTGGGGCGCACGGTGGTGGCGGTGATGCTGCCGATGGGATCGGGCAGGGCGGCGATCTGGCGCAGGCCCTCGGCCATGTGGGCAAGGGTCTTGTCGGATAGCGTCAGGCGGTCCAGCAAGGCGGGGTCCAGACCGTTGGCGCGGGCGGCGGCAACATCTTTTTCATTGGCGGCCTTCAGCTCGTCGTGGCTGGCGGCCAGCGCGTCGGCCATCGCCAGCAGCGCCTTGTTCTTGGCGGCGCTATTGGCCCGCATCATGGCGCGCGAAGCGCGGCGGGCATTCTCGCCCAGGGTCAGCATGGCGTGTTCGATGGAGGACGAAGACATGGCGGCGTCGATCATGGAGTGGGGGCGGCGCGGGCGCCGTCTAAAGATTCAGTGTATATCCGGCTGGAGGGCCGGGCGTAGGGGGCGGTAGCGAGGCGAAGGCGGCGGCAATGCCGCCTTCACGGTCGTCCGCCAGCGGCGGCCACGCGCAGCGCCAGCCGGGTCATTTCTTCCCAGGGATCAGACAGGCGACCGGGCACGGAAAGGCCCTTGATCAGACGGTCGACGTCGTGGGCATGTTGCACGGCAGCCGGCCAGACGCCGGGCTGCACTCGGCCAAGGGCTTGCAGCGCCAGCCGTTCGTGCGCGCCAAAGATGCGTAGCCGGCGCATCAGGCCGCCGGCGTCCTGCCCCAGCGCGCGCGCTTCCGCGACGCGGGCCAGCAGACGGATCTCTTCGCCGACTGCCCACAGCACCAGCGGCAGCGCTTCGCCTTCGGCGCGCAAGCCGTCGATCATGCGGATGGTGCGGGAAATGTCGCCGGCCAGCATGGCGTCGCGCAGACCGAAGACGTCGTAGCGGGCGACGTTCAGCACGGCGCGTTCAACGTCTTCCGAGGCCAGTTGGCCTTCAGGATAGAGCAGTCCGAGTTTCTGGATTTCCTGGTGCGCGGCCAGCAGGTTGCCTTCGACCTTGTCCGCCATCCATTGCAGCGTCGCGCTGTCGGCGCGCTGGTTCTGGCGGGCCAACCGCATCCCGACCCAGGCCGGCAGCCGGCCGCGTTCGATATTGGCAATGTCGACCATCACGCCGCCGCGGGCAAGCGCCTGGACCCAGCGGCTTTCGCGGGTGGCCTTGTCCAGGCGGGGCAGGGCGATCAGGACCAGGGTGTCCGCATCCGGCTGTTTCTCGGCCTGCTCGGCCAGCTTGGCCAAGGTGTCGGCACCGGACTTTCCGGGCTTGCCGGTGGGAATCTTGATTTCAAGGATGCGGCGGTCGCCGAACAGCGAGACGCTTTGAGTGGCGGCGGTGACCGCGCTCCAATCGCTGCGCGCGTCCATCACCATGGACAGGCGTTCGGTGTAGCCGGCGTTGCGCGCCGAGGCGCGCAACGCGTCAACCGCTTCGGTCACCAGCAGGGGCTCATCGCCCGATACCGTGTACATCGCGGCGAGCCGGTTGCCCGGCCGCTGCAGATGTTCGGCCAGCCGGTCCGCGTCCATAGACTGTGCCATGGGCTAGCGGAGGTTGGCTGGGTCAGTGGTGGACGGCGTCTGCCACGGCGTGGGCGTGCGCGGCGGTTGCGGCGCGGTCGGGTCGTACAGCGGGATTTCGCCGTTTTCGCCGCGCTCCTCGGCATTCTCGAATGCGCGACGCACGTCAGGCGCGGTCATGCGGCGCAGCACGCGGGTAACGAGATCGCGCTGCATGGCCTTGTACAACGTGTCGATCTGGCCTTGCTTGGCTTGCACGACCTGATCGTCATAGGGCATTTCGCGGTAGATCGACAGCGTGGTGTCGGGAATCAGCGCGCGCCCCTTGTTGTCGATCAGGCGGAACGTGTAGTTGATGCCGAGCTCGTATTCCTCGACGCGGCCTTGCGCGTTCAACGAAACCTCGCGCAGCGTGCGCGAGTCCGAGACCTGCTGGAGAATCGCCTGCGCTTCCTTGGGGCTATCCACGAGTTTCGTGTCGGGCGAGGCCGCGCGCAGCGACCGGCGCACGTCGGCGCCGAACTGGGTGTTGTCGGGGATACCGACATACAAGGTGTCGAACGGCATCGGGGTGACTCCCCGCAATGCGAAACCGCAAGCGGAGAGCAGCATGAACAGCGCCAGGCAGGCGCCGCGCAGCAGCCTGGATTGGCGGGAGGAGTGCGTTTGTTGCCCGGCGAAGTACATGCTTGACCTCATCAGCCTACGACGTTGACCAGTTTGCCCGGAACCACGATAACGCGCTTGGGCGGGCGGCCTTCCAGGAAGCGGGTGACTTCTTCCTGGCTGGCGGCAAGCTTCTCGATGTCTTCGCGGGCAGCGGCGGCGGCTACGCGGATCGAGCCGCGCAACTTGCCGTTGACCTGGAGCATCAGCTCGATTTCGTCCGCGATCAACGCGGCTTCGTCCACATGCGGCCACGGCGCGTCCAGCAGGTCGCCCAGTTCCTTGGCGTACCCGAGGTCTTGCCACAGGTGCCAGGTGATGTGCGGGACGATCGGATACAGCACGCGCAGCAGCACGCCGAGGGTTTCGGCGTAGGCGGCGTCGGACGCGGCGTCTTCGGACAGCTTGGCGTCGTCGATGGCGTTCAGCATTTTCATGCAGGCGGACACGACGGTGTTGTACTGGATGCGCTGGTAGTCGTAGTCGGCCTGCTTGAGCAGCGTATAGACCTCGCGGCGCAGATCCTTGACGGCTGCCTGGGCTTGCGACCAGTCGGCGCCATTGGCCAGGCCGCGCGCCACGGCGTCGCGGCGGGCGTAGCTGATCGACCAGAGACGGCGCAGGAAGCGGTTCGAACCTTCCACGCCCGAATCCGACCATTCAAGGGTCTGCTCGGGCGGGCTGGCGAACATGACGAACAGGCGGGCGGTGTCGGCACCCAGCGTGTCGATCAGCGATTGCGGATCGACGCCGTTGTTCTTCGACTTGGACATTGTGCCCACGCCGCCGTAGGTGATGGCGGAGCCGTCCGACTTGAGCTTGGCGCCGGTGATGGCGCCACGGTCGTCATAGACGTTTTCGACATCCTCGGGCCAGAAATACTCGATGCCCCCCTGGGGCGTCTTGCGCGAATAGATATGGTTCAGCACCATGCCCTGGCACAGCAGCTTGGTGAAGGGCTCGTCGAAGTTGAGCAAGCCCATGTCGCGCATGACCTTGGTCCAGAAACGCGCGTACAGCAGATGCAGCACGGCGTGCTCGATGCCGCCGATGTACTGGTCCATCGGCATCCAGTAGTCATTGCGCGCGTCGACCATGGCGGTGTCGTTGCCAGGCGAGGTGTAGCGCATGAAGTACCAGGACGAGTCCACGAACGTGTCCATCGTGTCCGTTTCGCGGCGTGCGGGCTTGCCGCAGCTTGGGCAGGCGCAGGACAGGAAGGCTTCGTTCTTGGCCAGCGGATTGCCGCTGCCGTCGGGGATCAGGTCGTCGGGCAGGACAACGGGCAGGTCTTTTTCGGGGACCGGGACGGGGCCGCAATCCGCGCAGTGGATGATGGGGATCGGGGTGCCCCAGTAGCGCTGGCGCGAGATGCCCCAGTCGCGCAAGCGCCACGTGGTCTGCTTTTCACCCAAGCCCAGCGCGCCCAGGTCGGCGGCGATGGCGTCCACGGCTTCCTTGTGCGACAGGCCGTCGTACTTGCCGGAATGGATGGTGCGGCCGGATTGCTTGTCGCCGTACCATTCCTGCCAGGCGTCGGTGGAATAATCCTTGCCGGCGACGTCCACGACCTGGACGATCGGCAGATCGTATTTCTTGGCGAAGGCGAAATCGCGCTCGTCGTGTGCGGGCACGCCCATGACGGCGCCGTCGCCGTAGGTCATCAGCACGTAGTTGCCCACCCAGACTTCGACGTCGGCGCCCGTGACCGGGTGCGTGACAAACAGGCCCGTGGGCATGCCTTCTTTTTCACGCGTGGCCATTTCGGCCTCGGTCGTGCCACCCAGCTTGCACTGTTCGATGAACGACGACAGCTGCGGATTGGCGCGCGCGGCATGCGTGGCCAGGGGGTGTTCCGGCGCCACGGCGCAGAACGTCACGCCCATGATGGTGTCGGCACGGGTGGTGAAGACGTACAGCTTGCCGTCCTGGATCAGTTGGCCGTCCTGGCCGGCGATCTGGTGCGGGAAGGCGAAGCGCAGGCCCTCGGACTTGCCGATCCAGTTCTCCTGCATCAGGCGAACGCGCTCGGGCCAGCCAGGCAGGTCGTTGTGGACAGCGCCCAGCAGCTCATCGGCGTAGTCGGTGATGCGCAGGTAGTAGCCGGGGATCTCACGCTTTTCAACCAGCGCGCCAGAGCGCCAGCCGCGGCCATCGATGACCTGTTCGTTGGCCAGCACGGTCTGGTCTACCGGATCCCAGTTCACGACCTGGGTCTTGCGGTAGGCCACGCCCTTTTCCAGCATTTTCAGGAACAGCCACTGGTTCCACTTGTAGTACTGCGGATCGCAGGCGCACATTTCGCGCGTCCAGTCGATCGCCAGACCCATCGCCTTCATCTGCTTCTTCATATAAGCGATGTTGTCGTAGGTCCATTTGGCCGGGGGGACCTTGGACTTGATGGCGGCGTTTTCCGCCGGCATGCCGAAGGCGTCCCAACCCATGGGCATCAGGACGTTATAGCCACGCATGCGCAACTGGCGCGCCATCATGTCGTTGATGGTGTAGTTGCGCACGTGGCCCATATGCAGCTTGCCGCTGGGGTAGGGCAGCATCGAGCAGGCGTAGAACTTCGGCTTTTCGGAGCCGTCGGCGTTCTTCGCGTGTTCGTGGACCAGATAGGCGTCGCGGGCCTGCCAGTCTTGATGGGCGGCCGCTTCGACGGTAGTGGGGAGGTAACGTTCCTGCATGGGCTCGGGCACGGTGGCAAAAAAGGGTGAGCCGCCCTGCCGCGCGGACGCGGTGGCGGTCAAAACCCCTGATTATAGGAGGTGCTAGGCGCGGGCAGGGGACGGAGCCGTTTCCGGGATGCGCGCACTGGGCGACAAGGCGCCATATGCCAACGTAACAACACCCAGGACGGCGCCCGCGGTGACCACGCCGGGCCAGCCAAAATGGGCGTAAAGCCAGGACGATACCAGTGAACCGGTCGCCCCGCCGATGAAGTAGCAGGTCATGTAGCCGGCGGTCAGCCGGCTGCGGGCCTCCGGGCGCAGGCGGTAGAGGGCGCTGCTATTGGTGACATGGACGCCCTGGATCGCCAGATCCTGGATCAGGATGCCCGCAAGCAGCGCGATCACCGAGGCCTGGCCGAAGGCCATCAGCCCCCAGGAACCCAGCAGCAACAGCAGGCCGACGCGGGTGGCCAGGTTGCCCAGGCCGCGGTCGGCCAGGCGGCCGAACCGGTTGGCGGCGTAGGCGCCCGCGGCGCCCGCCAGGCCGAACAATCCGATCGTGGTGTTGCTGTATCCATAGGGCGGACTCGCCAGCAGGAAGGTCAGCGGCGTCCAGAGCATGCTGAAGGCGGCGAACAGCAGGAAGCCCAGCAGCGACCGGGCGCGGAACAGCGGTTCTTCGACGAACATGCGCAGGATCGAACCCAGCAACCGCGGGTAGCTCATTGACGTCGGACTCTGGTAGCGCGGAAGCAGGCACCACAGGGCGACGGACATTCCGGCCATCAGGATCGCGGCGACCCAGTACACCGTGCGCCAGCTGCCCACGTCGGCCAGCGCGCCTGCCACGGTGCGGGCCAGCAGGATGCCCAGCAACAGGCCGCTCATTACGGTGCCTACCGCCTTGCCCCGTTCATGCGGCGCGGCGAGCGTGGCTGCGAACGGCACCAGGATCTGGGCGACGACGGACAGCATGCCGGTCAAGGCGGTGCCGACCAGCAGGACGGCGATGCTGGTCGCGAAGGACGAAATCAGCAAGCCGCCCGCCGACAGCAGCGTCATCAGCACGATCAGGCTGCGGCGCTCGAACATGTCGCCCAGCGGCACCAGCAGCATCAGCCCCAGCGCATAGCTGAGCTGCGCGGTGGTGACGATGGCGCCGGCCGTCGCGTTGGACAGCGAAAACTGCTGGCCGATCGTGTGCAGCAGCGGTTGGGCGTAGTAATTGCTGGCGACGGCAAGGCCGGTGGCGACCGACATCAGCAGGATGATCGGCGCGGTCAGCGCTGGCGTCGCGGGGGGAGTTGCGTTGGCGGATGAAGCGGGAGTCATGGAAAGCAGGCGGGAGATGATGCGGGGGGGGGGCCGACGGCCAGGGGCAAACGCAGAAGGCAAAAGCAGGAAAAATGCGGGTCAGGCGTCAGGCGTCAGGCGTCGATGCCGCCGGGCGTCTCCTGGTCGTGTTTGATCAACAGCTTTTTCAACAATCCGGCCATTTGCTTGCGTTCGGACGGTGATAGCGGGTCCAGCAATTCGTTCAGCTCCTTCAGATAGTCCTTCAAGACCAGTTTGATCACGCGCAGCCCTTCCGCGGTCAGCGACACGATGACGCCGCGGCGGTCGTCGGGGTTGGGGTTGCGCACCAGCAGGCCGGCCTGTTCAAGGCGGTCGAGGCGGTTGGTCATGGCGCCGGACGTCAGCAGCAGGGCTTCGACCAGCTTCTGCGGATTCATGGCATGCGGGGCGCCGGTGCGGTATAGCGTGGCCAGCACGTCGAATTCGCCCTGATGCAGGTTGTAGCGGCGGAAGCTGCGGTTCACATCGCGGACGGCAAACGCGTTCAAGCGGAATACACGGGCGATGACCGCCATGGCGCCGAAGTCCTGGGTGGGACATTCCGCGCTCCATTGCGAGATCACCTGATCGACAAGGTCATTCATGGGTAAGCCAGATTACTTTTATATGAAGTTTCTTAACGTTAAGATAAATTCTAACAGCAGGCCCGAATCCCGCGCAAATTGCGCCGCAAAAAAAGAAGGGCCCGCCTCTTTCGAGGCGGGCCCTTCCGGCTTGACCGGATACTCGCGCGAATTACTGCGCGGCGTCCTTCAGCTTCTTGAGCGGGCGAACCTTCACCTTGACCGAAGCCGGCTTGGCGGGGAACCAGCGCTCGACGCCAGTGAACGGATCCTTGCCGAAGCGCTTGGCCTTGGCCGGAACCTTTTGCACGGCAACCTTGAACAGGCCGGGCAGCGTGAATTCGCCAACGCCCTTCTTGTCCACGGAACCCAGCACCGAGGTTTCCAGGCTGGCCAGGACGGCCTTGACGGCCTTGGCTTCAACGCCGGATTGCTCAACGATGTAGGCAACCAGTTGGGTCTTGTTCAGGGCAGCCTTGATGGCCTTGGGTGCAGCAGCGACCTTCTTGGCGGCGACGGCCTTCTTTGCTGCGGGCTTCACAGCGGGTTTGGCGGCGGTTGCCTTCTTTGCGGGCGCCTTGACGGCGGGCTTGGTGACTTTCTTGGCAGGAGCTTTTGCTTTCGTGGCCATGGTCAAAATCCGTAGTTGAGGACATGGGGCAGCGCGCGCCGGGTATCGGCTTTTAACGCTACGCGCCCGATGATAGCGGAAGACTTGCAGTTCTTGCGGCTTTCTCGCGGGTTTTAAGCCTCTGTTTGTTGTTTTCGACGCAGAAAGTGCTTGCTGCAAGGGCTTCTGCAATAGGTCGTGACATTCCAAGCCTATTTTTGCGGGACATCGCGTCACTGAACCAATGGCGCCGAGCATGTTCCAATTGCGTGCGGCGCGCGGGGATATTGTTGAATGCTGGGCCTGTTGCTCAGGCCGATTGGCGTTCGTTTCCGCGCGGGAACAACCCAAGCATGGATTGAAGCTCTTATATGTTGTTGATGAAAAAGTTTGCAGCGGGCCTGCTCGTTGCGACGGCCTGCGTGTCGGGCGCGATGGCGCAGCCGATGCCCCAGCCGGTGCTGTCGGCCAAAGCCTGGCTGCTGCTGGATGAGACCAGCGGCCAAGTGATCGCGTCGCACGCGGCCACCACGCGGATCGAACCCGCGTCGCTGACCAAGATCATGACGGCCTACGTCGTGTTCGAGGCGTTGAACAAGAAGGAAGTCACGCCCGGCCAGCTGGTGGTGATTTCGACGCGCGCATGGAAAGTGCCGGCAGGCAGCTCCAAGATGTTCCTGGAGCCCGGCTCCAAGGTGTCGGTGGACGAACTGCTGCGCGGCCTGATGATTCAGTCTGGCAATGACGCGGCCATTGCATTGGCCGAAGCCGTGTCCGGCAGCGTCGAGGCTTTTGTCGCGCGGATGAATGACACGGCCGTGCGGCTGGGCCTGCATGCGACGCATTTCGCCAGCCCGCATGGCCTCCCGGACCCGGGCACGTATTCCACGGCCAGCGACTTGTCCATTCTGGCCACGCGCTTCATCCGCGATTACCCCCAGTTGTACAAGACCTACGATTCCGCCAAGCAGTTCACGTTCAACAAAATCACCCAGCCCAACCGGAACCGGCTGCTGTGGCTGGACCCCAGCGTGGACGGGCTTAAGACGGGCCATACCGACTCCGCGGGCTATTGCATCGTGGCGACTGCGCGCCGGCCCAATGGCGCGGACCAGCGCCGGCTGATCACCGTGGTGGTGGGCACGGCCTCCGATAAAGTGCGGACCCAGGAAAGCCGGGAGTTGCTGGAATGGGGGTTTCAGGGCTTCAATACCATCAAGCTGTACGCGCGCGGCCAAGCCGTGGCCACGCCTGAAGTCTGGAAGGGCGAAAGCGACAGCCTGAAGGCCGGTTTTTCACGGGACGCCTATGTGACCGTGCCCGCAGGCGCCAAAGTGGAGCCCGTGTGGACGCCGCACGAGCCCTTGATGGCGCCGATCGCGGCCCAGGACACGGTAGGCGCGTTGCGGGTGCTGGTGGACGGCAAGCCGTCGATGCAGTTTCCGGTGGTGGCGCTGGAGCCGGTGGCCGAAGCGGGTTTCGCTGGCCGCGCCTGGGATTCCGTGCGGTTGTGGTGGCGCGGCCAATCAAGTTGACCTTGGCATGCCCTCGGGCATGCGTCGCGGATTGCGGCAAGGAGGTGTGTGATGGCAGTGAGCTTTCCTGGAGGTCCGGCGCCAGCGCCGGGGGCGGATGATCCGCTGGCGTTGCTGTCGGCCTGCCATGGCCGCATCGCGCGGCAATGCGCCACCTTGATGCGGCTGGCGGCGCATCTGCCCGTGCATGGCAGCGATGCCGCGGCGCAGACCGCCGCCGCTGCCGTAATCCGCTATTTCGACACGGCTGCCGCGCACCACCACGAAGATGAGGAAGAGGATCTCTTTCCGGCCTTGCTTGAATCCATGGCGGGGTCCGATGCCGGCTGCCTGCACGCGTTGGTGAAAGGGCTGCTGGCCGATCATCGGCGCCTGGCGGCGTTGTGGTCGCCGCTGCGGCAGGGCTTGTCCGAAGTCGCCGCAGGGCGGCCCGGAGCTTTGCCGCTGGCGCAGGCGGAAGCGTTCACCGAGGCCTATGCGGCGCATATCCGGCGCGAAGACGACGAGCTGCTGCCGATGGCGGCGCGGCTGATTTCGGATGACGCCCTGACTGACATCGGGCGGGCGATGAAGGCGCGGCGCGGGGGCGATGCGAGTTGAATGGCCGCCGGCATGCCGGCCGCAAGTAGCGGGCGGGCGGCGCGTTGCGCCGGTCCGGGCGAGCGATTACGCTAGGCGACCTTGTTCCGCGCGCAAAACCGCCCGGGCCAGGAAATCTAAGAAAGGGGAAAGGGACAGGATGACGCAGGGGGCAAGAAATCTGGCGGGCCGCATGTTTGGCTCATGGGTGGACGATGTCAACAAGTTGACGTTGCGCGCCGACTTGTCGGCGGGCCTGCTTGGGGCGCTGCTGGTGTTGCCGCAAGGCGTGGCGTTCGCCATGCTGGCCGGACTGCCCGCGGAATACGGCCTGTACTCCGCCATCGTCCCCTGTATCGTCGCGGCGCTGTTCGGGTCCAGCCGGCATGTCATGTCGGGCCCGACCAACGCCAATTCGCTGGCGCTGTTCGCCGTGCTGACCCCGTTGGCCGCCGCGGGCAGCCCTGCTTATATACAGTTGGCGCTGGCGGTGACGGTGTTGGTCGGCGTCATGCAATGGCTGGTGGGCGTGCTGCGCCTGGGTTCGCTGGCGCATTTCATCTCACCGTCGGCCCTGTTCGGTTTCACCAGCGGCGCGGCGCTGCTGATCGCGGTACATGCCTTGAAGGATGCGCTGGGCTTGCCGTCGCCTGCCTCGCATGGGGCCGGCGCGCTGCTGGTCAGCGTCGGTACGCATATCGGCGACGTGCATCAGGGCGCCGTGCTGGTGACACTGGTCACGCTGGGCGTGGCATTGCTGGTGCGCCGGCTGGACAAGCGCAAGCCCTACATGCTGCTGGGATTGGTGGCGGGGGCGCTGGCGGCGGCCGCTTTCAACCAGTGGGCCGTGGCGCCCGGCGGAACGCCGGTGTCGGTTGTTGGCGCCATCGCCCAGCCTTGGCCGCCGTTCCATGTGCCCAGCGTGGACTGGCGCACGCTGCCCGATCTGCTCAGCCTGGCGTTCGCGTTGACGATCGTGGCGTTGGCGCAATCGATCTCCATCGCCAAGGCGGTCGCGACGCGCTCGGGCCAGCGCATCGACGCCAACCGGGAATTCACGGGGCAGGGATTGTCGAACATCGTGGGCGGCTTTTTCTCTTGCTATCTGTCTTGCGGATCGCTGAACCGGTCCGTGCCCAATTTCGAGGCGGGCGCGAAGACACCGCTGGCCGCCGTCTTCTCCGCAGTGCTGCTGGTGGTGCTGGTGGCCTTGTCGGCGCCGTTGCTGGCGATGATTCCCAACGCGGCGATCTCGGGCTTGTTGTTGCTAGTGGCGTGGACGTTGCTGGATATTCCGCGTTGGCGCCAGTTGATCCGCATGCAGCCGGGGGAATGCGCGATTGCCGGCGCCACGCTGGCCGCCACGGTCACCATCCGCATGGAAGTGGCGATTCTGCTGGGGACGGTGTTGTCGCTGATGGCGTATCTGCATCGCACGTCGCGGCCGGCAATGCGCACGATGGGCTTCGATTCCCGAGGACTGGACCGGCGCTTCGTCGTGCTGGAACATCAAGAGGACGCGCTGCCGGAGTGTCCGCAATTGAAACTGCTGCGGATGGAAGGCTCGATTTACTTCGGCGCGGCGGCCCACGTGGCCCAGCGGCTGCACGAGTTGCGGGCGGCCCCCGATGCGCCGCGCCATCTGCTGGTGATGGCCAAGAGCATGAACTTCATTGATCTGGCCGGCGCGCAGGTATGGGAAGACGAGCTGGCCGCGCGGCGCGCGATGGGCGGCGACTTGTATTTCCACCGGCCGCGGCCGGAAGTGCTGGACATGTGGCGCCGCACGGGCTTTCTGAATCGTCTGGGCGAGGACCACATTTTTCCCGACAAGGCCACGGCGCTGCACACCATCTATGCCAAGCTGGACCCAGGCATCTGTGCGGGTTGCAAGGCCCGGATTTTCTGGGAATGCCAGCCGCAGAGCCCGCAAAGCGAGCACTGACCGCGTTGCGCGGATCCGCTCGATTCAGCGGGCTCCGCGTGGCGTCATCGGCCCCTCAGGGGGCTTCCGTGCCCAGATAGGCCGCGCGGACCCTTGGGTCCGCCGCGATGGCGGCGGGTTCGCCTTCCGCCATCAGGGCGCCGCGCACCAGGACGGCGATGCGGTCGGCATGTTTGAACACCACGTCCAGGCTGTGCTCGGTGAACAGCACCGCGATGCGTTGCGTGTCGGCAAGTTGGCGCGTCAACCGCATCAGCGCGTGTCGCTCGTTGGTGGCCATGCCGGCCGTGGGTTCGTCCATCAGCAGCAGGCGCGGCTGGTGCGCCAGCGCCATCGCCAATTCGACCCGTTTGACGTCGCCATATGCCAGGGTGCCGCACGCGGCATCCGCCTTGTCCGCCATTTGCACTTGCGACAGCAGGGCCATCGCTTCGTCGGCGGCGTGGCGGTTGGCGCGACGCCACGGATTGAACAGGAGTCGGTCGCGCGACAGCAGGGCGGTCTGCACGTTTTCGCGTACGGTCATCGAGCGGAAGGTCGCCGCGGTCTGGAAGGTGCGGCCTACGCCCAGCCGGCAAATCTTGCCGGCGGATAGCCCCACCAGTTCGCGGCCATCCAGCCGTACCGAGCCGGCGTCCGGGCGCAGTTGCCCCCCCAACACGTTGAAGCAGGTGGACTTGCCTGCGCCATTCGGGCCAATCAGCGCCAGCATCCTGCCGGCTTCCAGCGTGAACGACACGCCGGCCAGCGCGTCGATGCCGCCGAACGATTTACGCAGCGCCTCGACTTGCAGCAAGGGAACAGGCAGGGTCATGCGCGCCTCCTTTGCAGCCGCGCGGCGGCGCCGGCCAGACCTTCCGGAAACGCCAGGACCAGCGCCAGGATGGCCACGCCCAGCACGGCGTGCCAATACTCGGTGCTGCGCGCCGCCGCGTCTTGCAGCCAGGTGTAGGCAGCGGCGCCTGCGAGGGGGCCGGCCAGCGTCTGCAAGCCGCCCAGCAGCACCATGACCAGCCCGTCCACCGAACGGCTGACGGCCAGCACATCGGGGGCGATGCTGCCTTTGGAAAATGCGTACAGCGATCCGGCCAACCCCGCGGCGAAGGACGCGGCGACAAAGCCCGCCCACTGCACGCGCCGGGTGTCCATGCCCAGGGCTTCGGCGCGCATGGCGGAATCGCGCACCCCGCGCAAGGCATAGCCCAGCGGCGAAAACGCCAGGCGGCGCAGCCAGGCGATGCCCGCCGTGCACAGGGCCAGCGTCGCGTAATAGAACCACGGGCCTTGCGCCAGCCAGGACGAAGGCCACAAGCCGATCAGGCCGTTGCTGCCGCCGGTCACGTCGTCCCATTGGTAGGCGAGCGCCCACAGAATCTGCGCCACGGCCAGCGTCAGCATCGCCAGGTACACGCCGGACAGGCGCACGCAGAACCAGCCGAACAACAGCGCGCCGAAGGCGGCGGCGAAGGGGCCCAGCAGCAAGGCGGCTTCCATCGGCACGGCGGCCAGTTTCAACAGCAGCGCGGCGCCGTAGGCACCCAAGCCGAACCAGGCGGCATGGCCAAAAGAAGTCATGCCGGCCAGGCCGGTCAGAAAATGCAGGCTGGCGGCGAACAGCGCGGCGATCAGAATCTCGGTCATCAGGATGCCCAGATACGGCCACTGCAGCGCGGCGACGGGCACCAGCGCCAATAGAACCAGCAGCAGGCCGTAGGCCAGGCGCAACTTTTTGCCGGCAGGCGCGATGGGGCGTTCCGGCGCACCCGCGTGCGAGGCGGGCGCGGGGGCTTTGCCCAGCAGGCCCCACGGCCGCACCACCAGCACTACGGCCATCACGGCAAATTCGGCCAGCAGCGTCAGCTTCGACAGATTGAATATCCACGGGCCGATCTGGACCTGCCCCAGGAAGACGAACACGGCTTTGACCGAGCAGATGAGCAGGGCGGCCAGGAAGGCGCCGGGTATCGAGCCCAGGCCGCCCACCACCACCACCACGAAGGCGCTGGCAATGATCTCCAGGTCCAGGCCCAGCGTGGCCGGCACCCGGGGGGCGGCCAAGGCGCCGCCCAGGCCCGCCAGGAACGCCCCCAGCGTGAACGCGGACGTGAACAGCCAGGCCTGGTTCACGCCCAGCGCGGCCAGCATGCTGCGATTTTCAGACGCCGCGCGCAGCAGACGTCCCCAGCGCGTGCGCATCAGCAGCAGCCAGAGCAGACCCAGCACCACGGGGCCGGCCGCGATCAGCAACAGATCGTATTGCGGATAGCGGCGCCCCAGGATCTGCACTGCGCCGGACAGGCCAGGCGCGCGCGCGGCGAACAAGTCTTCCGGTCCCCAGATGGCCAACGCCGCGTCGCCGATGATGAGCACCAGCGCGAACGTGGCCAGCAATTGGAACAGCTCGGGCGCCTGGTACAGGCGCTTTAGCACCAACCATTCGGCGGCGGCGCCGATCAGGCCCGTGGCCAGCGCGGCCAGCAGCAGGCCGGCCCAGTAACCGGCGCCGTCGCCGAAATACGTGGTGAAGGTCCATGCCAGGTAGATACCCAGCATGTAGAACGACCCGTGCGCGAAGTTGACCACGCGGGTCACGCCGAAGATCAGCGACAGGCCGGCAGCGACCAGGAACAAGGCGCTGGCGTCGGCCAGGCCGTTGAGCAGCTGCGACAGCAGCCCCGACAGGCTCATCAGTGCGCCGGACGCATCTTGCGGACCTGTTCGTCGGGAGGTTGCAAACGCGCGCCATCGATGTAGGCGAAGTCCTTCATGACGCCCTTGCCGTCTTCCACGGCGGTGACGCCCACGTAGACGCCCATCGTCGATTGGTGGTCGATCTTGCGGTATTGGATTTGCCCGTAGGGCGTGTCCACCTTCAGGCCCGCGAACGCGTCGACGAGCTTTTCGGTGTCGACCGCGCCGGCGGCCTTCAATCCCTGGGCAATCGACATCAACGACGCGTATCCCACCACCGAGCCCACTTTGGGTGTTTCGTTGTAGCGTTTCTTGTAGGCGTCGACAAAGGCGTTGTTAGCCGGGGTGTCGATGGCGTACCAAGGGTAGCCGGTGACGATCCAGCCCGTCGGCGTGTCGGCGCCCAACGGTTCCAGGTATTCCGGTTCGCCCGACAGCACGGACACGACCGCGCGGTTCTCGAACAGGCCCCGGGTATTGCCTTCGCGGACGAAACGGGTCAGGTCGGCGGCGAACAGCACGTTGAAGATGGCGTCCGGCTTGGCGTCGGCCAAGGCCTGCACGACGGCGCCGGCGTCCACCTTGCCAAGCGGCACGGCCTGTTCGGCCACGAATTCCACGTCGGACTGGAAGGACTTCATCATGGCCTTGAAGGTGGCCACGGCGGATTGCCCGTACTCATAGTTGGGGTAGACGATGGCCCAGCGTTTCTTGCGCAAGGCCAGCGCCTTGGGCGCCAGTGCCGCGACGTGCATCCAGGTGGAGGGACGCAGCCGGTAGGTGTAGCGGTTGCCTTCCTGCCAGGTGATCTTGTCGGTCAGGGGCTCGGCCGCCAGGAAGAACACTTGTTGCTGTTTGGCGAAGTCGGTCAGGGCCAATCCGGTATTGGAAAGGAAGCCGCCGAACAGCAGTTCCACTTTCTCGCGCGCCAGCAGTTCCTGGGCGGCACGCACCGAATCGCCGGGGTTGCCGTTGTCGTCGCGTGAGATGACCTCCAGCTTCCTTCCCAGCACACCGCCTTCGGCGTTGACCTGCTCCAGCGCCAGCTGCCAGCCTTTCTTGTACGGGCCCAGGAAGGCGGGGATGGCCTTGTAGCTGTTGATTTCGCCAATGCGTATCGGCGGCTCTTTGTCTTTGGCGACGGCAGCGGTGACCGGAGTCAGCGCCAGGGCCAGGAGCGCGGGCGCGAATGCGCGGCGCAGCAGGGTAAGGCTGGGACGAAGCATGGCAAGGGGTATCGCAGGCAAGAGGGATCGGGCGTCGCCGCGCGGCACGGGGCACTGCGGGTTGCGGCCAATTGAAACACGCACCTTTGCTGCGCGGCAATAGACGGTTCCCCTCCCGGGGCGGGCCCGCGATGACGGCCCCATGCAAAAAGCCCTGCAAGGCAGGGCTTTTTGAGACTCACCAGAATACCGGCTGAATTACTTCAGCTTGATTTCCTTGTAGTCAACGTGCTTGCGAGCGACCGGATCAAATTTCTTGATCAGCATCTTTTCGGGCATGTTGCGCTTGTTCTTGGTGGTCGTGTAGAAATGACCCGTGCCGGCAGTCGACTCGAGCTTGATCTTTTCGCGGATACCTTTGGCCATGTCGTGCTCCTAGTATGGTGATTGTAGGGGGCGCCGATTAGGCGGCTTCGCCACGGGCACGCATGTCGGCCAGGACGGCGTCGATGCCGTTCTTGTCGATCGTGCGGATGGCCTTGGCCGAAACACGCAGGCGGACCCAGCGGTTTTCGCTTTCAACCCAGAACCGGCGCGATTGCAGGTTCGGCAGGAAGCGACGCTTGGTCTTGTTGTTTGCGTGCGAAACATTGTTGCCCACCATCGGGCCTTTGCCGGTCACTTGGCATACGCGTGCCATGGATGCACCTCTTTATGTCATTCTTTTCGCGCATCGCTTGGGGGGTAGACAGGGTTTTAGCCGCCGGGCTGTGTGGGATGCGCAATGTGTTGCCTTTGCGCTGCCTTTGCCGGCCACCCAGTCTTAGTGGATGAGGGGGATTGGATCCGCCCGTGCTTATACCCGCTGCCTGCCACCCGCTGAAATCCCTGCTTGGAATTCTTGCCGAATTCCTGGGCTGGATTCCTCAACGCTACGCGGTTGGGGTCAGAGTGCTGCACTACAAAGCATAGTAGTCCAGCACGGGAAACTTCATGTGAAGACGTAGATTCTAATACGAAAAAGCCAAGTAAATCAAGCGGCCACGCTTATGCGGTGTGCGAGCGCGCCACACGGCCAGATATCCAGGACAGGCAGGCGCAGGTGGCCAGCGTCGTGGTCAGGGGCAGGGCGCTGTCCGTCTGCCAGGCGCTGACGGCAAAACCGGCCAGCGCGCCGCAGGACAATTGCAGTGTCCCCAATAAGGCCGAGGCCGCCCCCAGGCGCTTGCCCTGGTCCGATAGCGCCAACGCTGCCGAGTTCGGGTTCACGAAGCCCTGGCTGCCCATGTAGCCGATCAGGCACAGCATCAGCAGCGGCAGCGTCATCCAGCCAGCCAGCGTCAGCGCTACGGCCGCGAGGCTCGCGATCGCCAGCGAGGTAAGGGCTTTGCGTTGCAGTTGGCGCGGCTGGTAGGTGCGCAGCAGGCGGGCGCTGATCTGCGAACAGATGATGAGCGACAGCGCGTTGGTGCCGAAGAGCAGGCCATAGTATTGGGGCGGCACGCCGTAGAGCTCGATGAAGACGCGCGGCGATCCGATGATGTAGGCGAACATGCCGGCTTGGCCGAAGCCGCCCGCGAGGCTGTGCGCCATGAAGCCGCGATGCGCGAAAAGGTCGCGGTAGTTGCGCAGGATGGTGCTCCAGCGTAGCGGCACGGCGCGCTCGGGCGCCAGCGATTCCTTCATGATCTTCGCCACCGCCACCATCAGCATGGCGCCGCCGGCCAACATGATCCAGAACAGGCTGCGCCAGGAAGCAATGGCCAGCAACTGACCGCCGGCAAGCGGCGCCAGAATCGGGGCCAGGCCCATGATCAGCATCAGCAGCGACATCGCGCGGGCGGCCTCATGGGTTTCATAGTGGTCCCGGATGACCGCGCGCGGAATCACGATGCCGGCTGCGCCGCCCATGGCCTGCACGACGCGCCAGCCGGTCAGCGATTCAACGGAGCCCGACAGGGCGCAGCCCAGCGATGCCACCATGAAGAGCGCCAGGCCCACCATCAACGGCGGCTTGCGGCCGAAGCGATCGGCCATGGGGCCGTAGAACACTTGCGCCAGCGCCAGCCCGATCAAGTAGGCCGCCAGCGTGCGTTCGACGTCGCCGCGCGGCACGCCCAGGTTCGCCGCTATCGTGGGGAACGCGGGCAAATACATGTCGATGGCGAAGGGGCCGATCGCCGTCAGCGCGCCCATGAGAATGAGCCAACCAGGCAGGCTGCTGCGGGAAAGGGGTGTTGGGGGCATGGTGGTCGCGGTAAAACGCAGAGACAGGGCGCGCGTGCTTTTTTTTGCAGGTTTTGCGCCAAGCCAGCGACTGTATCACGGGTAAGCTGACATGCAGATTTCAGCTATTTTCCGATACAGTCGTGAGCGTCCGTAGCGTATCCAGAGGAGAAGCCGTGAATCCTTTGTTGTCTGTCGTGGAACGCAAGCTTGAAGCTTTGCCCGTCCCTGTCCAACTTGTGCTGCCGGACGGCGCCGTGCTGGGGCCGCCTGATCCGCGCGTGCGCTTCGTGACGCACGATAAGGCGGCGCTGGCCCACTTGGCCGAAGGCGCCGTGGGCGTGCTGGGGCAGGATTATGTGGAAGGCCGCATCGACATCGAAGGCAATATGCGCGATGTGATGGCCGCCGCGTCGGCGTTGCTTCCGGGCTCGCCGGTCGATGCGGCGCGGGGCGGCTGGCTGACGGAGCTGGTTCGCAAAGTGGTGTCGGTGTGGCGCCATTCGGTGGAGCGCGATGCCAAGCAGATCGAATTCCATTACGACCTGTCCGACGACTTCTACGCCCTGTGGCTGGACCCGCGCCGCGTCTATTCCTGCGCCTACTACCGCACGCCCGACATGACCCTGGCCCAGGCCCAGGAAGCCAAGCTTGACCACATCTGCCGCAAGTTGCGATTGCAGCCAGGCGAACGCTTTCTGGACGTGGGGGCGGGCTGGGGCGGGCTGTTGCTATGGGCCGCCGAACATTACGGCGTGGACGCCACCGGCATCACGCTGTCGCGCAACCAGCACGCGCACGTCACGAAACTGATCCAGGAAAAAGGCCTGAGCGGCCGGGTCCGCATGGAATTGCTGGACTACCGCAAGCTGGACGAATCCGCGCAGTACGACAAGATCGCGTCTGTGGGCATGTTCGAACATGTGGGCCGCGCGCAACTGGAAGGCTATTTCGCCAAGCTGCGCCGCCTGCTCAAGCCAGGCGGCCTGATCATGAACCACGGCATCACCGCCGCCGGGGTCTATAACCCCGAGCTGGGCAACGGCATGGGCGAATTCATCGACAAGTACATTTTCCCCGGCGGCGAACTGACCCATATCAGCGTCGTCATGGAAGCGATGACGAACGGCGGATTGGAAGAGGTGGACGTGGAGAACCTGCGGCCCCATTACGCGCGCACCTTGTGGGCGTGGAGCGACGCGCTGGAAGCCCGATTGCCCGAAGCCGCGCAAGTGCTGGGCGGGGAGCAAGGCGCGCGGTCGCTGCGGGCATACCGCTTGTACCTGGCCGGCTGCGCCATGGCATTCGAGCATGGCTGGATTGCCCTGCACCAGATTCTGGGCCAGCCGCCTGCCACAGGCCGGTCCGACGAGCTGGACAACCCCGCAGACCTTTCCTACCCCTGGCGGCGCGACTATATGTATGACGGCGGCCGCAATAGCTGAAATCCAGCTGAATTCATGCCCTTTTCGGCCTGGAAAGCGGACTTTCCGGCCCGTCTGAAACCGCTAGACTGTACTAATAAGAATATAATATTTACTAAATGTATCGACGCGTGGAAGGCGATATTCCCCAGGGAAAATTAATAATTCGCCTCTGGTCGATCGGGGTTATCCCGTGGCTTTTTTGGCCGTTATGTATCTGTTTTATTCAGGCCTGGGGTTGGGCGCCGCAGCAATTTCGTTTAAGATGCTGCCTTCTTCGTTCAGTTTGTTCACTTTCTGCGGGTTTTCAAAAACACCGTTTTTGAAGCTCCTGTCTTGCAAGATTCCGCACCGCTTGCGGATCCTCTTGTCGCTAGTGTCGGTTTGTATTGGCGGTTCTGCCCGTCTTCCGCACAACCCCCTTAGCTCCATGGCACTGCCAGGCCAAGCCCGGCGTGTGTCCCTGAACCTATGGAGGCAAAAGCCCAATGCGTTTTACCCCTGTCAAGACCCTGGCCGCCGCGGCCGTTCTGTTTGCGTTTGCCGGTGCGGCCCAAGCCGCCGACGCGCCGCAATGCGAAATCAAGCGCCCGGTCAATTTCGGCGCCATGAACTGGGAATCCAACCTGGTTCTGGTGGATGTCGAACGTTTCATCATGGAAAAGGGCTACGGTTGCAAAACCGAAACCCTGCCGACGGAAACCCTGCCCGCCCTGGCCGCGCTTGAGCGCGGCGACCTGGACATCAATACCGAGATCTGGCTGAACAGCGTGGCCGATCCCTGGGACCGCGCCGAAAAGACCGGGAAGGTCAAGCGCATCGGCGATCTCTACATGGGCGCCGAGGGCTGGTACATCCCGCGCTACACGGCCGAACGCCTGCCCGAACTGAAGGCCGCAGCCGATCTGCCGAAGTTCAAGGACCAGTTCAAGGACCCGGAAGAGCCCGGCAAGGGCCGCTTCTACGGCTGCCCGGCGGGTTGGGGCTGCGAAGTCACCAGCAACAACCTGTTCCATGCCCTGAAGCTGGACGACACCTACACGCTGTACTCGCCCGGCACGGGCGCGGCGCAGAAAGCGGCGCTGATGTCGGCGTATAAGCGTAAGCAGAACGTTGTCTTCTACTACTGGTCGCCCACGCCGCTCGTCGGCGCGATGGACCTGGTCAAGCTGGACATGCCGCCCTATGACGCCGAAAAGCACAAGTGCCTGACGTCGTCCAAGTGCGCCAAGCCCGAGGCCAGCGCCTACCCCGACAATCCCGTCTTCACCGCGGTGAACACCAAGTTCTCCGAAGAAGCGCCCACGCTGACCGCCTTCCTGGCCAAGGTGTCGGTGCCGTTGCCGGTGATCAATGAAACCCTGGCCCACATGGAAGAGTCTGGCGACGATTCCAGCACCGTGGCCAAGTGGTTCCTGAAGAACAAGGCTGACGTCTGGACCAAGTGGGTCCCCACCGACGTCGCCGGGCGCGTCCAAAGCGCGCTGTAATACATCGTGGTGCAGGCCTCGCGCCGCTTCGGCGCGTGCCGGCCCGGCCTGCCGGAAATGCTCCGGCTTGTCGGGCCGCCTCAAGGGAAAAAGCCCCGTGGCGGGCAAGTTGCCCTGGGCTTTTTCCCCTGGGATGGCTGTTTGCCGGACGCCCGCGTCCGGATGCAAGCCGTTGGCGCCGCCCGTCCCGCCGTCCGTTTCCGTCTTGGAAACCACTTGGCAGCGGGACATCCGGTCTATCGGAACCTCCGGCGGCGACCGCCACCGTAAGCGCCCCAGAATGGAGTCGAAACAATGTTTCCTGAAATTATTCCCGCCCGTCAGGTAAGGGCGGCGATCGACGGGTTCGTCGATCACCTCGTCACCAATTACGCGGACACGCTTGAGACCCTGTCTCAGCCGGTCCTGCACGCCCTGGTGTGGCTTGAACAAGTGTTGCGCAGCTCGCCCTGGTGGGCGGTGGTCGCCGTGACCGTGGCCATCGCGTGGGGCGTCAGCCGCCGCATCGGCCTGAGCCTGGCGATGGGCGCGCTGCTGTGCGTGATCGGCGTGCTGGGCCTGTGGGACGCCGGCATGCAGACGCTGGCGTTGATGATCATGGCAGCCGGCCTGTCGGTGCTGATCGGCATTCCGCTGGGCGTGCTGATGGCGCGGGTGAACTGGCTGCGCTCCATCATGCTGCCGGTATTGGACGTGATGCAGACCATGCCCAGCTTCGTCTAC
>Ga0307412_10000271_pt1 | contig 33226 bp, 20 predicted proteins | sample DK1Cmetagenome_3_FD_203823 | JGI IMG/M metagenome (GOLD analysis project Ga0307412, IMG submission 203823) | Maize rhizosphere microbial communities from greenhouse at UC Davis, California, United States - DK15-C-1 | ecosystem: Host-associated > Plants > Roots > Rhizosphere > Soil | place: USA...
CAGTCTCATGTCTGCCATTGTTTTCCGTTTGCTTAAATACAATTGGAAAGACAGCTGGTACGGTGGGGCGTTGCTTTCGCAGACCGGAGAATTCGGTATACTGGCACTTTCCATAGCCTATAAAGCCGGAATTATTGAATACGGACTTTATAAAACGGGTCTGGGGATTACTTGTTTATCATTGTTATTATCAACGATTTGGATTACAATACTTAAAAAAGTTATTTGAAATTTGTAGGACTTTATTTTTTAATAATAAAAACCTTTCAAGAGTGTTGAAGCATTATTATTTATTCATAAATAGTGCTTCTATCATAATAAAAAAGCGGAGAAAATCCCCGCTTCTAATTTTTTATTTTTAACACTAATGAATTATTTGCTTTTAACTATTCTGCTAGCAATCTTAGTATAATCTTTATCTTTATGTTTTGCTAATATTAAACCTATTTCAGATTTCGGAATATAAATAGTTTCTTTTAAAGGCATCATTTTACCTTCTTTTGCAACAAATATTTCATCGAGCTTTACTGGAGTTCCTTCTACTTTTGTTAAGAAACCATAGTTACGCATGATACGAGATCTTATAGTTCTGATTTCAGTACTTTTAGGTTCAACTGAAGCTGTATTAATTATTTCATAATTTTTAGGAAATTCATTTTTGTTTTTTAATTTCAATTCCAGTTCATCCAGCTGTTCATCAGCAATCGCGGCCGGCGCATCGATCATCACGTCACGACCTGAATTATTCTTAGGAAACGCGATATAATCTCTGATCACTTCGTTTCCATCAAGGATTGCCACCAAACGGTCAAATCCGAAAGCCAAACCACCGTGAGGCGGAGCTCCGTATTTGAAGGCATTCATTAAGAATCCGAACTGAGCTTCTGCTTCTTCTTTTGAGAATCCTAATAAATCAAACATTCTTGATTGCAAATCTCTGTCGAAAATTCTGATAGAACCTCCACCAATTTCATTTCCGTTCAACACCATATCATAAGCGTTGGCTCTTGCTTTTCCAGGATCAGTTTCCAATAAATGAACGTCTTCCGGTTTTGGAGAAGTGAAAGGGTGGTGCATGGCGTGGTAACGCCCGCTTTCTTCATCAAATTCCAATAACGGGAAATCAACCACCCAAAGGGGCGCAAAAACGTCTCCTTTTCTTAATCCCAATCGGTTTCCAAGCTCCATTCTTAAAGCAGAAAGCTGAGTTCTTACCTTGTGCTCGTTTCCAGAAAGGATTAACATTAAATCTCCTTCCTTACCTCCGAATTTCTCGATAATTTTCGCTAAATCGTCCTCGTTGTAGAATTTATTCACAGAAGAAGTTTTTACCCCATCATTCTGGAATTTTACCCAAACCATTCCCGAAGCCCCGATTTGCGGTCTTTTAACCCAATCAACAAGCTCGTCGATTTGCTTTCTTGTATAATCTGCGCAACCTTCAACATTGATTCCGACAACCAATTCTGCGTCATCAAATATTTTGAAATCTTTTCCTTTTACCAATTCATTCAACTCCACGAACTCCATTCCGAAACGGATATCCGGCTTGTCGTTTCCGTATTTCTGCATCGCATCAGCAAACGTCATTCTTGGGAAATTTCCGAATTCCTGACCTGTAATATCTTTGATTAAAGTTTTCGTCATTCCTTCAAAAACATTCATCACGTCTTCCTGATCTACGAAAGCCATCTCGCAGTCGATTTGTGTGAATTCCGGCTGTCTGTCAGCTCTTAAATCCTCGTCACGGAAACATTTCACGATCTGGAAATATTTATCCATTCCACCAACCATCAACAATTGTTTGAAAGTCTGTGGAGACTGTGGTAATGCGTAAAACTGCCCCGGATTCATTCTGCTCGGAACAACGAAATCTCGCGCGCCTTCCGGCGTAGATTTGATTAAAACAGGAGTTTCAACCTCGATAAATCCTTCCTCCGAAAGATAATTTCTCACCTTCTGCGCCATTTTGTGACGGAAGATCAGTTTATCCCTCACCGGAGCCCTTCTGATGTCCAGGTAACGGTATTTCATTCTTAATTCTTCACCACCGTCTGTTTCGTCTTCAATCGTGAAAGGCGGAAGCTGGGATTCATTAAGAATAGTTAGCTTTTCAACTAAAATTTCAATTTCTCCTGTTGAGATATTAGGATTTTTGCTTACTCTTTCAATTACTTTTCCAGTAACCTGAATCACAAATTCACGTCCCAATTTTTTTGCATTTTCCATCAATTCCGCTGAAGAACGGTCCTGATCAAAAACCAGCTGAGTAATTCCGTAACGATCTCGAAGATCTATCCAAATCATAAATCCTTTATCACGAATGGTTTGTACCCATCCTGAAAGTGTAACTTCTTCATTAAGATTTTTTAGAGATAATTCTCCGTTTGTGTGCGATCGAAACATAATTATTTGTTTAAAGTTCAATGTTTAAGGTTCAATATCTTGAGCCTTGAATTTCCGTTGGCAAAGATAAGATTTTTGAAGGTTTTTAAAACAAATTAATTGAAAAGTACTTTAAGAATAATTTTTTTTAAAACTTTCCATATGCCAAGTCACATTCATTTCTGAATCTATATTTTTGCTTAAACTAAAAATAAGATGTCAAAATATATAAAGTTTATTAAAAAAGCATTAAGCGGTGAAGATGTAGACTATACTACAGCAAGCATAAGAACTGCGGTGCTTTTGTTAGCCATTCCTATGATGCTGGAAATGGCGATGGAATCCGTATTTGCATTAGTCGATCTTTATTTTGTTGGACATTTGAAAGAAAGTGGATATGCCATTCAGACGGTTGGGCTTACGGAATCTGTACTTTCTGTGATGTATTCCATCGCTATAGGAATGAGTATGGCTGCAACGGCTTTAGTAGCGCGGAGAATCGGGGAGAAAAATCCTGAACAAGCTTCCAGAAGTGCAGCGCAGGTTTTATTGGTCTCGTTTCTGATTACTTTTGTATTAAGCTTATTTGGAGTAATATACGCTGAGGAAATTTTAGTTCTAATGGGTTCAAAACCTGAAGCAGCAGCTTATGGAAAGGATTTCACAAGAATTATGATGGGAAGCAGCGTTATTATCATGCTTTTATTCCTGATTAACGGGATTTTCAGGGGCGCAGGAAACGCTGCGATTGCCATGAAATCCCTTTGGATCGCCAATATTGCGAATATTATTCTTTGTCCGATTTTAATTAAAGGTTTTGGACCGATTCCTGCGATGGGATTAACGGGAGCGGCTATAGCAACTACTATTGGAAGAAGTATTGGGGTCATTTATCAATTGTACCATCTTTTGGTTGCAGATACGCAAATTCGTATTCATCTAAATTATTTTAAACCTGATTTTAAACTAATAAAATCAACCGTAAAAATTGCAACTCCCGGAATTTTCCAGTTCGTGGTGGCATCTTGCAGTTGGATTTTCCTTGCTCAGCTGGTTGCAACAACAGGAGGTGAGAATGCCTCGGCGGGTTATCAGACAGCTTTGAGATTAATGATGTTCTTCATGCTTCCGGCTTGGGGATTAAGCAACGCCGCTTCAACGCTTGTCGGACAAAATATGGGAGCAAACGAAATGTTAAGGGCAGAACAATCGGTCATGAAAACCGTGAAATACAATGTTATTTTCATGTTAGCAGTGAGCTTAATATTTTTCCTGTTGGGTGACTTTTTGGTAGGATTTTTTACACAGGAACCTGAAATCAAAAGTTTTGCTAAAAATGCTTTACATATTATGAGTGTCGGATTTATTTTCTATGGAATCGGGATGGTAATGATTAATGCATTTAATGGAGCGGGAGATACCTGGACACCGACCTGGGTGAATGTTTTCGGTTTCTGGCTATTCCAGATCCCACTGGCTTATTTCCTTTCAAAACATTTCGGGATGGGACCAAAAGGTGTTTTTATATCCATTCCTGCGGCAGAAACTTTAATTACCATCGTCGCTTTTATTTTGTTTAAAAGAGGAAAATGGAAGCACGTGAAAGTGTAAAAGGTTGGAAGCTTTAAAACCGCGAAAATGAGCGGTCTAATATTAATCTCCAACCTCCAGCTTCCGACTCCTAAACCAAGATTATAAAAACTTTAACAACCTGAATCTTTGATTTTAAAACCATATTTTCTAAATTCGTAATCATTAACTAAATTTATTATTTATGGGAAAAGGAGACAAAAAATCAAAAAGAGGTAAGATTAATAACGGAAGTTACGGAAAAAGAAGACCGAGAAAAGCTTCAAAAACTTTGATAGCCTCAGAAGAGAAATCTAAAAAGTAATAGAAATAAAAAAGACCGAAGAAATTAATCTCCGGTCTTTTTTGTATTTACAAATTAAATTATTTTCCTCCTAAAAAGCTTCCTAGAATATCTCCTAATCCGCCTCCGCCTTGTTGCTTTTGTTGGTTTCCACCTCCAAGAACGCTTCCTAAAATATCATTCAGTGGATTTCCTGAAGATTGAGATTGCCCGTTTCCGAGAACGCTTCCCAAAATATCATTCAATGGACTGGATTGCTGATTCTGAGCCTGATTTGAAGCATTACCGAGAATTCCTCCTAATAGATCTCCTAGACCACCTGCGCCAACATTATTTTGTTGTTTTTCCTTCCCAATATAGCCCATAATTACCGGAGCCAACATTGATAAGATAGGGCCAATTTTGTCAATGGAAATTCCTGTATTCTGTGACAACTGATTTTCTACATTCTGCTTATCTCCACCAAAAATATGGCTGAGAATAGAGTTTCCTTCGTCCTGTCTAGCATCTGCCTGGGAAACATCGTCCAGAATACTTCCGTCGTGATCTTTATCTAAAGCATTATTTAAAGATTCTGCTTCCTTGGAATCCTGAGATTTGTTTCTAAGATAAGAAATAATCAATGGTGCAGCTACTGCCAATAAAGCAATGACCTGATTTCTGCTGATCCCGAATTTACCTTCAGCCTGTTCGGCAACCTGATTTCCGGTGTTTCCTGTAAGTAGGTCGATTAAACTCATAGTTTGTGTTTATTTAATTGTTAAGTAACCAAAGTTATCAAAAAATATTCCTTGATAATTTTTTTTAATTAAAAAACAGTGTTAAAGTTTATGAATTTCTTTCAGGAATTGGTTTTTGCCTGTTAGTTTTTTAAAATCGGAACCATTGAGCAGGCTTCTCCAAACATTAAAGATTTCACAACCGGCTTCAATTGTTCTACCAGTTCAATATAGGCATTTTCAGGAATTTCTTTATCGGAACAGCCCTTTACCAATACTCTTTTTCCCCTCATTTCTTCAAAATCATAATTTTTAATGGCATTGTGCATTACAATTACTTCCAGATCTTCACGGTTCCCAAAAACTATCTTTTTAGTTACATCGGTAAGTTTTGCGGTCAATAAAAAATATGCCCATAACGGAACAATTGCATCCGCAGAATTATAGATATAAACATAAGCATCACGATATTCTTCAACATCGATAGCTGCAACTTTTTCGCGGAAATCCTTCTCTTTTAAAATCATTTCCATGAAAAGAAAATCTTTCAGATCAATCCCTTTTCTTACGCCTTTCGGGATGAGATCGGTAAGGTCAAAATTGATAAGACCGCTTTCTGCAACTTTATTTCGGATTTCAAATTCTTCTGACATTTTTATCATTATCTTTGAACAAATTTACAAATTAAGATCTTATAACGTCTTATTTTGTTCTCTATTCCTATCATAGAAACCTCCCATAATTCACGATTGGCGATAATGGGAAAATTAAAAATGAGGTTCCTGATGACCATTAATAATAAAAGATTTCAGAAGAAATGAAGTACTACATTATCGCAGGAGAAGCTTCCGGGGACTTGCACGGGAGTAATTTGATGAAAGCTTTGATACAAAAAGATCCAAACGCAGAATTCAGATTCTGGGGTGGTGATCTTATGGCTGCACAAGGTGAACTATTAGTAAAACATTACAAAGATCTTGCTTTTATGGGATTTTTGGAAGTGGCAAAAAACCTGCGGACAATTCTGAATAATATTAAGTTTTGTAAGCAGGATATAAAAAGTCATAAACCGGATGTTTTGATTCTGGTTGATTATCCGGGGTTCAATCTAAGGATTGCAAAATTTGCGAAAGAATTAGGAATTAAAGTCGTTTATTACATTTCTCCGCAACTTTGGGCCTGGAAGGAGGGAAGAGTAGAGATCATCAAGAAATATGTTGATGAAATGATGGTGATTCTTCCGTTCGAAGAGGATTTTTATAAGAAGCATGGTGTACATTCACATTTTGTGGGACATCCGCTGTTGGATGCAATTTCGACACTGGAAAATATTACGGTTGACAATTTTAAAGCAGAAAACGGATTAAACGAAAAAGAAATCATCGCACTTTTGCCGGGTTCCAGAAAACAGGAAGTGGAAAAAATGCTGAAAATGATGCTTTCCGTGAGGCCATATTTCAAAGAATATCAATTCGTAATTGCAGGAGCGCCAAGTCTTCCTCGCGATTTTTATGAAGCCTATGTTGATGATAATGTGCATTTTGTTTCTAATAAAACCTATGATTTACTAAGATGTTCAAAAGCAGCTTTGGTAACTTCTGGAACGGCAACATTAGAAACTGCTTTATTAAATATTCCCGAAGTAGTTTGCTACCGTGGAAGTAAAATTTCTTACGCCATTGCGAAAAGATTGGTTAAAAATATTAAGTACATTTCTTTGGTTAATCTTATTATGGATCGTGAGGTTGTGAAGGAGTTGATTCAAAATGATCTCAATACTAAAAACCTAGTTGAAGAATTAAATAAAATTCTGGAAGGTGAAAAAAGATCTCAGATTTTGAATGATTATGAATTTTTACGGGAGAAATTAGGCGGAAAAGGAGCGAGCGAAAAAGCAGCTGAGGTTATTTTGAAAGTTTAAAATATCAAATTAAATAATATAGATCGTAGAAGAAATTCCTACAATTTTTCTTTTAAAGAACGAATATAGCTTCTGTTTTAAGTTTTTAAAATATTGATGTGCAAATTTCTATTTGAATAAATACTTTCGCGGCACACAAATTTTCAATTGAATAAACAACCGCTTCTCATTCTTGCCGTTTGCTTTCTTACCGGCATTTTGTTCCAGGATAAGACTTCTTTGGATAAAAATTTCATCTGCCTTATTATTGGGGTTTGTCTTTTGATTTCTATTTCAGCATTTTTAAAATCATATTTTTTATATAAAGCAAAGCCATATTTATTTGGTTTAATGTTTTTCGGGATCGGAATTATACTGCATTTTTTCAATTCTTTTTCATCACAAAATATGTTTGTGGCAAAGAACGAAACAATTGTTTTTAAGATTTCCAAAAAACTAAATTCAACAGCAAAAAATAAAAAATATGAAGCCATAGCTCAAATCGGTAAGAAAACATTTACTGTTGTTTTGTATATTCCTAAAAATCATCAGGAGTTGGATTTTAACCATTATTATCAATCTGATGTATTTATTACAAAATCAAAGTCTCCGAAATATGATTTTCAATTTGATTATGCTCAATATTTAAAAAGGAAGATTATTGAATATCAATGTTATATTAACAATGGTATTTCTTCTGCGAAGAGGAATGATTTAAATTTAAATGAAAAATTTTCGCAAAAAAGATTAGAAGTTCTTCAGTGTATTGATGATACGAAAATGTCTTCGAAAACAAAAGAATTTTTAAAAGGAATTGTCCTTGCCGACCGTACAGAAACAGATTCTCAGACTTTGCAGGATTTCAACAGATCCGGGCTGGTGCATTTTCTTGCCATTTCGGGGACGCATATTGTTGTAGTCTTTGGTTTATTTTACTTTTTATTAATAAAGTTTTTACCTTTAAAATTCAGGAAATATGCAATTGTTTCTAGTTTGATTTTCATCTGGATGTTTGCTGCTTTTATTGGATTTGGAAATTCAGTGGTAAGATCCTGCATTATGTTGAGCATATATTATGGATATGTTTTGCTTCAAAGAAAACCCGATTTGTTGCATTCTTTGGCGCTGTCGGCCTTTATTATTTTAATTTTTGATACACAACAGATTTTTGATGTCGGTTTCCAGTTGAGTTTTCTAGCTGTACTTGGAATTTTCTGGTTGAATGAACCGATTTTAAAATATTTTCCAAAACAGGATAATCGTTTTAAAAAATTAATTTTTAATACCATTTCAATTTCCATATCAGCGCAATTGGCTACACTTCCGTTGGTTTTATTTTATTTTCATCAGTTTTCATTTATTTCGATTATTGCTAATCTTTTCATTGTTCCGTTTTCAGAAATTATCATCGTTTTTTCATTTTTGATGACTATTTTAATTGCTCTTAAATTTAATTTCAGTTTTATTGATCACATTTATGATTTTATAATCCAACTGTTGTTGAAAATTATTCATTGGTTTGCTGATTTTGATTCATTATTTTTTGAAAATATTTCTATGAACCTGGCTGAGGTTTTTTCTCTGTTTTTAATTGTTTATTTGATGAGATTTATCATTTTAAAATTTAACATTAAAAATTCAGCAAGATTACTCATGGCTGTTTTTGCTTTTTTCCTTTTGCGGAGTGGTTTTACCTTTTATGAAAACCAAAAGGAGGAGATCTTAGTTCATGAGTTTTCTAAAAATAAAGTATTATCAATAAAGAAGGGTGATAAGGCGTGCTTTTGGATTCAGGATCTTTCGGATAAAGATAAAATCGAACAGTTTATTATTAATCCTTACTGCGCTTCCAGACGACTGAATGATGTTGTGATAAAGACTTTGCCCGGGTCTGTTCGGCAGGTGGTTTATCATGGCAAAATTTACCAGATAAAATAATTGTCAAATTTTTATTTTTCCTTTGTTTTATAATGTTTAAAGCTCTTATTTAGAAGTATTACAAACTAGCTTTTTGTGAGATTTCTCACTTTTTGTTGTAGTTAACATTTCTTAATTTTGTACAAAATCAAATTTAAACTTATATGGCAGGTTTAACGAGTTCTACGATAGGTAGAAAATATGCTATGGCATTGTCGGCTCTTTTTTTGCTGGTGTTTCTAGTGATGCACCTTTCTGTAAACCTTTTATCGGTTTTCGGGGAAGATGCGTACAACAATGCTTCGCAATTCATGGGGTATAATCCTCTGATTCAATTTGTAATGCAGCCGGTTTTGATGTTTGCTGTAATTTTCCATTTTGTGATGGGATTTGTTCTGGAAATCAAAAACCAAAAAGCACGTCCTATTAAATATGAATCAAATAATCCTTCGAACAATTCTACATGGATGTCCAGAAATATGATTATTTCAGGAGCTGTAATCCTTGCTTTTGTTTTTCTTCACCTGTATGATTTCTGGTTGCATGAGATGAATTACAAATATGTAGACGGATTGCCAATCGAGGAAACGCGTTTCTGGGGAGACCTGCATGCAAAGTTTGAAGATATGTGGAGAGTGGTTTTATATGTAATTTCTTTTGTTTTGCTGGGATTGCACTTAGGTCACGGATTTCAGTCTTCATTCCAGTCAGTTGGGGCAAGACACCCGAAATATACTCCGGTAATTAAAGCTTTTGGAAAATGGTATTCTATCCTGATTCCTGCCGGATTTATCTTTATCGCAATTTTTCACTTCGTAACTCAATCATAATATCGATATACTTATGAGTAAATTAGATTCAAAAATTCCAGCAGGTCCTCTTAAGGATAAATGGAAAAATCATAAAGACCATATGAACCTTGTTGCACCAAACAACAGAGATAAGATTGATATTATTGTTGTTGGAACAGGTTTGGCAGGTGGTTCTGCGGCTGCTACTCTGGCAGAGCAGGGATATAACGTAAAAGCATTCTGCTATCAGGATTCTCCAAGAAGAGCGCACTCTATTGCGGCTCAGGGAGGTATCAACGCAGCTAAAAATTATCAGGGAGACGGTGACTCCACGTACAGATTGTTCTATGATACCATCAAAGGTGGTGACTATAGAGCAAGAGAGGCCAACGTTTACAGATTAGCAGAAGTTTCTGCAAATATTATTGACCAGTGTGTTGCTCAGGGTGTACCTTTCGGAAGAGAGTACGGAGGTCAGCTGGATAACCGTTCTTTTGGTGGAGTTCAGGTAAAAAGAACTTTCTATGCTAAAGGACAAACCGGTCAGCAGTTATTATTAGGAGCATATTCTGCAATGAGCCGTCAGATCGGTAAAGGTAGAATCAAAATGTATAACCGTCATGAAATGATGGATCTTGTTATTGTTGACGGAAAAGCGAGAGGTATTATCGCAAGAAACCTTGTAACAGGTGAGATTGAAAGACATTCTGCTCACGCTGTTGTTATTGCTTCTGGAGGTTACGGAAATGTTTATTTCCTTTCTACGAACGCAATGGGTTCAAACGTTTCTGCGGCTTGGAAAATCCACAAAAAAGGAGCGTATTTCGCAAATCCTTGTTATGTGCAGATTCACCCGACTTGTATTCCGGTTCACGGAACCCAACAGTCTAAGCTTACTTTGATGTCTGAATCATTAAGAAACTCAGGAAGAATCTGGGTTCCTAAGAAAATTGAAGATTCAGTAGCAATCAGAGAAGGTAAATTAAGACCTGAAAATATTAAAGAAGAAGATAGAGATTATTATTTGGAAAGAAGATATCCTGCGTTCGGTAACCTTGTACCTAGAGACGTTGCTTCCAGAGCAGCTAAGGAAAGATGTGACGCTGGTTTCGGAATCGAAAATAATGATACAAAAGAAGGTGTTTATCTTGATTTCTCTACAGAGATCATGAAAAAAGGTAAAGAAGCCGCTATCGAAAAACATATTCATAACCCAACAGATCAGCAGATCTATGATTTAGGAAAGAGCTGGGTTGAGGAGAAATACGGGAACTTATTCCAGATGTATGAAAAAATTACAGCGGATGATCCTTATAAAACTCCAATGAAGATATATCCGGCAGTTCACTATACAATGGGAGGTGTTTGGGTAGATTACAATCTTCAGTCTACCATTCCGGGATGTTTCGTAATCGGTGAGGCCAATTTCTCAGATCACGGAGCCAACAGATTGGGAGCTTCTGCCTTGATGCAGGGTCTTGCAGACGGATATTTCGTACTTCCTTATACTATTGCAGATTATCTTTCTTCAGATATCAGAACAGGAGCAATTCCTACTAATTCAGGCGCATTCGATGAGGCTGAAAAAGAAATTAAAGAAAAAGTTGAATTTTTCTTAAATAATAACGGAACTCATTCAGTAGATCATTTCCATAAGCAATTAGGACACATTATGTGGAATAAAGTAGGTATGGGAAGAACTCCTGAAGGGTTGAGAGAAGCAATCAGAGAAATCGAAGAAGTAAGAAACGACTTCTGGAAAAACGTAAAAGTTCCTGGGGATAACGACGGAATGAACACAGAGCTTGAAAAAGCTTTCAGAGTAGCAGACTTCCTTGAGCTTGGACAGTTAATGGCTATCGATGCATTGCACAGAAATGAATCTTGTGGAGGGCATTTCCGTGAAGATCACTCAACTCCTGATGGAGAAGCGGAAAGAGATGACGTTAATTATAAATACGTCGGAGCTTGGGAATATCAGGGAGGCGATATCAATGCAGAAGTTTTGCATAAAGAAGAACTGATCTACGACAACATCGAGGTAAAAACAAGAAGTTACAAATAATCTCCAATCTTTAAATATACAATTATGAGTACAAAAAAAGGCTTACATCTTACGCTGAAAATTTGGAGACAGAAAAATAATAAATCTAAAGGTCAGTTTGAGACTTATAAAATATCGGATGTTTCTACAGATTCTTCATTTTTGGAAATGTTGGATATCCTTAATGAAAATTTAATTAACGAAGGAAAAGAGCCCATAGCTTTCGATCACGACTGTCGTGAGGGGATCTGCGGTATGTGTTCTCTTTACATCAATGGTAGAGCACACGGTCCGGATACAGGAATTACGACTTGCCAGCTTCACATGAGAATGTTCAAAGACGGTGAAACTATCGTTATCGAACCTTGGAGAAGTGCTGCATTTCCGGTAATTAAAGATTTAATTGTAGACAGAAGCGCATTCGACAGAGTGATGGCTGCAGGTGGTTTTATTTCGGTGAATACTTCTGGTAATACATTGGATGCTAATGCAATCCCGGTTCCTAAAGAAGATGCAGACAAGGCTATGGACGCCGCAGCTTGTATCGCTTGTGGAGCTTGTGTGGCTTCATGTAAAAACGGCTCTGCGATGCTATTCGTAGGGGCTAAAGTTTCTCAGTTCGCATTACTTCCTCAAGGTAGGGTAGAAGCGAAAAGAAGAGTTCTGAATATGGTAAAAGCTATGGACGAAGAAGGATTCGGAAACTGTTCAAATACAGGCGCTTGTGAAGTAGAATGTCCTAAAGGGATTTCTCTTGAAAACATCGCTAGAATGAACAGAGAGTACATGGCGGCTTTTGCTGATAGAGGATAAAATTTAAATTAATCATAGAAAAAATCGTCTCCTCGCTGGATGGCGATTTTTTTTAGTTAAATCTTTCATAAAAGTAGTATTTAATTGCTTTTAGTTTATTGAAAAACTTATTTTTGCGTAATTATAAAATTCAAAATGAAAAAATATCTTTTATTGTTTATCATCGCGGTTTTTGCGATGTCTTGCTCTAAAAAAGTAGAAGTAAAAGGAAAAATCACTGGCGGTTCTCCATTAGAAAGAATAGAATTCATAGAAGCTTCAGGAGTTGCCACTTTACCATTAATTAATATCGGTGTAAATAAAGACGGAACCTTCGCAGGAAGCTTTGAAGCTCCTAAAAGCGGGATGTATGTGATTTCTTATGGTGGAAAACAAAATTTAATCTTCTTAAAAGGAGGTCAGAAACTTGAAATTTCAGGAAACGGAATGACTTTCCCATCAGAATATGTTATTACAGGCGACGCCAAAAAGAATAACGACTTCTTTACAGCAACTCAAAAATACCTTTCAAACTATGCTCAGACAATAAATATGAATGAGCTGATCATGAAAGATGAAAAAACTTTCTTAAAAGGAATTGAAAAAGTACAAGCTGACATCAACAAGAATATTGATGAAAACGTTAAGAAATTCAATCCTGATAACGAAGTGGTTGCGTGGAAGAAAAATGATCTTTCCAGCACATTACTTACCATTATGAATCAGTATGACATTACGCACAAGCAAATGGGTAATCCGTCATTTAAAGTAACAAAAGCTTTCACTGATTTTGAAAACAAGCTTCAGGAAAATAAAGAAGTGATGGTAAAAGAAAATCCTTTCTATAGACAATATCTTTTAGGTAAGATGAGCCCCGACTTCCAAAAATATGCGGAAGCAAACAGCAAAGGAAAAACTGATATCACCACTTCAGAATTATTCACAGAATATTTAAAGAAAAATCAAAAAGATCTTTCACAAGTGGCTAAAGATTATTTATTGGCTTTTGTAATGGCTCAGTCTGATATCCATCCGGGCTCTCCTGATAAGACTGTTGAGAAAATCAAAAAGATCATTGATACAGATATTAAAGATGCTACTATTAAAGAAGATCTGAAAAAAATCCAATTTGCGATCAACGGATTTAAAATTGGTGAGCAGGCTCCGGAAGCATCATTGGCAAAACAGGATGGAAAAGCATATAAGCTTTCTGAAAATAAAGGAAAACCTTATTTGTTAGCTTTCTACGCTTCTTGGAACCCATATATCGGGGAAGCTACAATTCCAGTATTAAAAGAAGTTGCGAATTTCTACAAATCTAAAATGAACTTTGTCTATGTAAACGTTGACGATACAAAAGACCAGTTCGTAAAAACAAGTAATTCTTTATTGAAAGGGATTGCTGGAGTTAATGTATACGGTGAAGGAGGATTAAATTCTGATATTGCTAAAAAATACGGAGTATATGGCTTCAAATTACCTTGCTTTATCGTTGTAGACAAAGACGGGAAAATTGCAAGTAAGCCATTCTTTAATCTTGGAGATCCTGAATTGGTAACTGTTCTGGATAAGCAAACAGGGCTTTCTGCTCCAAAAGTTGATCCAAGAATACAGTTGCAACAAATGCAGCCAGGTATGGGTATGGATCCTGCAGCAGCGGCAGCTCAACAGCAAGCTCCGCAACCTGCAAATCCTCAGCCGGCTCAGACAAAATAATTTAAATTGAGTATATATAAAAACCTTGTCTTCGGATAAGGTTTTTTTTATTGTATTTTTGCAAACTGAAACTTTATGTTTCAATGAGAAAATAGAAAATTTTAGAATGAATAAGAAGAAGAAAAATATAATTCTTGAAAATATAAAACTCTTAAATGCAGGAGCAAAAGGTGTTGCAATAGGCAGAACAGAGGAAGGGAAAACGGTAATGGTTTCCGGAGCAATTCCCGGAGATATTGTGAATGTAAGGGTAAAAAAAGCAAAATCAAAATACTATGAAGGTGAAGCTATAGAAATTCTGGAAGAATCACCTTATAGAGTGAAGCCGAAATGTATCCACTTCAGTGTTTGTGGCGGTTGCAAATGGCAGAATATGAGCTATGAACAGCAACTTAGCTTCAAACAGGAAGAAGTTTATAATAATATTAAAAGAATCGGAGGCATTGAAAACTTCGAAACAATTCCTATTTTAGGCTCAGAAGAGCAGTATTTCTACAGAAACAAAATGGAATTCTCGTTCTCGAATGCCCGTTGGCTTACTCAGTATGAAATAAGCTCAGAAGAGAATTTTGGGAATAGAGATGCTTTGGGATTCCATATTCCGGGGATGTGGAGCAAAATTCTTGATCTTAAAGAGTGTTTCCTTCAGGAAGAGCCTTCCAATGCTATAAGATTAGCAGTAAAAGAATATGCCGTGAAAAATGGCTTAGACTTTTTTGATGTCAGAAATCATGAAGGGTTCTTAAGGACTTTAATGATGAGACAAAACTCAATGGGTGAGTGGATGGTGCTTTTCCAGCTTTACAGAGAAGAAAAGGATAACAGAGAAAAGCTTTTTGATTTCTTATTGGAAGCATTCCCGCAAATTAAAACCCTGGTATATGCAATCAATCCAAAACCGAATGATTCCATCTACGATTTAAATATCAATATATATTTCGGGGATGGATTTTTGATGGAGGAAATGGATGGCTTAAAGTTTAAAATAGGCCCGAAATCATTCTTTCAAACCAATTATAAACAAGCATTAGAGCTTTACAGAAAAACTCTTGAATTTGCTGATTTAAAAGGTGATGAAGTGGTTTATGACTTATACACAGGAACGGGAACAATTGCCCAATACGTTGCCAGAAAGGCAAAGCATGTAATTGGTATAGAATCTGTACAGGAAGCCATAGACGCAGCCATTGAGCATGCAGAACTAAATGGCCTTACCAATACAACGTTCTACTGCGGAGACATGAAAGATATTTTCAATGATGAGTTCCTTGCCAATCATCCAAAAGCGGATGTATTAATCACAGACCCTCCAAGAGACGGAATGCACCAGAGAGTAGTGGAGCAGATTTTAAAGCTTTCCCCTGAAAAGGTAGTTTACGTAAGCTGTAATTCTGCAACGCAGGCCAGAGATTTAGCTTTAATGAAAGAACATTACACGGTAGTGAAAATTTTGCCGGTCGATATGTTCCCACAAACACATCATGTGGAAAATATTGCTTTGCTTATTAAAAAATAATTTATTTAAATTTGAAAAAAGATCAGATTTAATAGTAAAGTAAGTTCCATCTGACTAAAAAAATAAAATTATACAGATGAAATATTTTAAATTCCTAATAGCTGTCTGTTGTATCGGTATGCTGTTTTCATGCGGTGGAGACGACGATATTTGCGAAAGTGGAGAAGGAACTCCAAGAATGAAAGTTTCTTTTAAAAACTTTGAAACAGGAAAAGAAAAAACAGTGGATTCTCTGTATGTAGCAGTGGATTACGGTTCTGGAAAGGTCCAGCTTGGAAAGCAAACTGCAATCACTTCCAGGGTTATACCTTTGCGTGTAGACGATTCTCCTTATACGGATGTTTATTTTAGAGTGTCAGACAAAGGAAGTGAATCAAAAATCAGAATAAATTATACGACAAAATCTACATACGTATCTCCCGGATGTGGCGTGAAGAAAACTTACGAAGCTTTGAATTCTGTATTAGATCCTACAACAACTATTCCGGTAAAAAGTATAGAAGCCGGGCAAAACTTTATAGAGAATGAAGACAAAACTAATCTTTACCTTCTTTTTTAGCTTAATCGGCTTTTTGAGCTTTGCTCAGGAAAAAGAGACAAAAAAAGAGAAATGGAAATATGAACCCAATTTTATGGTTGGTTTTGATGTTCTTAATACAGGAGTTTCATTTTTTTCGGATAGAATGCTGTACCAGGGGTTTATTTCATCTAAAATTAAGAATAATATTCACGGAATTATCGAGGCCGGTTTTGAATCCAATATCTATAATAAAAACAGCTATGATGCGAAAGCCAGCGGCCCGTTCCTAAAATTAGGAGCTTTTTATATGCTGGCGAAAGACCCTGAAAATGAGTTTAATGGCTTTTATGGCGGCGGAAAAATAGCAGGTTCATTCTATACTCAGGAATACATGGCTGTTCCGGTAAGAGGTTATGGAGGCAGCAGTTCATCTGTAGCATTTCCATCCTCTACACAATCATCATATTGGCTTGAAGGTACCATTGGAGGGAGAGTTCAGCTGTTTGAATCTAATTTTTATATTGATGTTAATCTTCAGCCCAGATACTTGGTTTTCACTACAAAACAAGATGATATTCAGCCAATGATTGTTCCTGGCTTTGGGAAAAGTTCCTCAAAGTTTGGGATGGGTTTTGCATGGAATATTGCCTATAAGTTTTAACGTCTTCCAGGTACTGTAGACTTGAATTTTTGAATTTTACCTTTTAATAATAAATATAGTTCCTCCAATTCTTTTGGGGGGATTCCTGCATCAAAGGATCCTGATTCGTAAGTCTTTCCATCTGAAGTAATAATTATTGTCGAAGCTAATGCTTTGTCTGAAAATCTTCCTGTTGTAGGAGCCTCGAAGGAAGAAATTTTAGATAAATCAATTATACTTGCCTGTTTAACTATCTTTTCCCATTCTGTTGAGGGGAGCTTTTCTGAAGTTTGCTCACCGTTGTTTGAAATTGTTTTTGAGGTTGATGTATAAACTATAGTTCTATTTATCCCTCTTGTTTGTTCTGCAATTTCTATTTTTTCGATTTTCGTCATTTTTTCATAAATGGTTGATTTATTTTCGACGTTCGAAGTTTTTAATTGAGAATTGCATGAAATACTGCTTATTGAAATTAAAAATATTAATAGTAATTTGCTCATATTTTATTGTATTTACATAAAAGTCATATATTTATTCAAAAATACATAATTTATTATATGAATAATTAATATATTTACAATTCTAAAATTATTTTTATGAATGGTAAATTTATTTTCAAGTTATCTGGTTTTATTTTTGTTTTGTTTTTCTGCTCAGTTTTTGCGCAGAAAGATAAGATGGGTAAAATTATTTTAGGTAAAACCTATACTGTGGAACAGTTAAAAGAAATGAATGGGGTTATCAGATGTGCATCTACAGAATACGAAGCGATGCTGCAGAAAAAAAATCCAAGAAGAATGACAGGCGAACAGTTTGAATCCTGGATTGCTCCTTTGATCGCTAATGCAAAGAACAATAAGTCTCAAAATGGAGGGATTATTACAATTCCTGTAGTGGTACATGTCATCCACAGTGGACAGCCTTTAGGAACTGCTCCAAACATTACTGATAATCAGGTTAAGTCTCAGATAACTGTAATGAACAATGATTATAGAAAAATGGCTGGAACTCCTGGATATAATACCAATCCTGTAGGAGCAGACATAATGATCCAATTTGCTTTGGCAAAAGTAGATCCCAATGGGAATCCTACAGATGGTATTAATAGAGTAAATCTATGTCAGGCCTCTTGGGAAACTTATGAAATTGACACTTATGTAAAGCCAGTTACAATTTGGGATCCTACTAAGTATATGAATATGTGGAGTGTTGTATTCGGAGGAGATAGTGATGGTATATTAGGATACGCTCAATTCCCCGATTCAAGTCTTCCAGGATTAGACCCTATTGGAGGGTATGCTGATACGGATGGTGTGGTTGCAAATTATACTACTTTCGGGAGTAATGACTACAATGACGGAACTTTCATTCTAAACGCACCTTACGATAAAGGAAGAACTATGACCCATGAAGTTGGACATTTCTTAGGTCTAAGACATATCTGGGGAGATGGTGCTTGTGCAACAGATTATTGTGCTGATACACCAACTGCACATAATAAAAATTTTGGTTGTCCTACTACCAAACCAAGTTGTGATAATCCTGCGATTTATGAAATGGTTCAGAACTATATGGATTATACAAATGATACATGTATGAATATTTTTACAATCAACCAGAAAGATAGGATTACGGCAGTGATAAACAATTCTCCAAGAAGAATGGAGTTGAAAACTTCAATTGCAGAGCAGGCAATTCCGTTATTTGCAAATGATGCTGAATTAAAGGGTGATAAAAGCTGCAGCCAAACTTCTTGTGGCACTCCATCAAATGTGACTGTACAATTTATGTTGTACAACAGAGGAACAAGCACATTGACTTCTGCAGTAATTTCTTATTCTGTGAATGGTGGTGCTTCTCAAACAATGAACTGGACTGGAAGTTTAGCTCAGGATAAATATGCAATGATCAGCATTCCTACGGGAACATCTCAAGGTATTATCAATGCACAGATCGCTTCTGTAAATGGTGGATCTGATCAAAGAACAGGGAATAATGCCGCTTCAATAGCAATTGGAAACTCAGTGCCTGTATCAAATACTAATTTTACATTTGAACTGCAATGTGATGTTTTTGGCTCTGAAACAACCTGGAACCTTAAAAACAGCGCAGGAACTATATTGTATAGTGGAGGTCCATATGCGGATACTTATCCTTCGCCAGATTTACCAGCCTTGATTACTCAAAATTGGAATCTTCCACAAAATGACTGTTATACTTTTACAATTAATGATAGTGCTAGCGACGGTATCTCTGAATATGGCGGATTTTACAAGATAAAAGATGCTTCAGGTAATGTAGTAATTGCTATTGGTAATTATACAGCATCAGAGCAGAAAACATTCAAAGTGGTTCAAAATGTTGTTTTGGCAACAAACGAAATTAAAAAAGAAACATTTAGTATCTATCCAAACCCTGCAAGTGATGTACTGAATATTACTAAAGTATCAAACAAGGCTACATTTGAAATTTATAATGCTGTTGGTCAAATTGTAAAGGGTGGAACAATTGATAACAATCAGGTAAGAGTAGCTGATTTAGTCAAAGGAACTTATATTATTACAATTAAAGACAATAATATTTCTGAAAGTATTAAGTTCATCAAAAAGTAATAATCAATTTTTATATAATAAAGATCCCCGGAAATTTCTCCGGGGATTTTATTTTTTACAATTAAGTATAAATCAATAAAAGGCCTGGATATTAAATTTTAAAAATGTTTTATTATCGAAATATAGCATTTGGATTGAATAATTTATCAACATGTATCAAAATAAATAATATTTTTTTCAGTTTTTAAGGAATGTATGATTAATTTTGAAAAACCAAAAAATATTCTAAATATCCTAAAATATGAAAAAACTCATTACTACTTTATTTTGTAGTCTGATTGGAGGGACCATGTTTGCACAATGGTCTCCGACTACATTTGAGGGAAGATCAGAAAAATCTTCTAATGTAAGAAGTTACTATAAGTTGGATCTTAACAAAATAAGAACTCAACTTGTAGGAGCTCAAGAAACAGGGAAAAATGCAAAACCTGTAGAAATTTCTTTACCAACGTTAGATGGTAAGATCGAAAAATTCGCAGTATATAGCTCTCCTGTAGTAGTCAAAGAATTGGCAGATAAATACCAACTAGGATCTTATGTTGGAGTGGGGATAGATGATCCTTCTAAATACTTAAGATTCTCGGTAGCACCTAATGATTTTCAGTCAATGATTATCAAAGATGGCGTTTATGAGTTTATTGAACCTCAAAACACAGACAAGACAATCTACGGCGTACATCCGAAGACAAATAAAACACCCGGAGGCTTTCTTTGCAGCATGAACGAAAGTGTTTTATCAAAGAAACAAATGGATGCTTTATATTCAAAAGGTAAATCTTTTACCAACCAACCGACAAATTTTGCCAAAAGTTCTGATCAGAAATACAGAACCATGAGACTGGCAATGTCTGTAACGGGTGAATATACGCAATTTCATGGCGGGACAGTAGTCGGTGCATTGGCTGCGATTAATGCTACCATGACAAGAGTAAACGGTGTTTTTGAAAAAGATTTTGCTTTACGCTTAATTGTACAGAGTTTCCCTGGTGTAATTTATACCAACGCTGCTACAGACCCGTATTCTCCGGCTGCTACAGGAGCGGCAGGAGCATGGAATCTTGAGCTTCAGAACACATTGACAACCAATGTAGGAAATGCTAATTATGACATCGGTCACTTATTCGGAGCTTCCGGAGGTGGAGGTAACGCAGGATGTATCGGTTGTGTTTGTACAGACCCTACAACAGCAGAACCAGAAGGTAAAGGGTCAGGATATACATCTCCTGCAGATGACATTCCACAAGGAGACAACTTCGATATTGACTATGTAGCTCACGAGCTTGGTCACCAACTAGGAGCCAACCATACTTTCTCGCATGGTATAGAAGGTACGGGAGTGAATATGGAGCCGGGTTCCGGATCTACAATTATGGGATATGCAGGTATTGTACCGGGTGCGAATGTTCAGATGCATTCAGATGCTTATTTCCATGTGGCAAGCATCTTACAGGTTGAAGATAATCTTGCAACTACAACTTGTGACATCGAAACTACTGTTACAAATAGTCCTCCTGTAATCGGAGCTCTTAGTGATTATACCATTCCTAAAGGAACTGCATTTGTTTTAACGGGAACAGCTACCGATCCTCAAAATGACCCGATGACTTATACTTGGGAACAGTTTGACAGTGCTTCTACTGCGGTGACAACAGTTACAGGGAATAATACAACAGGAGCATTGTTCAGATCTTTAACTCCTACAACTACAGGTAATACAAGGTATTTCCCTAAATTATCATCAGTATTAGCCGGTAATCTTACGGTTCCTGCTGATTGGGAAACAGTATCAAATGTAGCAAGAGCTACAAACTTTGTATTGACAGTAAGAGATAATAATCCTGTTTCTACTTCTCAACAGACGCAAAGTGATATCGTAACGGTTACTGTAAGCAATGATGGACCGTTCAAAATCAATACTTCGCAGGTTTATCATAATGCACCGTCTATTGTATCATGGGATGTGGCTAATACCAATGCTGCTCCATACAATTCACCAAACGTAAAAGTTGATTATACTACAGATAACGGAACAACATGGACAGTACTTTCTGCTTCTACAGCAAATGATGGCTCAGAATCACTTACTTTCCCTGCTGCACTGAACGGGCAAAATATTAAATTAAGAATTTCGTCCATCGGAAATGTTTTCTACGCAGTAAAACAAATACTGGTAACTGCAGCCGCTCCTTGCGACGGCACAGCTCCTACAAATGTTACATTTACCAATGTTACAGCTTCATCTGCTGTTGTAAACTGGAATACGGTTCTTAGCGCAACTTATCAGATAAGATATAAAAAATCTACTGAAGCTGCTTGGCAACAGACAACTTCTACTTCAAACACAGTTACTTTAAACAGTTTGGAAGAAGGAGTGAAGTATGATGTACAGGTAGCGGCAGTTTGTTCCGGGACTCCGGGATCTTATACAGCTACAAGCCAATTTGTTACTCTTTCTGCGGTTACTTATTGTACGCTTACTTCTGCAGATCCTTCTGAAGAATATATTTCCAATGTTACATTGGCAAACGTTAATAATACTTCAGGACCGGGTACATATACAGATTATGGACCGGATGCTTCAAAAATTGTAAACCTTGTGGCTGGATCTGCAACGAATACGGTTTCTGTAACTAAAACCTGGCCAGCTGATATTTATTCAGAAGCGGTAAGAGTATGGATTGACTTTGATAGAAGCGGAACTTTTGAAACAGGTGAAATGGTACTGAATGCTGCGGCAAATTCTACCGCAACAGTAAGTTCTACATTTGCAATTCCTACAACAGCGGTACAAAATAAAACTCTTAAAATGAGAGTGGCATTACGTTACAATACTTCTCCTGCAGCATGTACTTCATATACATACGGTGAAGTGGAAGATTACAACGTGATCATATCGCCTGTAGTTTTGGCAACTGATGATGTGAATAATCCTAAAGATGGTATTCAATTATATCCAAACCCGGTTTCAGATATTCTGAACATTACCAAAGTTTCTGATAAAGCTGCTTTCAAAATTTACAGTGCAGCTGGGCAATTAGTAAAACAGGGAACTATTAATAACAGACAAATTAATGTTTCTGAGTTAATTAAAGGAGCTTATGTGATTTCAATTGAAGATAAAGGAAAAGATGTATTTACATCTAAGTTTATTAAAAAATAATGAAATTTTTAAATACTAATGAATCCTCAGTTTATCTGGGGATTTTTTGTTTTTCAGTTTTGACATGAAATTCATAACAAAGCTAGTATTGTTTGGTATGTTGAAATTAAAGATTTTGTCTTTGTTGTGGATTACAGTTGAAGTTTATGAATATTAATAATAGTAATAAATGGAAATAGTTTTATTTTTTTATTTTAAGTAATTATTTAGAATGTTTTTCTATAAAAAACAAAAAAACAATGGCGAAAAACAATATATTTGCAAAAAAAAATAAGTTTTTAAAATGAGAAAATCTACTACTTCAAAAACTCTTTTTTTATTGCCTATACTATGTGCAGGAATCTTTAATGCACAAATTATTAAAGGTACTAAAAACTCTGTAGTTGAAAAGACGCCACAAGAATTAGCACAATCCCATGGATTTGAAAGATGCGGAACTACGGAATACGAGGAGTTTTTAAGAAAATCATTCCCTGGCAGAATGTCAGTTGATCAATTCGAAGCTTGGCTGAAACCTTTGGTTGAAAAAGCAAAAGCCGATAAATCTCAAAATGGTAATATCGTTACAATTCCTGTAGTTGTACACGTTATTCACGGAGGACAGGCTTATGGTGCAGCTCCCAATATTGTAGATGAGCAGGTGATGTCTCAGATAACGGTAATGAATAACGACTTTCGTAGATTGGCAGGAACTCCGGGATTTAACTCAAATGCTATAGGTGCTGATACACAAATACAGTTTGCATTGGCAAAAGTAGATCCTAATGGAAATCCTACAAATGGTATTGAGAGAGTGAGAATGTGTCAGTCTACTTTTAGAAGAGATATTATTGAAGGTTTTGTAAAACCTGAAACAATTTGGGATCCAACTCAATATATGAATATGTGGAGTGTTGCATTTGCAGCGCCAAATACGGGTATTTTAGGATATGCTCAATTTCCAGATGGTTCCGGGCTTCCGGGCTTAGATCCAGTTGGAGGTGCTAATTATACCGACGGAGTTGTTGCTGCCTTTTCTACATTCGGAAGCAGTGATTACGGTACAGGATTCCTTTTGGGTGCTCCTTATGATAAGGGAAGGACAATGACTCACGAAGTTGGTCATTTCTTAGGGCTAAGACATATTTGGGGAGATGCTACTTGTGGAACAGATTTTTGTGCTGATACACCAACAGCTCATACTGCAAACTATAACTGCCCTCAAAATATTGTAAGTTGTAATGACCCTGCCGTTTTTGAAATGGTTCAAAACTATATGGATTATACTGATGATGCTTGTATGAACATTTTTACAGTTGATCAAAAAGCAAGACTTACAGCTGTAATGAATAATTCTCCTAGAAGGGCTTCATTGAAAACTTCTACAAGAGATATTGCTATTCCTTTGTTTGCAAATGACGCGGAAGTAAAATTAGAGAGAGCATGCGGAACTCCAAATTGCAGTACACCACAGGCTTTACAGGTATCTCTTTTTAATAGAGGAACTAGCCCGTTAACAACTGCTACAATTAATTATACAATTAATGGAAATTTGCAATCTTATAACTGGACAGGGAATTTGGCTCAGGATAAATATCAGATTGTTAATCTTCCTGTTAATGCTGATGCTGCTTCAGGACCTGTAACGGTAGGTATTGCTTCAACAAATGGAGTAGCAGATCAAAGAGCTTCTAACAATACAGCTACCGGAAACTATGTAGGAGCAGCTGCTAATGTGGGAACTAATGTTGTATTTAATCTTCAATTGGATTATTTCGGTTCTGAAACATCTTGGACTTTGAAAAATAGCGCAGGAACTACAGTTTATAGTGGAAATAACTACCCAGATGTAGCAGATCCAAATACAATGCCTATTCCTGCTGTAATTACACAGAACTGGACATTGAATCCTAATGAATGTTATACATTTACTATAAATGATTCATTCGGTGATGGAATCTCTTTATATGGTGGATATTATAATGTTAAGTCAACATCCGGAGCAACTTTAGTTTCTGGTTCAAGCTTTACAACTACTCAAAGCAGGCTACTTAAAGCACAGATTTTGGCTACTGGCGAAACAACTGTTAAGGAAACATTCGGATTATATCCAAACCCAGCCAATGATGTGTTGAATATCACAAAAGTATCAAACAAAGCTACATTTGAGATTCATAATTCAGTAGGACAGTTAGTAAAAGGAGGGTCAATTGATAATAATCAGGTAAGAGTAGTTGATTTGGTGAAAGGCACTTATATCATTACAATTAAAGACAAAAATATTTCTGAAAGCATTAAATTCATTAAGAAATAATAATACAATTTAAAATATATAAGAATCCTCAGGTAACTCTGAGGATTTTTTTGTTATTAAAATCGTTAAAAAAGTTTATTGTTGAATGAATGTCAACTTAAAAAATAAATTCTATTTCTCTTAAAATTCATTAAGAAATATTAAAAATCCCTTAAATACTAGGAAATTTTAATGTTGTCATGCTATTTTTTTATTCTGAATACTTAATTTGAATCGTTGTGAAATTTGTACAAAAAAAATGGTTATATTTATAAATTAATAACAAAAAATGATTAGATTTGTGTAATTAATATAATATATTGAGAAAGTTATGAAGAAAAAATTTACTTCTTTCTTTTTCCTCTTTTTGTTTGCGATTACCAGTGCACAATGGAGTCCCACAACATTCAGGGGAGAAAAAACCAGAGCAAATGCCGATATTAAAGGCTATTACTCTCTAGACATTTCTCTACTAAAGTCTCAATTGGCAAAAGCTCAGGAGTCGGGGAAAAACGCGAAGCCCGTCACCATTTCTTTGCCAACTTTAGGAGGAAAAATTGAAAAATTTGCCGTTTACAGCTTCCCTGTGGTCGTGAAAGAGCTGGCAGATCAGTATCAATTAGGATCTTACGTAGGTGTTGGGATTGATGATCCCGGCAAGTACCTGAGATTTAGTTTGGCGCCTGATGATTTTCAGTCGATGATCATCAAGGACGGCAAACATGAATTTATAGAACCAGCCGACAAAAACAAAACGGTTTACGGTGTGCATCCGAAAACTGATAAATCAAATGAAGGTTTCTTATGTTCTATGAATGAAGACAGACTATCTAAGCAAGAGATAGAAAATCTTTACACGACAGGAAAGGCGTTTTCCAATCAGACAACTAATTTCTCAAAAAATTCTGATAAAAAATACAGAACAATGAGACTGGCAATGTCTGTGACAGGTGAGTACACTCAATATTTTGGGGGTACTGTTGCTAATGCACTTATCGCTATTAACGCTACTTTAACAAGAGTAAATGGTGTATTTGAAAAAGATTTTGCTTTACACTTAAACTTACAAAACTTTCCGGGGGTAATCTATACCGACCCGGCTACCGATCCGTATTCACCGGCAGCACAGATGAATAACTGGAATTTGCAGTTACAGCAAACGTTGACTACAAATGTAGGAAATGCCAATTATGATATTGGACACTTATTTGGTGCTTCTGGTGGGGGTGGTAATGCCGGTTGTATCGGTTGTGTCTGTGTAAACCCTGTGAATAATGCTGTGGACACAGAAAAAGGCTCAGGATTTACTTCTCCAGCAGATGCAATTCCGCAAGGAGACAATTTTGATATTGACTATGTAGCTCACGAAATGGGGCACCAGTTGGGAGCTAACCATACATTCTCTCACGGTCTTGAAACTGCTGGTACGAATCAGGAACCTGGTTCAGGATCTACCATTATGGGATATGCAGGAATCACTGGGGCGAACACAGATGTTCAGCCGCATTCTGATGCTTATTTTCATATTGCAAGTATCAAGCAGGTTCAGGCTAATTTAATTAGTAAAACCTGTGATGTAGAAACTACAACTACAAACAATCCACCTGTAATTGCGGCATTACCTACTTACAATATTCCTAAAGGAACAGCTTTCGTTTTAACGGCTTCTGCTACAGATGCTGAAAATGATCCAATGACCTATTGCTGGGAAGAAGTAGATAACGCGAGTGTTACGATTAATAAAAATAATTTAGGGACAACAGCAACTGGAGCAAGCTTCAGATCACTTAGCCCTACGACAAGCCCTACAAGATACTTCCCTAAACTATCTTCAGTATTGGCTGGAGTTTTAAATAACTCAAACAATCAATGGGAATCAGTTTCTACGATTGCAAGAAACTCTAAGTTTGCTGTAACAGTAAGAGATAACAATCCAGCTGCCAACCAACAGCAGACTCAGTTTGCAGAGCAGGTTATTACTGTAGGAAATGACGGTCCGTTTAAAGTTACAACAACAACGGCTTATAATAATGGACCTACCAATGTTGCCTGGGATGTTGTAAATACTACGGCTGCTCCTTATAATGTTGCTAATGTTAAAATTGACTATACAACAGATAACGGAGTAACATGGACTGTACTTTCAGCATCAACTCCTAATGATGGTAGTGAATCATTCAATATTGCCGGCCTTATCGTAGGTAATATTGTGAAAATAAGAGTAGCTGCTATCGGAAACGTATTCTATGCAATTGGAAGTCCAACGATAGCAAGTTTGGCAAACTGTACAACTGCTGCTCCGGCAGGTATCACAGTTACGGCAATTACTCAGACTACTGCTACAGTTTCCTGGACTGCTGCTGCAAATGCAACTTATGTAATCCAGTATCATCCTGTAGGAAGTACAACATGGACTACTGTTACATCAACAGGAAACTCTGTGAATCTTACTGGTCTAAGTGATGGTATTCAATATGAAGTACAGGTAGCTACTGTTTGTTCAGGAGTTCAGGGACCATTCTCTGCATCTACAAACTTTACTACTTTAGGACTTAATTACTGTACAATGACGTCTAGTAATTTCGGGTCAGAATATATTTCTAATGTAACGGTAACTCCGGTAGGAGCTGCAATTATGAGTAACAACTCTGCAGGTTCTACTTATACTGATTATACAACAACACCAAGTGCTTTGGTAAATTTAGTGATCGGATCTACCGGTAATACGATTTCTGTTACTAAATTCTTCCCTGGTACAATCTGGAGTGAAGCTGTAGGAGTTTGGATCGACTTTAACAGAAATGGAACATTCGAAGCGACTGAGCAGGTAATGAACTCGCCATCAAGCACGACTACTCCTGTTTCTGCAACATTCGACGTTCCTGCTACGGCTTATAACGGGCCTGCGACTACAAGAATGAGAGTGGCAATGAGATACAACACATCTCCTGTAATGTGTCAGAGTTTTGGTGATGGGGAAGTTGAGGATTATGCTGTGAAATTGATCCAGCCGATTCCTTGTACAAGTAATGCTCCATTAAACCTTACGGTAACCAATCTTACAGCAACTACTGCTTATGTAATGTGGGATCCAATCACCGGAGGTACTTATGTTTTACAATGGAGACCGCTTGGTTCTACTACATGGACTACTGTTCCTTTAACTACACCGGCTTATACCATTACTGGTCTTACAGAACAGACTCAGTATGAAGTTCAGGTAGCGTATGTTTGTTCTGGTACTACTGGTACATATACTGCGCCTTATCCGTTTACTACTCCGGTAGTTACTTATTGTAATAATACCCCGACTAATAACACGAATGGCTATATATCTAATGTAACAATTACTCCTACGAACTCTTATGTAATGAGTAGTAATTCAGCAGCGAGTACTTATACAAACTTCTCTGCAGACCCTACCAGGTTGGTTACATTAGTACGTAACTCTACTAATAACTCTATTTCTGTTTCTAAATCTTGGTCTGGTACTTTCCAATCCTTTATAGCTACTTCAGCTTGGATTGATTTTAACAGAAATGGCTTTTTTGAAGCAAGTGAAAAAGTAATAGGTGTAGGAACAAGTACTACTACACCAATCACCGCTACATTCGCAGTTCCTGCAACTGCTTATAATGGTCCGCAGACACTTAGAATGAGAGTAGTTGTTGCTACAAGTACAATCAATGATCCTTGTGCTACGATTTCTGAAGGTGAGGTTGAAGACTATGCTGTTAAGATTATTGATCTTCAGCCTTGTACTACAGCTCCGCCATCTCCAATCATGGTAACCAACGTAACAGCTTCTACAGCTCTTGTTTCTTGGATCGGTGCTACTGGTGCTACATACACATTAAGATATAGAACAGGTACAGGTGCTTGGACAACAATTGCCAATGCAACTAACCCTTATTCTATTATTAACCTTAATGCTTCTACAACTTATGAAGTACAGGTAGCTACTATTTGTGGTGGTACTACGGGTGCGTGGTCTCCTTCTGTTAACTTTACAACTCCTGCAAGTTCATATTGTAACTCAGGAACAGCTACTGTTACAAATGCTTATATTAATAACATAACTGTAACGGGTACAAATACCCCTGCAATGTCTAACAACTCCCTGGAAAGTACTTATACAGACTATTCTAATGATCCTGCGAAAATCATTACTTTAGCTCGTAACTCTACAAATAATACACTTTCTGTGGGTAGAACTATTCTGTCAGGAACATATTCTACATATGCGTGGATAGACTTTAACGGGGATGGAATATTTAATAATAATCCAAGTACTGTTGCAGGTGGAGAGAGAATCATGAATTTAGGATACTCTTCTACAACACCTGTTACTGCTACATTCAATGTTCCTGCCGGTGCTTATTCCGGTACGAATAAAGTGAAAATGCGTGTAATTGTATACTTCTTAACTCCTACTGATGCTTGTTCACCTCTTACAAGTAACGGGGAAGTTGAGGATTATCAAGTAAAATTCATCGATATTCAGCCATGTACTACAGCGGCTCCTCAAGGTATTGTAATGACAAATATTGCAGCTACTACAGCTACAGTATCTTGGATTTCTGCTACAGGTGCTACTTATTTGGTAAGATGGAGAACTACTTCACCAGTGGGTGCTTGGAACGTATCTCCAGCTCCTATTACAACAAACAGCTACAATATTACTGGCCTTACAGAGCAGACAGCTTATGAAGTACAGGTAGCTACAATTTGTGGTGGTGTTCAGGGACCTTGGTCTACATCTACACCATTTACGACAACGCCTATTACTTACTGTAATATGACAGGTACCGGAACTACTGATTTCATTTCTAATGTTACAATGACTTCTGTAAACCCTGGTCTTCCGGTAATGAATAACACATCGGTTCAAACGAACTATATCAGTTATACAGCGCCAGCTACATTAATTAACTTAGAAATCGGTTCTACAGGTAATAAGATTTCTGTAGCTAAAGGATGGTCTGGAGCTACTCAAAATGATGCAGTATCTGCTTGGATTGACTTTAACAGAAACGGTGTATTTGAAACTACAGAGCAAATCTTGGCTTCTGCAGCAAGTACAACAACACCTGTAACGGCATTGTTTAACGTACCTGCAACAGCATACAACGGTCCGTTGACAACAACTATGAGAGTAGTTTTAAAACGTACAAGTGCTCCGGTAATGTGTCAGAACGCAGTAAACGGAGAAGTTGAAGATTACGCTGTGAAGTTGAGACCTTGTATTACAACTACACCTACAAACTTAGCGATCAATACTATTACGCACGTTTCTGCGAATGTAAACTGGACATCTCCAGCTGGTACACTTACTTATATCGTAAGATACAGAGTAGCCGGTACTACTACATGGACAGAAGTGGTGGCTTCATCACTTTCAGGAAACCCTCCTTTGGCATTAACAGGTTTAACACCTGCTACAACTTATGAGGTACAAGTTGCTGCAAGCTGTGGAACCACTCCGGGAACATTCACAGGTACTCAGACATTCACTACGAGATGTGATCCTACACCTCCGAACGTTACAATAGGTACTGTGACTACCAACTCGGCAGTAGTAAACTGGGCTCCGATTGCAGCTAGCTCAACGTATGTAATAAGATACAGAATTGTAGGAACTACAACGTGGACTACAATCAACGTGACAACTCCACCTTTCGGTACTTATACAATTACAGGTTTAAGCCCGTATACAACGTACGAAGTACAGATAGCAAATATGTGTAACGGTGAAACTACGGTTAATCCTTGGTCGAACCCTAAAGTATTTACTACAGAAAGAACTTGTGAATTGCCGCCTCCGGGACTTACTATCACAAACCTTACGCCTACAACAGCGGTAGTGGTTTGGGATCCGTTCCCAGGTGCTACTTATATCTTAAGATATAGAAAAGTAGGTATTCCGAGCTGGACAACTATTCCGGTTTCTACAAATACTTACACCCTTACAGGTTTAATAGAAATGACACAGTATGAAATGCAGGTAGCAAACGTATGTAGCGGTACTCCTGGTACGTATACATTACCTTATTTCTTCACTACACCTACTGTAGTATACTGTCAGATGGCTTCTACAGCTTCAAACTCAGAATATATTTCAAAAGTTACAGTGAAGCCGAACGGTAAGCCGGAAATGAATAATACATCTCTCGCTTCGAACTATTCGGATTATACAGGTGTTCCTGCTACATTTATCGAATTGGTACAAGGTTCTTCAAACAACCAGATTACCATTGAGAAAAAATTAAGCGGAGGTGCTGAAGCAGGAGTTGCAGTCTGGATCGACTTTAACAGAAATGGTTATTTCGATGTTAATGAAAGAATCATGGCTGTAGCGCCAAATACCCAGCAAACGGTAAGCACTACATTCTCTGTTCCGGCAGATGCGTTCATTAGCTTAACAGACTACAAATATGTAGTAATGAGAGTGGCGATGGCAAAAGACGCTATCCCAGTGAACTGTACAAGCTTCCCGAATGGTGAGGTTGAAGATTATACCGTAAGAATTTCTAAAACTCCTGTACCGAACCCGGTAAATCAAACGGATATCCTTATATATCCGAACCCGGTAAGCACAGTATTGTATGTGAAAAATATCAGCAAAAAAGCTAATTATAAGATCTACAATGCAGCAGGACAATTAGTATCAAACGGAATTATCCTAAACAACAAAATCGATGTTCACGCTTTGATAAATGGAGTTTATGTAATAGACATTCAGGATGGAGATGCTATCTCTGTTCAGAAGAAATTTATCAAAGAATAGAAATACCATTTAATATTTAATCCAATCCAATAGGCTCTCAGTAATGGGAGCCTATTTTTTCTTTTAAACCTTAAATAAAAGCACAAAAAAACCCGCTAGATCATTCTAACGGGTTTTAATTTTATTCGATATCGAAGATTATCTTTTCTGTTTGTTCCTTCAAATCTTCTAAGTTTGTATTGTTGTAAATAATGCAGTCTGCCAGCTTTATCTTTTCCTTTTCGGGCATCTGCTTTTCCATGACGGTTTGTACCTCGCGGTAGGTTTTTCCGTCCCTGTCCATCACTCTTTTAATTCTGATATTATCTTCGGCAGTTACCAGAAGAGATTTATAGCATTGTAGGTTTAGTTTTAATTCAAATAATAAGGCCGTTTCTTTGAAAACTAAATATTTGGATTGTCTTTTCACCCAATCTTCAAAATCAATCCGAACGGCAGGATGAATAATTTCATTTAATTTTTGAAGCAGATCTATATCATTAAAAACCTTTTCGGCCACAAATTTTCTGTCATAAAGACCATTTTTATCGTAAGCTTCCTCGCCTAAAAGTTCTTTGATTTTCACCTTTAAAACATCGTTGTCATTCACAATGGTTTTGGCTCTGTCATCCGAATAATATACCGGAAATCCGCAGTCTTCAATGAATTGTGCGACGGTCGTTTTTCCCGAACCGATTCCGCCTGTTAAGCCAATAATCTTGGGTGTCGATAACGGTTCCGGTTCTGTTTTTTGAGTTTCTGAATGTAATTCTTCCATAATTTAATTAATATCCAAAAACATCGTTAAAACTAAAGGTCTCATCAAGTCTTACTCCTTTTTCGGTCATTTTAAGACTTGCCAGCTCATTGTGCGCATCGTGTTCAAAGAATAATAAATACTCATTGTCAATACATTGCTTTAGGAATTTACTTTTTTCTTCCATCGTTAAAAGAGGTCTCGTATCGTATCCCATCACGTAAACCGGATTGATATGACCCGCTGTTGGGATCAAATCTGCAGCAAAAACGATCGTTTTGTCCTGATACTGGATGACGGGTAGCATTTGTTTTTCCGTATGTCCGTCTACAAAAATAACGTCCATTTTTAAGTCCGGAGCAAAACCATAATTTCCATTAGCCGGAAGTGGTAAAAAATTAAGCTGGCCACTTTCCTGCATCGGAAGAATATTTTCCTTTAAAAAGCTTGCTTTTTCTCTTGGATTTGGTTCTGTTGCCCATTTCCAGTGATTTTCATTCGTCCAGAATTGTGCGTTTTTGAAGGCCGGTCTGTAGCCTGTTTTGTCATCATTCCATTCAATCGCACCGCCACAGTGGTCGAAATGAAGGTGAGTAAGGAAAACATCGGTGATATCTTCTTTTACAAAGCCGTATTTTTTTAAGTTTTTATCCAGATTATCGTCACCCCAGAGCGAATAGTGACCAAAGAATTTTTCGTCCTGTTTGTTTCCAAGACCACAATCTATCAAGATTAATTTTTTTCCGTCTTCTACGAGAAGGGCGCGGGTTCCCAGTTCGATCAGGTTTCTTTCGTCTGCAGGGTTGGTTTTTTCCCACAGACTCTTTGGGACGACTCCAAACATGG
>Ga0307412_10000272_pt1 | contig 33000 bp, 24 predicted proteins | sample DK1Cmetagenome_3_FD_203823 | JGI IMG/M metagenome (GOLD analysis project Ga0307412, IMG submission 203823) | Maize rhizosphere microbial communities from greenhouse at UC Davis, California, United States - DK15-C-1 | ecosystem: Host-associated > Plants > Roots > Rhizosphere > Soil | place: USA...
CTGGACATCGAATACGTCGTCGGCGCCGATGCCGCGGTCGCATTGCGAGGCCCGGTCGTCGATGCGGACGAGCAGGCCGTGCTCGACACCTTGTTCGGGGACGATCCCCTTCTCGGCCTGACCATCGCCTTCTCGGCCAAGGAATCCCTTTACAAGGCCCTGTTCCCGCGCGTCGGTACCTTCTTCGACTTCGACGCCGCCGTCGTCCAGTACGTCGACACCGCCTCGCGTACCGTCCGGCTCATGCTCAGGACGCAGCTCGCCCCGGCGTTGCCCGCCGGCACCTGTCTCCAGGTCCGTTACGACCTCCTCTCCCCGCGCCTGGTCATGACGCATTTCGCTTGACCTGGTTATCAATTTCGAAGGGGCGGCTCTGTAACACTCCGGTCAGGGGGTAACCACGAGGAGCGCTTCCGACCATGAAATCGGTGATCGACACCGTACGCATACAACTCCGGACCTTGTTGGCCGCAGCCGCCTTTACGGCCATGGCCGCTTCTTCCGCCTCGGCCGTGACGACGCCACCCGCGAACGCGCGGGCCGACGGCTCCACGGCCGTCGCCCGGGCACGGGTGGCCGCGGACGTGCTGATGGGCTCGTACGACCCGGGAAAGGCATGGTTCCCGTCCAGCTGGTGGAACTCGGCGGTGGCCTTGCAGACCATCGGCGACTACATGCAGCGCACAGGGGACCGCCGCTATATCGGCCAACTAGATAACACCTTCGAGAAGGACAAGGGCGTGTTCCCGGCCGGCGTCTTGTCGGGCGATCCGCTACTGGGCAACTTCACCAGCCGTGCCATCGACGACTCCGAGTGGTGGGGCCTGACCTGGCTGCAGGCCTATGACCTGACGCGCGATCCGAAGTACCTGGACATGGCGGTCACCATCGCCAACTACGTCGACGGTTACTGGGACACGAGCACGTGTGGCGGCGGCGTCTGGTGGGATGGCGAACGCACCTACAAGAACGCCGTCACCAATGGGTTATGGATACGGCTCACCGCCGAACTGCACAACCGCATCCCGGGCGACACGGCGTGGCTGGCCCGGTCGCGTACCGCCTGGGCGTGGTTCCAGGGTAGCGGCATGATCAACGCGGACGGCCTGGTCAACGACGGCCTGACCAACGCCTGCACCAACAACGGCCAGACCGTGTGGAGCTACAACCAGGGCCTGGCGATCGGCGCGGGACTGGAGCTGTGGCGCGCCACGAAAGACCCGCAGATCCTGGCCAGCGTGCGCCGACTGGCGGACGCCGCCACCGGTCCGAACGCACTGGTTACCGATGGCATCCTGACGGAACGCTGTGACGCCACCGACCAGACCTGCGACGACAACGGCAAGCAGTTCAAGGGCATCTTCATGCGCTACTGGACCGACCTCGTCGACACCACCCGCGATGCGCGCTATGCGGCGTTCGCCAGTCGGCAAGCGGAGAGCATCTGGGGCAACGACCGCGATGCGGCCGGACGACTCGGCACCCGCTGGTCCGGCGCCACCAGCGACGACCATCCCAACGTGTTCGACTGGCGCACCCAGGCCAGCGCGCTGAGCGCCTTGATCGGGGTCATACCCATTCCGACACCCTCGGCATCGCTGGCGGCCACCCTCTCGCCGGCGCAACCGGTCGTCATGCCTGCCGCCTCGGGTGCCACGATCCTACCCATCGACCTCGGGCTATCGGCGACGGGATTCTTCCCGCTCACGACTCTCGTCTCCGTCGACGCACCTGCCGGATGGAGCGCTTCACCATCGGGCACCCTCGTGCGACTGCAGCCGCACGGCAACGCGAACCCCGTGGAAGCCAGCCGCGCGCTGCGGATCACGGTGCCGAGCTCGACACCCGATGGTCATCACAGGGTCACGGCCAACGTCATGGCGGCCGGCCTGCATTTCAGTACCCAGGCCGACGTGCTGATCGCCCATGCCATCGACTTCGACACGGGCACGGTCGACGAAAACCCGTGGCTGTACGACGCCGACGGCTCGCAAAGCAACGGCGTACAGAACCGCTTCGCCGACGGCAATGCGCACTTCACCTATCGCTTTCCCTTCCCCGCCGACACCACCTCGGCACTGGTGGTCCTCACCATCGACGCCGAGTTCCTGGTGCAGGTCAGCAGCGACAACGAACACTGGACGACGGTATTACAAGAAGACCGTCCGATCACCGACGGGTCGAACAAGGCCGACCGCAGCATCGACCTGACTCCGTATCTGGCTACGGCAGCCGACGGCTCCAAGCCCGTATACCTCCGGGTATCGGACTCGTTCCCCAATGACGGATGGGGCGGCCGCGTCTATCACGTCAAGGCGAACATCGCCGAGTAACCCGAGCCACGTCTCCGCCTGCGATCACCCGCAGGCGGAGCGTTCCACACCTCGGCCCTGATGAAAGCCGACAGCTCTAGTGGGAGCCGACCCTGTCGGCGAAGGGTGCTTGCCCCATCCTGCCCCACTGCCCCAATCCTGCCCGCTGCCGCGGAATCGCGGACCAGTCCGCTTCCCACCCGGTACCGGTATCCGGTGGGCTTTTGCTACACGCCGATGACTTCTCCATCCTCTTTGGTGAACGGCGTCGCCAGCGGTGGAATGATCTCCAGCACCACCTCGGATGGGCGGCACAAGCGCGTGCCGAGCTCCGTCACCACGAAAGGCCGGTTGATCAGGATCGGGTGGACGAGCATGGCGTCGACGATGGCCTCGTCGCCCACGGCGGGATCGCCCAGGCCGAGCTCCGCGAACGGCGTCCCCTTCTGCCTTGCCGCCTCTCGCGGCGTAAGCCCCGCATCGGCGAACAGGCGCAACAGCGTGTCCCTGTCCGGCGGATTCTTCAGGTATTCGATGACGGTCGGTTCGATGCCGGCATGGCGCAAGACCGCCAGCGTGTTGCGCGACGTGCCGCAGGCGGGATTGTGGTAGATGGTGGCATGCATGGTCAGATCCTCGGACGATGGCTTTAGCTTCCACGGCCGACAAGATACTCGCTGCGGCAGTGACGAAGCGATGCCAGGAGGCTGATCGCGTATCACAGGCTGACGCGGAACAACCCACCCGAATGCGGATTCGCCTGCAACACGGCCTCGGACAGCCTCGCCCTCGATGACGATACATACGCATGTTCGTCGGGTGCGAACGCGAGGCTGCCGACGTGCGGCGCGGGTATCGACACCATCTGTTCCACGGCCCCATTCCCGGCAAGCCGGACGATGCAGCCACCACCCCACATGGCGACCCATACCGCGCCATCCGGCGCGATCGTCATGCCGTCGGGCTTTCCCGGTACACCGAGGAAATCCGTCACCACGACGGGTTCCTGAAGAGTCGCGGCATCTCCCGATCGTGCATAGGCGAGCAAGGTACGGCTCAGCGTGTCGACCACCAGCAAGGTCGCGCCGCCAGCGGTAAAGGCCATGCCATTGGCGACGCCCAGGCCATCGGCCACCTGCTCCACGGGCGCGTCCGGATGAGGTGCGTAATACAGCCCGCCCTTGCCCGACAGCAATCCACGATGCATCGAGCCGGCCCAGAGGCCGCCACACGCATCCACCGTCATGTCATTGAAGCGGCAACCGGGACCAAGCGGCGCGGGAGGACCGGCGGTGATGGCCCCGGTACGGACGTCGACCAGGCAGAAACCTTCTTCACCCGCACCTGCCCATGAGCCGTCAGGCAGCATGCCCAGCGACCATATCGGTATCGACAACAAGGTGTCGTGCACGCTTCCATCCACAGCGGACCAGCGCAGGAGGCGACGGTTGGGTGGATCGAGCATGAGCACATCGTGCCCGTCCATCCGCACGGATTCCCCGACGAGCGCCGCAGGTTGGGTCACGAGACGAACCTTGCTCATGCCGGCGCTCCCCAGCTCGCCGCGTGCAGGGCGGCGAAACCGCGTGCCGTCGCATCGGCAGCGTCGACGGTGACCGAACGTATCCCGCGGACTCGTAACGCCTCTGCATACAACGCGCAGACCGGTGCCGCACCCACCAGGGTGACGACGTCGTCGGCGACCACCGGATAAAGCGCGAGGGCATCGGCGATTTCCGACCCGATCAACACGCCACGCAAATACGACGCCGCGTCGTCACGTGCGAGATCCTGCCGGATCACTTTCGCCCTGACTCCAAAAAGCTGCGTTCCGAGGCCGAGCAAACGGTCCGCACCGGCCCTGGCTCCCATCGTGAACGCGGTGCCGATGGCGGCGGGTGCCGCGACCACGGAGGCGAGCATGCCTGCCGCCGTGAGCCGGTCGAACATTTCCCCGGACATCGCCGTCATGAATTCCATGACACGGCCACCGGCGATGCGTACCCACTTGCCGTGCGTACCCGGCAGCGCCACGATGCCGTCGCGCGGCAACTTGCCTGCGCGGAGAAGACCGAACAGTTCCGTCTCCTCGCCCCGCATGATGTCCGGCGCGCCATCGCTCGCCCGGCGACAGGCCAGCCCCGGCACGATGTGCATCACGCGTCCGGCGATCGCTGCCTCATGCAGGTTTGTCGCCAGGCCGTCCAATCCGATCGGGCATTCGACATAGCCCGCATCGGCCCAGCCCACGTTCGAACCCACCATGCCGCACGCATATATCCGGTGCGCATTGGGCCAGCGCCGCAGCAAGCGCTCGACCTGCGCGACCATGCCCGGACGATCGAGCGAGGCGATGCCCGCCGGCTCGGCGAAGGCATCCCGGACGTCACCGGTATGGTCGAGAAGATAAGCCCTGAAATTTGAGCTGCCCCAATTGATCGCTATGAAGTCGTTTTCCATCCGATCCCCTCAGCGACGCGTCACGGACGCGCCGCCGTCGATCGGGAAGACGCCGCCCGTAAGCCAGGCGCCACCCTCGCCCGCCAGGAACAGGACGAGGTCCGCCACGTCGTCCGGCGTCCCCAACCGGCCCAGAGGGTGGCGATCGATGTTTCGAAGACGCGCGGCGGGCGGGTCGGATTCGCGAGCGAACGAAGCCTGCAGCATCGGGGTATCGATCGATGCGGGAGCGACGGCATTGACCCGGACTTGCCATGGAGCGAACTCCAGCGCCGCCGTGCGTACCAGCGACTCCAGCGCCGCTTTGCTGGCCGCATAGGCGGCAAGGGTCGGCGTGGCGAAGCGCGCATTGATCGACGACGTCAGCACCACCGCTCCGCCACCGGCCGCGCGCATGCCGGGCACGCAGTGGCGGAGAAGGCGCACCGCCGACAACACGTTCACGTCGTAGGTTTCGAGATAGAGCGCATCGTCCGATTCGAGGATCGACCCTGGTGGGCTGATCCCCGCGCAATGAACCAGGACAGTCGCCTGCCCATGCGCGGCGGCGGCGGTGGCTACCGCCTCGGACACGGCGCCGTCGTCGCGCAGGTCGACACTCAACGACAGCGCCACGTCCAGCGACGGCCCCAGGTCCATGCCCGTCACCACCGCTCCCTCGTCGCTCAACCGGCGCGCGACCGCCGCGCCTATCCCGCTTGCCGCCCCCGTCACGATCGCCGCGCGTCCCGCCCATGTCTTGCCGTTCAACCGCTCTCTCCCCCGTTGCGCATGCCGGTCGCCATCAGAAGCGCCAGGTCAGCGTGGCCATGTAGTTACGGCCATATACCACGTTGGTGCGGAGCCCTTCGCGGCTCCCGTCATAGGTGCGTTGCTTGCTGTCCAGGAGATTGGTCGCCTGCAACTGCATCGACAGCTTGTCGGTGAAGTCATAGCTCACCGACGCCGCCAGGTCCTTGTAACGATCGTTGTAGATGCCGGTCGCCGCGGCGGACAGGCCCACCAGGTACTCATCGCGCCAGTTATAGGCCACGCGGGCGCTGAAGGGGCCCGTTTCGTAATAGAGGATGAGGTTGGCGTTGTTCTTCGACAGGCCCGGGAACGTCATCGAGGCGCCCGTCACGTCCTTGATCGGCGTGGTGGAATCGATATAGGTATAGGTGGCCACCATGCCGAACCCGTCGAGCGGCGCAGGCAGGAAGGTGAACGGCACCTGGGCCAGCACTTCCGCACCCTTCACCGTGGCCTGGTCGCCGTTGACCTTGCGGTTGATGAAGAAATTCACGCCCCCGTAATTCTCTGCACTCTGCTGCTGCACGATGAAGGTCGAGATGTCCTTGTAGAACACGCCGGCGGAGAGCAGCCCGGTGTCGTTGTAGTAGTACTCCAGCGACAGGTCGTACTGGTCGGCCTTGAACGGCTTCAACGCAGGCGCGCCGCCACTGCCCGTGCCGGGCGTGATCTGCACGCCGTTGTCGAACACCGCGTTGTTGTTCAGCGAGACGCCGTTGTTGAGGTCTTCGGTGTTGGGGAAGGCCACCACGCGTGCCGCGCCGCCGCGCAACACCAGCTTGTCCGTGATCTCCCACTTGGCCACCGCCGAAGGCAGCCATTCGCGTTCCGTGCTGCGGTAGTCGGTGGGAATGGGAGCACCCGCGCCGGATAACAGGTTGCCCTTCGAATCAAGCTCGCGCTGCACGTAGCGTATGCCGATGTTGCCCGAGACCGGCATATTGCCGGCATCGAAGCCCCAATCCACTTTCGAATAGGCCTCGGTGAACTGCTCGTCGATGCTGAAGGTGCCGGCATACGCCAGCGAGTTGTTGCGGCCGTCCAGGCATTGCGCGTTCTGGCTGATCGACGGAAAGTCCGTGAAGGCCGAGCAACCGGTGAACACACTCCGGTAGCTGCCGAGGAAGCTGCGCGGCAAGCCGTCGAACTCACCCTTCATGAAATCGTCGTTGCTGTAGACGCGAAGGAAGTCGCCCAGCGCGCTCGCCGGTATGCCGTTGGTGGGCCGAATATCCGCGCGCAACGGGTCCTGCTCGCTCTTGACCTTCGTGAAGCGGGCGCCGAAGGCCAGGGAGCGCCAATGGTCCGAATCGAAGTTCCAGGTCCAGTCGGTACGCGCGGCGGGTGCGTCGGTCTTCGCCCGGTAGTCGTTGTCGAACAGGATCGACATGCGCATCTGCGAAGGGTCGGTGAGGTTCACCCCACCCACGTTGAAACTGCCGAAATCGCCGGAACGCAGGTCGTAGTCGATGACCGAGTTGATACCGGCCATGGGCTGGAGCCGCATGTAGTTCTGGTGATATTCCGCCTTGGAACGGTCGAAGGAGACCTCCGCCGAACCGTCGAGGCTGTCGCTTGCGTGGAAGCTGCCGCGCAGCGCCGTGGACCAGACATCGGCATCGATGTCGGCTATCTCGGTATTGGCCTGGATGGGACTGGTGGAACGGCCGGCCACCAGGATGTCGTTCCGCGAGTACACGGCATTGCTCAGGCCGGCACTGGGATTGAAGGCCAGCCAGTAGCGGTCGCGATCGGCGGTCTGTTTCGAATAGAAAGTGTCCGCCACGATCTCCACGCCCGGTGCCGGACGCCACTGCAGGATCGCGCTGACGCCCTTCTTCGTGCGGTCGTCGCTGATGTTCTGCGCACGCATGTCGGTGCTGCCGTAGCGCGTGATCGCCGGCGTCACCGAGTTGTCCTTGAACGACGCGTAGCCGGAGAAGGTGTCCAGACCCTGCTGAACGACCGTCTTCTTGCTGTACGTCGCCGCGATCATGGCGCCCAGCCGCTCGTCCTTGGTGCGGCCCGAAAGCAAGGCGAAGCCCTCGCCACCGCCCTTCTTGGCCAACTTGCTGTAGGTACCCGACACGCTGACGACGTTCTGGTCGCCATCCGCGTTCAGCGGCATGCGGGTTTCGATGTCGATGATGCCGCCGAGCGCGCCGGCCACCTGGTCCGCGCTGGCCAGCTTGGTCACGGAGAGCCGCGAAATGAGTTCGGACGGCACCAGCGTCAGCAGGCCATAAGTCGAACTGCCGAGCTGGTCGAGGCCATTGCCGCCTCGGCCGGTCGCGTCGAAGATCTCGCGGCCGTTGTACAGGTACACGTTCTGGCTGAGGCCACGCACGAGGATGCTGCTGCCCTCGCCCATGCCGCGCTCCAATTGCACGCCCGCCACGCGGCCCAGCGATTCGGCGACGTTGGTGTCGGGGAGCTTGCCGATATCGTCGGCCACGATCGCATCGACGATCTGCGCGGAGTCGCGCTTGAGGTCGCGCGATTTCTCGAGGCTTTGGCGGATGCCTGAAACGGTGACGCCTTCGAGCGTGACGGGACCCTGGTTCTGTGGCGTCTGGTCTTGTGTCGTGCCGGCTGCACTGGTCGTTTGCGCAACGGCGGGAACGGAAGCGAGAAGCGCCTGTGCGATGAAGGTCGACAGGATGGTGCGGCGAGCAAGATGCATGGTGTTTCCTCCCCCGAGGCTCTCACGAATGGTGCTGGTTACCGCCGTCTGCCATCGCGTTTTTCGCTTGGCATGTTGTAACTATTATAGCAATATAGATGGCGTTGCAAGGGCAGCCGCACAAGGAAAAAGCTGCTGCAAAGCAACACGTTCCGCTCCTGGCGCAACGGCCACTCGCTATCCCATGCCTTCGAGGAATCCACGCAATGACGAACCTGGCCGGTGTCTTTCCGATCCTTCCGACGATCTTCACCGCGACGGGCGACGTCGATCTCCCCGGCACGCGCAACGTGCTCGAATACATCCTCGCCGCCGGTGCGGCCGGTGTCGTCTTTCCGGGCCTCGCCAGCGAGTACGACATGCTCTCCGTGGACGAGCGGTTGGAGATCACGGCCTGCCTGGGTGAGTGGATCGGCGGTCGCGCGCCTTTCGTCGTCGGTGCGAGCCATCCCGATGCGAACATCGCCGCACGCCTCGCCACCGCCGGCGCGGAGGCCGGCGCCGTCGCTTCGATGATCCTCACGCCACACGAGCATGCTGGCGATACCGAGGCCATGGCGCGTTATTTCAATGCCATCCATGCCGCATCCGGTATTCCCATCATGTTGCAGAACGCACCCGCGCCGATGGGTGTGGGCCTCGCCGTCGCACAGGTCGCGGCCCTCGCCCGTGCCGTCGAGGGCATCCGTTACGTCAAGGAGGAAACCCAGCCCTCGGGGCATCGCATCACGGCGCTCGCCGCCGAGGCAGGCACGAGCGTGGACGCCGTCTTCGGCGGAGCCGGGGCACGCTACGTCATCGACGAATTGCAGCGTGGCGCCACCGGTACGATGCCGGCCTGCGAGGTGACCGAAGTCCACGTCGAGATGCTCGCCCGTCATGCTCGTGGCGACGTCGACGGTGCGCGCGACCTCTTCGAACGTACGCTGCCCTTGCTGAGCATGCAGGCGGTGTTTCGCTGGCGGCTGACGAAGGCCGTGCTTCTGCGCCGGGGCTTGATCGGCAGCGACCATGTCCGCGCGCCCGGCTCGGCGCTCGATGCATGGGACCAGCGGGAGCTCGACGCCCTGCTCGTCCGCATCGCGGACCTGCTGCCACTGGACGCCACCCCGGCCGACCGCGCGAGAATGTCCCCATGACCGCCACCGTCGCCAAGGTCGAGACCTTCATCGTCACCGTGCCGCGCGATACGCCGTACCTGGGGCCGCTGGGCCCGGGCGAGCGGATCAACGCGCGCGGATACGTGGTTCGCAAAGGCAACGGGACGATCTACCCCTCGGTGGACCGGTCCCTCGCCGTTCGTATCACCTGCTCGGATGGCAGCGAAGGCTGGGGCGAGACGTACGGCATCTGCGCGCCACGGGCCACGGCGGAAATCATCGACGACCTGCTCGTGCCGGAACTGCTGGGGCGCGATCCGGAAGATGTCGAGCGTATCTGGGACGATCTCTACGGCCTGATGCGGGTCCGCGGTTGCACGTCCGGTTTCCACGTCGATGCGATCACCGCGCTGGACATCGCGCTGTGGGACCTGCGCGCGCGCCGCCATGGCGTGCCGCTGTGGCGCATGCTCGGCGACCGGCAGCGGGAGCGCGTGACGGGGTACCTCTCCGGTCTTCCCGCCGCCACGCTGGAAGGCCGCGTGGAAATGGCCCGCCGCTTCCAGTCGCAAGGCCACGACGCATTCAAGATCCACGCGGTGGTGAGCAGCGAAGGCATCGCCGAGGAAGTCGCTGCGCTACGCGAGGCCCTGGGCGACGACGCGCTGCTCATGGTCGACCTGCACTGGAAGTTCTCTCCGGAGGAAGCGCTCGCGCTCATCGAACACATGGCCGTGCACCGGCCCTACTTCGTCGAGGCGCCGGTGAAGCCGGAAGACGTGGACGGACTCGCATGGCTGGCGGAGCGCTCACCCACACCCATCGCCGCCGGCGAGGAGTGGTACACCGAATACGAGGCTCGCCTGCGCCTGGGCCGGCACGCGGTCGCCTTCATCCAGCCCGAGATGGGCCATACCGGCATCACGCAGTTCCTTCGCATCAACCGGCTGGCCGAGGCCCGCAGTGTCGCCACGGCGCCCCATGCCACGATCGGTGCCGGCCTCTTCCTCGCCGCCAGCCTGCATGCGTCGGTGACGCTGCCGGGCCTGTGGCGGCACGAATGGCAACATTCGGTGTTCTCGCGATCGCTGGAACTGCTCGAAACCGACATGGGTTATGCCGACGGCAGCTACAGCCTGCCGACCGGGCCGGGACTCGGGGCCCGGCCGGGCAAGCGTTTCTGGGATCACGCCGAACGCGTTTACTGAGGCAACGCCGCGTCCGCGATCATCCGCGAGCGCGGCGCCAGTTTCACGCCCAGCCAGGCGACGCCGAAAGCCAGCGGATGCAATACCGACATGGCCACGAAGCTCACGTCGAACCGTCCGCTCGAAACCAGGCTGCCCACTACTTGTGCGGACAGCATGCCGCCCAGGGCGCTACCGGCACCGATGATGCCGAACACCGTGGCGATGTTGCGGCTGCCGTAGAGATCCACGACCAGCGTGCTGATGTTGATCTGGAACACGAGGTGGGCGAAGGCCACCGCCGAGCCGATGGCGAACAGAATGGGCAACGCGGGATGGAAGGTGGCGAAGATCCCAATGGGGGCCAGCGACGCGGCTCCCGCCATGGCGATCAGGCGGCTGCGTGCCGGTGCGATGCCTCGCTTGACCAGGGCACTGGAGATCGCGCCACCGCCCACGCTGCCGACGTCCGCCGCGAGATAGACCACCCAGGCCATCGAGGCGACGGCGGCGAGCGACATGCCGCGCACGTCGTTGAGGTACTTGGGGAACCAGAAGAGATAGAAGTACCAGACCGGATCAGCGACGGCGCGCGAAAGCACCAGCAACCACAACGTGCGGTCACGCAACAGCCGTCCCCACAGGACACCTTCGCCCGCCACGTCCGGCACCTTCACGGCACGCGCTTCGCGCGGATGGATCCACAACCACGCGGCCAGCCAGAGCAGCCCCGCCACGCCTGTCACGACGAACGCGGCACGCCAGCCGTAGATCATGGCGACACCGCCGATCAACGGCGGGGCCAGCGTCGCGCCCACCATCGCTCCCGCCGTATAGATGCCGAACGCCAGCCCGCGTTCCGCTGGCGGAAAACGCTCCGACACCACTTTGGAACCGACGGTGTAATTGCCGGGTTCGCCAAGTCCCAGTGCGAAACGCGCGGCGCCGAGTTCGAACGCGCTGCGGGCCATGCCGGTCATGAGGTTGGCCACCGACCACCATGCCACGAAGAGCGCGAGCGCCATGCGGGAGCCGAGCCAGTCGGTGATCCTTCCGGCGAGGAGATAGGCGACGGTATAGGCGAGCAGGAAGGCCTGCACGATATGCGCGTAGGCTGCATCGGTGACGCCGAGGTCCACCTGGATGGTGGTGGCCAGGATCGAAAGCGCCTGTCGATCGAGGTAGTTGATGACCGTCGAAACGAAAAGGAGTGCCAGCAGCGCCCAGCGCAACCTCCCCGGCCGTGCGCCTCCCTCGTTTCCCGCCATGCCTGTACCCCCTACGACGACCGGGCGAACGTATTACTAAAATAGCAACAGGTCAATGTGCATCGCAACGAAGGTATCAGGCGATTTCCAGCGCGGCGGCGCGCAACGCTTCGACCAGTTCGGCCGTGGCGGATTCGGGAATCCAGCCGGACATCGCCAGGCCCGCGACCACAGGCGCCCCGGTCGCCACGGCGACGATGTGATGATCGCGATCGTCGGCGACGTGCACACGCGCATAGCCCTGTGCCCGCGTCACCGCCAGCGTGGCAAGCAAGCTGTCGATGCCTTCCGGGAACATCGGAATCGCCCGGTCCGCATACAACTCGCGGACTTCGTCATCGGGCAACTGCGACAGGAGCACGATGCCGATGCCGCTGGTGGTCGCCGGAAGCACGCCGATACGCCCGAGGCCGCGCGCGGCTTCGATACCCGGTGGCGCATGGAACAGGTAGCTGACGCTATCGTTCCACAGCACGCCCATCGCCACGGTATGGCCGAAGCGGCGTAGCCGTTCCAGTTCCGGCAAGGCCCGGCGGATGAGTCCCGAGGCGAACAGGCTTTGCGCCGCCAACACGTGCATGCCCGGACCGGGGGCGTACTTGCGGTTCGAGGTCTGCCGCACGATGCCCATATAGGCGAGCGTCTTCAGCAGCCGGTTCACCCGGGTGGTATCGGCGCCGAGTTGCCGGGCGAGTTCACGGCAACCCACCGGCTCGGGCGCCGAAGCGAGCGCCTGCAACGTGAGAATGCCGTCGATCAGGCTCTGGTTGGGCTGGGCATTGGGCTTGGCGCGCATGGGTACAGATTAGCCGTACGGTATGTCGCTAGCTAGCGGCCAGCCGGCGCCCGCATGGATGGCACGGCTGGCCTCGTTCATTCCGCTGGCTATGCCGTCGGCACGACCGTCCGGTAACGCAGCGTCACCCGTGCGAAAGTGAACGAGATCACGGCGCAGGCGGCGATGCCGGCGACCATGGGCAGCGACGTGCCGTCGATGAAGCGTCCCAGCAGCGCGATCACCAACGCACCCGTGCCGAACTGCAGGGTTCCCATCAGCGCGGAGGCGGTACCGGCGATGGCGCCATGTTCCTCCAGCGCGATGACCGCCGAACTGGGGATGACCAGTCCGAGGAAGCCATAGCCGATCACCAGCATCACCATCAGCACGGCGAGCTTGTCCACGCCTGCCGCGGTGATGGCGGCGAGCAGGACCATCGTCGCCGCGTAACCGACGACGGCCGTCTTCACCACCCGCTTCAAGCCGTAGCGGCTGCCCAGGCGGCCGGTGAACTGCGAGGCACCGATGAACGAAACAGCGTTCACCGAGAACGCCAGGCTGTACTGGGTCGGCGTCAGGCCGTAGTGGTTGATCAACACGAAGGACGAATTGGCGAGATAGGCGAAGAAACTCGACACGCCGAACGAACCGATGAAGACGACGCCGAGGAAGTGACGGTCACGCAGCAGCGTGGCGTACCCCGCCAATGCGGAGCCGACCGTGCTGTTCAAGCGCAGGTGGGCCGGCCGTGTCTCCTTGAGCACGGTGGAGACCATGATCAGTCCCAGGACGGCTGCACCGGTGACGACCCAGAACACGCCACGCCAGCTGGCCAGCTCGATCACCAGGCTGCCGGTCAGCGGAGCCAGGATCGGCGAGACGCTGAAGATCAGCATCAGCAGCGACATCAGTCGCGCGGCATCGTTACCGGTATGCATGTCGCGCACGATCGCCCGCGGAATGACCATGCCGGCACAGGCGCCCAGGCCCTGGATGAAGCGGCATACGATCAGCGTGTGGATATCCGGTGCCAGCGCGCAACCGATGCTGCCGAGCGCGAAGATGCACAAGCCGACGTAGATCGGACGCTTGCGTCCGAACATGTCCGACAACGGCCCGTAGATGAGCTGGCCCACGCCCATGGACATGAAGAACACCATCAGGCTGAGCTGGACGGTACCGACGTCGGCATGCAGGCTGGTACCGATCGACGGCAATGCCGGGAGATACATGTCGATCGCGAACGGCCCGATGGCCGACAAAAGGCCGAGGACGAGCGCCGCCTTGAAGAAACGGGAAGCCATGGGGGGGAGTCCGGGGAGACGAATCCGCGAAGTGTACCCGGCGGCTAGACCGGACGCGAACTCAGTTCCAGCCAGTCGAGTTCCTGTTCGACGGCGCGATACGCTTCGTCGCCGATGCGTCCGCTGTCACGCAACTCATCGAGTGCCTGCCGCGTACATGGCATCAATTCCTGGCGCAGGACGTTCTCCCGGGAGTGCCTCGGGTCCCTTCCCTTCTCCACCGCTTCGAGCGCCGCCCGGTATTCATGGCCGAGCCGCCGTGCGGCGTCGCTGGGATCGTTGTCGAGATGCGCGATGGCCGCCTTGAGTGTCGCGACGCGTGCGAGGGCGATCTCGCGCGCCACCTTGCCATCCTTGGGCAGGCGCAACAGCAGGAGCAACGGCCGCAGGGTCAGGCCCTGCACCAGGAGCGTACCCAGCACCACGGTGAACGCGGTCAGCAGGATGAAATCGCGCTGCGGAAAATCCCTGGGAATCGCCAGCGCCGCGGCCAGGGTGACGATGCCGCGCATGCCCGACCATCCCACCAGGAGGCCGCTCTTCAAGGTCTGCACACGGCTTTCGACAGGATCGTCGCCCGGCCCGGCACGCTGGGCCAGCCGGCGCGCGAACCCGTAGAGCAGGACCCAGGCCAGGCGCACGATCACCACCACCGCGAGGATCGCCAGTGCCGCGCCGAACTGGCCCATCTGGTCGTGACCGCGGAGTCCTCCGATGATCGGCAACACGTGAAGGCCGATCAACGTGAAGGCCATCACGTTGAGCACGAAGGTGATCGACCCCCACGTGGCGAACGATGGGATGCGTACGTAGGGAGGCATGGCTTCCGTGGAGCGGCGCGCCGCCGTGATGGCGAATACGACGATCGTCACCACGCCGGACAGGCCCAGGTGTTCGGCAAGCAGCCACACGCCGAAGGTCGTCACGAACTGCACGATGATCGACGTAGGGGCATCCTTCATCCTGACCGTCAGGAACCCGGTCAGTTTCGCCAGCACCCAGCCGGCCACGGCGCTGCCGACGACGACCAGCGCGAAGGCGGGGATCGCCTTCGCGGCGCTGAAGCTTCCGGCCGCCACGGCGCCTATCGCCAGCTTGTAGATCAGCAGCGACGACGAGTCGTTGAGCAGGCTCTCGCCTTCGAGGATGTTGCGGATGCGGTGCGGTGGTTCCACCTGCCGCAGCACGGCCAGGGCCGCCACCGCGTCGGGCGGTGCCAATAACGCTCCGAGCGCGACGGCGGCAGCCCATGGCATCTCGGGAACGAAGTAGCGGGCAGCGACAGCGACAGCAACGGTCGTCAGTCCGACGGCTACCATCACCAGGGAGAGGATCGGCGCCCAGTTCTCGCGCAGGTCACGCAACGATGCGTCGTGCGCCGCGTCGAGCAGGACGGGGGCGACGAAGAGCGCGAGGATCAACTCGGGCGGGAGATCCAGGCGCGGCATCCCCGGCAGGAACGCGACCAGTGCCCCACCGACGGCAAGGAGCGTCGGATAAGGCACGTTGATCCGCTGCGCGAGCATCGACAGGAGCGAAGCGCCGAGAAGCAGGCCCAGGATCGTCTCGAAGATCGGCATGCGCGTCCGCTGGTTCCGGAAGACGTGAACATATGACATGGACGATAGACCGGCAAGCGAGCCCATTCATGAATGAAAAGGATAAGAGCAAGCGCTTTATTGGGATTAATCGCAGAGACGCACCGCCGTACGATGGCTGGCTCAGCTAACCCGTGAGGAATCCCCGATGAAAAAACGCAGCCTTGGTAAAAGCGGTCTCGACGTATCGGCCATCGGCTTCGGCTGCATGGGCCTCAACTCCAGCTATGGCCACGCCCTCGGCAATGAGGCATCGATCCGGCTGGTCCGGGATGCCGTCGACCGCGGCGTCACCTTCTTCGACACCGCCGAAGTGTACGGTCCCTTCACGAACGAGGAGATCGTCGGCAAGGCGCTAGCACCGGTGCGCGACCGGGTGGTGATCGCCACGAAGTTCGGCTTCGCCATCGACCGCGCGACCGGTAAGCCGACCGGGCTGGACAGCCGGCCCGAACATATTCGCGAGGTCGCCGAGGCCTCGCTCGTACGTCTGGGCATCGAAACGATCGATCTTCTCTACCAGCACCGCGTCGACCCGAACGTTCCCATCGAGGACGTAGCCGGTGCCGTGAAGGATCTCATCCGGGAAGGAAAGGTCCGCCATTTCGGCCTGTCCGAAGCAGGCGCGCAGACCGTCCGCCGCGCACACGCCGTGCAACCGGTGACGGCCTTGCAGAATGAGTATTCACTGTGGACTCGTGGCGTGGAGACGAACGGCATCCTCGATGCCTGCGAGGAACTCGGCATCGGACTGGTGGCATACAGCCCGCTGGGCAGGGGATTCCTCACCGGCGCCATGAGCAAGGACACGACGTTCGGCGACGACGACTTCCGCAAGAACCTCCCTCGTTTCTCCCCGGAAGCAATGGCCGCCAACGAGGCCCTGGTGGACCTCCTGAAGACGTTGGCCGACGACCGGAACGCCACGCCGGCGCAGGTCGCCCTGGCCTGGCTGCTGGCGAAGAAGCCGTGGATCGTCCCCATTCCCGGCACCACCAAGCTGCATCGCCTGGAGGAGAATCTGGCGGCGGCGGACCTCGAGCTCACCTTCGCCGACCTGGAGCGGATCGAAAAGGCCGCCGCGGCCATCGCCATCCAGGGCGAGCGCTATCCGCCCCACCTCATGGCCACCATCGGCCGTTGAAGCGAACGCCCCGCTGGTAGGATCGACAGGGACTCATGCGGGGCGTTCATGACTTATGCGCAAAGACATCTACGACATGATGGCCTTCCTCGCCGTGGCCCGGGAGAAGAGCTTCACGCGGGCCGCGGCGAAGCTGGGCACCTCGCAATCGGCGCTCAGCCACACCATGCGCGCACTCGAGGCACGCCTCGGCGTTCGCCTGCTCACGCGGACCACGCGCAGCGTGTCGCCCACCGAAGCGGGCGAACGCCTCATCAGTACCGTCGGCCCCCGCTTCGAGGAGATCGAAGCGGAGATCGAGGCACTGGGTGAACTGCGTGAACGGCCGGCCGGGACCGTCCGCATCACCACGGCCGAACATGCCGCCGACACCATCATCTGGCCGGCGCTGGAAACCTTCCTGCCGAAGTACCCGGACATCAACGTCGAGGTCACCGTCGACTACGGCCTGGTGGACATCGTGGCGGAGCGCTACGACATCGGCATCCGTCTGGGCGAACATCTGGCCAAGGACATGATCGCCGTGCGGATCGGCCCGGAGATGCGCATGGCCGTGGTCGGCACGCCCTCCTATTTCGCGAACCGCAAGCGGCCGAAGACACCCCAGGACCTCACGGGACACAACTGCATCAACTTGCGGCTGCCGACGTACGGCGGACTGTACCCGTGGGAATTCGAGAAGAACGGACGCGAGGTGAAGGTGCGCGTGGAAGGACAGATCGTCCTCAACACCCTCAGCCAGATCCGCCGTGCGGCACTGGCCGGCTTGGGGCTGGCATGGTTGCCGGACGATGTCGTTCTCGACGACATCCACGAGGGCCGGCTCATTCGGGTGCTCGATAGCTGGTGCGATCCCTTTCCGGGGTACCACCTGTATTACCCGAACCGGCGCCAGGCTTCACCCGCGCTCACGCTGCTCGTGGATGCGCTTCGCTACCGCGGGTGAACTTCCGAACGATCAGCCCGGAAGCTTCCTGTCGAGGAAATCCCGGATCAACGGCACCATCTCGTCGGACCGGTCCTCTAGTGCGAAGTGGCCGGTCGGAAACAGGTGGAATTCCAGGTCCGTGAGGTCGCGTTTATAGGGATGGGCGCCCTCGGCCGGGAAGATCGTGTCGCGCTCACCCCATACGATGAGCGTCGGCGGCTGGTGCTTGCGGAAGAGCGCCTGCACGGCGGGATACAACGGCACGTTCGTACGGTAGTCGTACATCACGTCCATCTGTACTTCGACATTCTTCGGCCGGTCGAGCAACGCTTGGTCGTGGACCCAGTTGTCGGGCGAGATGCGCGTGGGATCGTCCACGCCGTCCAGGTACTGGAATTTCGTCGTGTCGAGGTCGACGAGCCAGCGCAACGCGTCCCTGTTCCGCTTGCTGTCGTCGTTCCAGTAGGTCTTGATCGGATCCCAGAAACGGGTCAATCCCTCGTCGTAGGCATTGCCGTTCTGCACGATGAGCGCCGTCAGGCTCTCCGGTGATTTGAGGAACAAGCGCCAACCGACAGGAGCGCCATAGTCCATCACGTACATCGCGTACTTCGTTATGCCCAGGCCATCCAACAACTGCCCGACGATGTTGCCAAACGCGTCGAACGTGTAGTCGTACGTCGCGGGATCGGGCATGTCGCTCTGGCCGTAGCCGGGATAGTCCGGCGCGATCACGTGGTAGCGATCGGCCAACGCCGGGATCAGGTGCCGGAACATATGCGACGAGGTGGGGAATCCATGGAGGAGGAGCACGGTGGGGGCGTCCACGGGACCCGCCTCGCGGTAGAAGATCTTCAGCCCATCGATGGTGGCGAACCGATGGTGCGTCACCAGCGCCGATGCACGGGTGGAAGGCGGTGTGATGGTGGACATGACGGGTTCCTCGGATATGCGCAGCACACGCTACGCCCTGTTCCTTGGAAAACCTTGTCGCACCCTGTGATTTTTGACTGTTCACGCCTTCACGATCGCACGTGAAAAACATTCTCTGAGACGAGGTTTTCCATCGTCGAACAGGACTATGCTCCGGGGACCGCGCGCGTCCAGGAGATGAGCCATGCCCGTGCTGGTATCCGTCAATGTGGGGCTGCCACAAGACATCGAGTGGCAAGGGCGAACCGTGCGAACGGCTGTCTTCAAGCAACCGGTTGAGGGCCCGGTGATGGCGCGCCGCCTGAACCTGGACGGCGATGGCCAGGGAGACCTCGCGGGCCATGGTGGCGAACACCGCGCGGTCATGGTCTACCAGGTGCAGTCGTACCGATACTGGGAGACGATCCTCGGACGCACGCTGAGCGGCTATGGCCAGTTCGGCGAAAACCTCACCATCGACGGTCTTGCCGATGATGAAGTCTGGATAGGCGATCGATACCGGATCGGCGGTGCGCTGTTCGAGGTGACCCAGCCAAGGGTCACCTGCTACCGCGTGGGAATCCGCCTCTCCGAACCGCGGATGCCGTCGTTGCTGGTGGCGCACCGAAGGCCCGGGTTCTATTGCAGGGTGATCGAAGAGGGCGTGGTGAGCGAAGGCGACGCCATCGTCCTGGAAACACGCGGCGACGGCATGAGCGTGGCCGAGGTCGATGCCCTGCTCTACCTGCCGGAACGGTCGGAGGAAAAACTGCGCCATGCGGTGGGCATGCGCGGCCTGAGCGAAGGCTGGCGCGGTTCCTTCGAAGCCTTGTTGAAGGCCGGACCCGGGCGTGATGGAAACGCCGGTCTGTCCAACGTGCCGGAAGCACCGCCGGCCTGGGCGGGGTTTCGCGACGTGCGCGTCCTGTCCGTGCACGAAGAAAGCCCGCACGTGCGATCGTACCTGTTCGGGCCGGTGGATGGCGCTCCCCTGCCCGTCCCGCGCGCCGGTCAGTTCCTCGTGCTGAAGATCGATCGTCACGACGGTGGCACGGCCCTGCTCCGCAGCTACACCATTTCCGATGCCTCGCATCCGGGCAGCTACCGCATCAGCGTGAAGCGCGCGGAAGGCATGGGAAGCGCGTATCTGCACGACCACGTCGAGGCGGGCTCCGTCGTGTCGATCAGCGCGCCACGCGGCAGTTTCGTCCTGCCCGACGACGAACGCCCGCTGGTTTTGTGGGGTGTCGGCATCGGCGTCACACCGCTGCTTGCGATGCTCCACGACATCGTCGCCCAGCGCGGCCGCTGTCCGCGGAAAATCTACTGGATATATGGAACACGCGATGGCAGCGAATATCTGTTCGCGCAGGAGACACGTGAGTTGCTCGGTCAACTCGACGGTGTGACCTCGCTGGTGGCCTTCAGCCATCCGCGCCCTGGGGATCGACTTGGCACGGACTTCGACGTGACTGGCCGCCTGCGCGCCGCGGACCTCGCGTCACTCGGCATTCCAAGCGATGCACGCTTCCTGCTCTGCGGTCCACCACCCTTCATGCAGGAAGCACGCGAAGACCTGCGCGCGCTGGGCTATCCGGCCGACTCGATACGCTCCGAACTCTTCGGGTCGAACGAGTCGATGGCTCCCGGCGTGGTGAACGCGGCCGTCGTTCCACCACACCCACCGGCCGGACCGCCTGGCAGCGGCCCGTCGATATCGTTCGTCCGCAGTGGCCTTTCGGTGCGCTGGGACGACCGCTTCCAGAGCTTGCTGGAGCTCGCCGAGGCAAGTGACGTGCCCGTGCGCTGGTCGTGCCGCTCCGGTGTCTGCCACAGCTGCGAAAGCGGCCTGATAGGTGGACGGACCCGTTATTCCCCGGACCCCCTCCAACCTCCCGCCGACGGCGCGGTACTGATCTGTTGCGCCACGCCGTTGACGGACCTCGAACTGGATCTGTGACGGGTCAGCGCATTCCGTCATAGGCGATGCGGGCGAAGAAATCGGGATCGATGACGAAGTGTCCGTACTTCGCATCCCAGGCCGCCGTCGGCTTGGCCGCGATGACTTCATCCCGTGACTTGCCCTGCTTCTTCAGTGCCGCCACGTTGTCGCGAATGCCCGCGAGCATGTCGCGGAAATCCTTCACATCGGCCTTGCCGCCGACGGGACCATGCCCGGGCACGACGACGGCCTTGTCGCTTATCGTCGGGAGGATGCGGTCGAGGACGCGAACCATCCCGTCGATGCCTCCGCCGTTTTCGTTATCGATGAAAGGATAGACACCATTCCAGAACAGGTCGCCGAGAAAGACGACATCGGCGGGTTGGATCGTCACGTAAAGGTCGGTGTCGGTGTGCGAGGGAACGACCTCGATCGCGGTGATGGTCTGGCCATCGACGGTCCAGTGTTTGCTCGTCTTGATGACCGTGCCCGGCACGGCGGATTTCGGCAGCGGCTTGAAGGTGAAGTCCCAATCGTCCACGCGCGTGGTCTGTGACACGCGCTTGATGGTCCCCGAGGTAGCGGCCACTTGAACGCCCTTGCCCGCGAGCCATGCATTACCGTCCGTGTGATCCCAGTGGTAATGCGTGTTCACCAGGTAACGAACCGGTTGCGGTCCCAAGGCGTTCAGCGCCGCCTCGACGCGCGGCCGCGAAACGGCGATGCCGGCGTCGATCATGAACTTGCCGTCGCGGCCCGTCACGACACCGATGTTTCCTCCCGATCCCATGAGCACGCTGATGCCATCACGCAGGGAAACCGTTTCGATCGGGGCCGTCGCCGCCGCTTCGTTGATCTTGATGACCGGGCTGACCCGGTCCGCTCCCAACGCGGATACCGAAAGCAAGGCTAGCGACGATCCCATCACGGCGCAGCGCGCGAGGCGCACACGGTTACGACGACCCATGGCTCTTCTCCCGTCAGGGCGCCCCGGATGGACGCTCCCCATCCAACCGCTTTTCGGACGCCCTGGCTTGTGGGAATGCGTTATTTAGGGTGATCCATGTCCATATCGTCGTCGGGCGGCGCCGCGGCCACCATGGCCTTGTATGCCTCCGGCGACAAGCCGGGCAGTTTCCGCAGGAAGGCGACCATGCTCCAGATGGTCATGTCGTCGTGGCTGCCACCCCACGCCGGCATCGCGCTCATCTTGATACCGTGCTTGATCGTCCAGAACGCCTGCGCCGGTTCGATCCGGGCTTGCGTGAGATTCGGTGGTCGCGGGTAGAGCCCCGGGCGGATTTCCGAATCCTCCTGGCCCGGTGTCAGGTGGCATGCGGTGCACATGGCGGCGTACTGTCCGGCGCCCTTGAGGATCAACTGTGGATCGGACAAATCGGGCACCGTGATGTCCGAGGCCCTTGCCTGAATCGAACGTCGTCGCAAGGTCTCCAGCGCCGCATACACCGGCCGGGAATGCGGCGCGTCGGCGCCTATGTCATAGGCACCCGAATAGATGAAGGCTCCGGCACCGCAAGCGGCCACGACCGCCACGCCCAGCACGGTGGAAAGAACGAGGGTGATTGGCTTCACGAGGATGTCCTAGAACCATAGCCGGAGGCCGGCGACGACCTGACGGTCGAAGACGGGTTGACGATCCGCGCGAACATAATCGGCGGTGCGACCGAAGCGATCGACGAAACGGATGCCGATATAGGGCGCGAACTCACGACGGAATTCGTAACGCAGGCGCAGGCTGAACGAGGCATCGGAGACGCCCCTGCCGACGCGGGCCAGCGGATCGTCCTTGCCATAGGCGTTGAGTTCCAGCTCCGGTTGCAGGATGAGCCGCTGGGTCAGGAAGAGATCGTATTCCGTGCGCACGCGCGCCGCGGTGCGTCCGTGCGCGCTCGCGTACGCGGTGGCTTCCACCTCGAACCAGTACGGTGCCAGGCCCTGCACGCCGAACGCCGCCCAGGTGCGGTTCGGTCCCTGACCGAAGTCCTGGCGGGCGCCTAGCTGGGTGCTCCAGTACGGCGCTATCGCATGGTTCCAGAACGCTTCGACGTCGGCTTCCTCCAGCTTGCCGCCGCTGCGATCGCCTTCGGTGCGGAACCACAGCTTGTCGTCGTCATTGCCGTACCAGCCTTGCGCCTCCCACGCCTGACCATGGGCATCCTTGCCATGAACCGCCTCGAGCTGGTCGATCAGGATCATCCGGTAGGGGCCATTGTCATTCATGTCCATGCCCTTCATCGCACCATGGCCGATGCCGTCGGAGTAGTCGGGACTACGCGCATCGGCAGGCGCATCGCCGCCTTGCATCGGTTCCATCTTCATCTCTTGCGCCCTCGCGGCCACGGCCATGCCGAGGCCAAGCGCGACGAACCACATCGTGCGGGCCCTCATGACACCACCACCTCGCGGAACATGCCCGCCTCCATGTGATAGAGCAGATGGCAGTGGTACGCCCAGCGCCCGGGGTTGTCAGCCGTCACGGCATAGGTGATCCGTTGCGCGGGCTGCACGTTGATCGTGTGCTTGCGCACCTGGAATTCGCCTTCCGGGTTTTCCAGGTCGCTGAACATGCCATGCAGGTGGATCGGATGATTCATCATGGTGTCGTTGACCAGGACGATCCGAACGCGCTCGCCTTTATTCAGGTGTACCGGCGCGGCATCCGAGAACTTCACGCCATCGAACGACCACATGAAGCGTTCCATGTTGCCGGTGAGGTGCAGCTCGATCTCCCGGCCGGGCTCGCGCGGGTCGGGATTGCCGCCGACCGTGTGCAGGTCGGCGTAGGTGAGTACGCGGCGGCCGTTGTCGCGCAGGCCGATGCCGGGATCGTCGAGGTTGGTGCGCGGTGTGTCCACGTGCATGTCCACGCCGGGACCGTACTCCGTGCGCGCGTGTCGCACCTTCGGCGCGTTCGCCTTGATGTCATGCATGCCTTCCATGGAGGCGTGGTCCATGCCGGCCATCGAACCGTGATCCATGCCGGCCATGGAGCCATGGTTCATGCCCGACATGCTGTCGTGATCCATGCCCTTCATCGGCTTCGTTCCGCCGCCCATGGCACTCATCGCACCCATCATGTCGCCCATGCTCAGCCACTGGCGCGGATCGACCGGCGGCACTGCCGCCTCCATTCCCGGCCGAGGCGAAAGCGTGCCGCGCGTATAGCCGCTGCGATCGATCGACTGGGCGAAGATCGTGTACGCAACCTCTTCTTCCGGTTCCACCAGCACGTCGTACGTCTCGGCCGTGGAAATACGGAACTCGTCGATCGGCACGGGCAGCACATCCTGGCCGTCCGCGGAGATCACGGTCATCTTCAAGCCTGGAATGCGCACGTCGAAGATCGTCGACGACGAGCCGTTGATAAAGCGCAGGCGGATCTTTTCGCCAGGCTTGAACTGGCCCGTCCAGTTCCTCGCGGCAGGCATGCCGTTCATGAGATAGGTATACGCCGCGCCCGACACGTCGCTCAGGTCGGAGGGGTTCATGCGCATGGTGTTCCACATCTTGCGCATTTCCAGCGCCTGTCCCAGACCCTTCTCACGCACGTCGCGGAAGAACCGCGAGGCGGTGGGCTGCGCGTAGTTGAAGTAGTCGCTCTGCTGCTTCAGGCGAAGGAAGATGCGTTCCGGGTCGATGTCGGTCCAGTCGCTGAGCATGACCACGTAGTCGCGGTCGCTGCGGTAACGGTCCGATCCGGCCGGCTCGATCACCAGCGGACCATACAAGCCTGTCTGCTCCTGGAAACGGCTATGCGAGTGGTACCAGTAAGTGCCTGCCTGGCGCACGTCGAACCGGTAGACGAAGGTCTCGCCCGGGCCGATGCCGTCGAAGCTGATGCCCGGCACCCCGTCCTGGTCGAACGGCAGCACGATGCCGTGCCAGTGGATCGAGGTCGGCGTACGTAGCCGGTTGGCCACGCGCAACGTCACCGTCGTTCCTTCCTTCCAGCGAAGGATCGGCCCCGGAATACCGCCGTTGACGGTGACGGCGGTGCGCGGCGCGCCGGTGATGTTCACCGGCGTCTCGGCGATGTCGAGGGAAAAATCGGTGCCGCTCAGCACCGTCGGATGACCGGGGTTGGTCAATGCCCAGACTGGCGATGGACGTAGCAGGCCCATGCCGGCGGCGACGCCGCCGACGGCGAGGCCGGCCACGAAACGTCGTCGCGAGGCGTGCACTGGTTCGAAAGAACCGGGGGATGTCATACGGATGCTCCACGAATACGATGCGCGGCCGACGGCCGCGTGGCGCGGTCGGTGCATTCATCGCCACAAGGGAGTGACGGAATGCCCGGCGCGGGGGAAAGCGTCAGCGGAGGATCAGGCGGCGGGTGGACGCAGCGGTGGCCCGTACCCGGCTTTGGGCGCAGCGTGAACGCCGGCAGGGAACGTCGTGCCGGCGGCCGCCGGCGAATCGGCGAGCGCGAGCGCGCTGGCCGGAAGAACGCTCGTGCAGGCAGGCGTGCAATGGCACGCCTGCCCGGGGCTGTGACAGCAGTTACCATCGTGGTCGTTGCAACCGCCTTCGTCCGCCGATGCCGTGTGAGCCGACACATGAGGAACATGCGTGCGATGCACGCCCGGTCCCGGCGCGGCATGCACGTCGGCCGACCATGCCGGCGCGACGCTCACCATCGCCCACGCCAACCAGGCGAACACCCAGAGGGCGCGCCGGTGGCGATAACGATGGAAGAAGGCATTCATGCCGACAGCTTATGCCCCCGAGGCGATGCCCTCAACTCTGGAGCCGGGTCCAACGCGGTGCACCTCGACGGTCACGTGGACCAGTTCGTCGTGGATGGCCAGCGCTCGCCGGTAGTAGTCGCCATCGACATCGGCGGTCGTGGTGATCTCGAGGACCACGGCGAACTTGCCCTTGCCGACACGCCATACATGGATATCGTCGATGACGGCCTCATGCCGGTCCTCCGCGATCACCTGGCGGATTTCATCGACGACGGGGGCATCCATCTCCGCGTCCAGCAAGACCCGGCCGCTATCGCGCAGGAGACCCCACGCCCACACGGTGACCAGGACCGCGCCCAGCAAGCCCATCACCGGGTCCATCCAGCGCGCGCCCCAGATCATGCCGGCGATGAGGGCGACGATGGCGAGGACGGACGTGGCCGCATCCGCCAGCACGTGCATGTACGCCGAACGCAGGTTGAGGTCGTGGTGGGCGTGCGCGTCATGCGCATGCCCGTGATGATGATCGTGGTCATGGTGGTGGTGATGGTCGTCGCGCAGCAGCCACGCGCAGACCAGGTTCACCAGCAAGCCGACCACGGCGATCGCGATGGCCTGCTCGTAGTGGATCGGCAGCGGCGTGAACAGGCGCTCCGCGGACTGGAAGGCCATCAGCCCCGCCACGCCCAGCAGCAAAATCGCGCTGGAATAGCCTCCCAGGATCTCGATCTTCCACGTGCCGAAGGCGAAACGGCGATCGTGCGCAAAACGTCTCGCACAGACATAGGCGAACGCGGACAGCCCCAGGGCCAACGCATGCGAACTCATGTGCCAGCCGTCGGCCAGCAAGGCCATGGAGTTGTAGTACCAGCCACCGGCGATCTCGACCACCATCATCGCGGCCGTCAGCAGCACGGCTCGCCGGGTATTGCGCTCGGCCATCGGATTGCCTTCGTCGAACGCGTGGCTATGCGCACGCGAGGCAGCGGCGGCTTGGATCGACATGTGGCGGTACCCGTGCACGAGGAGGTGCTGATGATAGCCCGCCAGGCAGCACGACGCCGGGTGTTGCGACGCACGATGAAAGCGATTGTAGACGCCGGCCCCTGATGGGTTCCCCGCCTCGTGTCGCCAGGCCGCCCCGCCGGAAACCCGTCTATTTGTGGCTATTTCGTGACAAGGATCACACCCTCGGTTCACTCACCCGCAGGTCACCGTCGTCACGACTCCCGCTTCGGCATGATCGTGCATCGCAGCAAAACATAACCGGAAGATGAACCATTTATTAGGCATTTGTGCACGAATAAGCCTTCATGCCTAACGATTAACTTACGTTTCCGCCTCTTTAGCGCCATACCCGCGTCGGTTACTTGACGCAGGTCGCAAAACTGGCGCCTTTCACTTTGAGGCACCGGCCGCCGCGTCTATGCTCAAACCTTCCATCGATCTCCGTCCCCGAGTGGGCGCGGGCGGAATCGGTGCCGGCGAAGGACATCGTGCAAAGGCACGAGTGGCGTCGGCGCGGCATCGTCATCGCCCGCCATCGAATAGACGCTCGCCTCATGACCCGAGTGGCGCATCCACGTGATGCGCGATGCGCTTGCGTGCTCGAAAGACGCACGGTTTCGGCTGCGCGAAACACCGGAAAACAAGGCAAAAGTGGCGTCGGCATGCGTTTCGGCCCATTCATACTCGGTGCGCTATAAACGTTTGGCCGTCCATTCATTTTCAGGAAAAACGCTGCCGCATGACGACGAAGATTGATCAGGCCCACGACGACGACACCATCGATCTCAATGCGTTGCTCGGCACGTTGCTTGATCACAAATGGTTGATCGTCGCCATCACCGGGACGTTTTTCGTGGCGGGAGTCCTCTACTCGCTGCTCGCCACGCCTATCTACCAGGCCACGGCGATCGTGCAGGTCGAGCAGAAGACGCCGAGCCTTCCCGGCCTCAGCGATCTCACCCAATCGCTGGGCACCACCGCGTCGCAGGCCACCACCGAGATCGCGTTGATCACCTCGCGCCTGGTCATCGGCCAGGCGGTGAACGACCTGCGCCTGGATATCCAGACGCAACCCCAGCGCATGCCCGTGCTGGGCGATTACCTCTCGCGAGGTTACAAGCCCGGCCAACTCGGTCCTGTGCGTTTCGGCCTGAGCCGCTATGGTTGGGGCGGCGAAGTGGTGGACATCTTCAAGCTCGACCTGCCTGACAACATGGTCGGCCAGAAGCTCGAGCTGCGCGCTGGTGACGACCACCGCTTCGGTCTCTACAACGACGATGGCAAGCGCCTTCTCGAAGGTGTCGTCGGCCAGCTGGTGCGCGCCAACGGCATCACGATGCAGATCAGGCAGCTCACGGCCAATCCGGGAACGCGCTTCGACGTGGTCACCCAGCCGACCCTGACCACCATCGGCCGTTTGCAAACGGACGTCGTGGCGCTGGAACAAGGCACGGACTCCGGCATCATCGGCCTGACCTACAACAACGCCGATCCCGATCTCGCGCAGAAGGTGCTCGATCGCATCACCACCGCCTATGTCCGCCAGAACGTGGAGCGCAATTCGGCCGAGGCCGCGAGCCAGCTGCAGTTCGTCAAGGACCAGTTGCCCAAGGTGCGCCAGGAACTCGACCGGGCCCAGGCGGCGATGAACGTCTTCCAGACCCAGTCGCACTCCGTCGACCTCAGCATGCAGACCAAGGGCCTGCTCGACCAGATCGTGGCGGTGGAAAACAACATCCAGCAGTTGCACCTGCAGGAAGCCGACATCGACCGCCGCTTCACCCACGACCACCCGGCGTACAAGGCCTTGCAGCAACAGATGGGCCAGCTGCAGGCGCAGAAGGCGCAGATGCAGAAGCAGGTCGGCGACCTGCCCGACACGCAGCAGCAGTTGCTCAAGCTCAATCGCGACGTGCAGGTCAGCAGCAACACCTACACCAGCCTGCTCAACCAGGCGCAGCAACTCGACATCGCGCGTGCCGGCACCGTGGGCAACGTGCGCATCGTGGATACCTCGGCGGTGGACAAGACCCAGCCGGTGCAGCCGCGCAAGGCCCTGGTCGTCATCATCGTGACGTTCCTGGGTGGTTTCCTCGCCCTCGCCTTCGTCTTCCTCCGTCAGATACTCAACCGCGGTATCGAAGATCCAGCGATCATCGAGGACCTCGGCCTCCCGGTGTACGCCTCGGTTCCGCTCAGCGAAGGCCAGACCGCGCGTTCGACCCGCACGCACCACGGTCATCACGGCCACGGCGGCCGTGGCCCCTTGCTGGCCATCAGCGATCCCGCCGACCTCGCGGTCGAGGCGATCCGCAGCCTGCGCACCAGCCTGCATTTCGCGCGGCTGGAAGCCAAGAACAACATCCTGATGATCACCGGCTCCAGCCCCTTCGCCGGCAAGACCTTCGTCTCGGCGAACCTGGCGGCGGTGATCGCCCAGGCGGGACAGCGCGTGCTCCTGGTCGACGGCGACATGCGCCGCGGCACCCTGCACCACCTCCTCGGCATGGAAACCGGGCAAGGCTTGTCGGACATCCTGGTCGGCGGCGCGGAAATCGCCACGGTGAAGAAGAAAGGGCCGCTGCCCAACATCGACTTCATCAGCCGCGGGCGTGTGCCGCCCAACCCGTCGGAACTGCTGATGCACGAGAACTTCACCCAGTTCATCGCCGAGGTGGTACCCGCCTACGACCTGATCATCATCGATACGCCGCCGATCCTGGCGGTCACCGATGCGGCCGTGATCGGCCACCACGCCGGCACGAGCCTCATGGTCGCCCGCTTCGGACTCAACAAGGCGCGTGAGCTGGCCCTGGCGAAGCAGCGCTTCGAACAGAACGGTGTCTCCCTGAGGGGCGCGATCTTCAATGCCGTGGAACACCGGGCCGCCGGTTACTCCACCTACGCCTACTACAAGTACAAGGCCGATCCGGCCTGAACCGTCCCATGAACAAGGGGACACTGCATGAATCAAGGACTATGGCGCGCATCCTGATCGTCGGAAACCACACCTGCGGCAATCGCGGCGATTGCGCGATCCTGCGTGGCCTCCTGGAATGCCTGGAGGACGTGCTGCCGGAAAGCCGGATCGACGTCACCAGCCGCTTTCCGGTGAGCTCGGCGTACCTGCTCGGCCGGCCGCTGCTGACCGACACGTTGAACAGCTACTACCAGGAAGCGGGTAAGCGGCGTTTCGGCGCCCTTCGTTCGCTGCTGCTGCGAAGGCTGGTGCCACGCTTGTTGCACGGGCACCTCAACCGCCGTTGGTGGGCGCGCTGGCTGCCGCTGCCCCGGCGTCATCGCGAGTACATCGAATCGCTGAAAGCGTACGACTTGGTGATCCAGGTGGGCGGCTCGTTCTTCGTCGATCTCTACGGCGCCACCCAGTACGACCAGGTCAGCTGCGCCCTGCTCGCCGGACGGCCCACCTACCTGATCGGGCACAGCGTCGGGCCGTTCCAGCACGCGTTCTTCCGCAAGGTCTCGCAAGACGTGATGACGCGGGTGGATGCACTGGCCTTGCGCGAGGAAGTCAGCGCGAGGCACATGCAGGACAGCGCCATCCCGCAGGACAAGGTGCGCTGGGCCTCGGACACCGCGTGGCTGGTGCATCCGGGCGAACCGGTGGCGGTCGACACCGCACGCCCGACGGTCGCGGTCACCTTCCGCGAACTGGCGCCGTTCGACAAGCGGTTGGGCGTGACCCAGGCCCAGTACGAGACGGCCTTCGCCGAACTGCTCGATGCGGTGATCGAAGCGGGCTACCGCATCGCGGCGTTCTCCACCTGCACGGCGATCGACGGCTATCCCAAGGACGACCGCATGATCGCGCTCAAGGTGCGGGCACGCCTGCGCCACCCCGAGGCCTGCCATGTCGAGATGAACGAGCTCAACGACGTGGAACTCGGCCAGAGGTTGGGCGCCTGCGTCCTCACGATCGGCACGCGCCTGCACAGCGCGATCATCTCGATGAACTTCGGCACGCCTTCCGTCGCGCTCAATTACGAGCACAAGTCCGAAGGCATCATGAAGCGCCTCGGCGTGGACGACCTGGCGATGCCCGTGCCGTCCCTGCTCGACGGCAGCCTGCGCGCCAAGGTGCTGGAGCTGCTCGGCGACGAGACCCTGCGTCCGAGGGTGGCCGCCGCCGTGGCACGTGAAAAGGCTTTCGCGCGGGAGTCCCTGCTCTCGACGCTCGCGATAGGGCCTTGATCATGACGATCCTGTTCGTCCTTCCCGAGTTTCCCAAGTATTCGGAAACCTTCGTGATCGACCAGATCGTGGGCTTGCTCGACCGCGGCTTCGATGTGCGCATCCTCGCCATCAGCCGCGGTCCCGAGCCCGCACCCGGAGACATCGTGGCGACCCGCGGATTGATGGACCGCGCCACCTTCATCTTCGACCATTCCGCCAGCGCGTCACGCGGCTGGCAGATCCTGCTGCAACGCCTTCGCCACGTGGTGCCGGGCCTGCCGAGCGCGCGGGTGCGACGGGCCCTGTCGATTCGACTTTACGGCCATGCCGCGAAGTCGCTGGTGCTCGCCGGCGCCGTGCGGCGCTTGCGCGAGCCGCTCAAGGCGGACGCGATCATCGCGCACTTCGGCCCCACCGGCGTGCTCGCGACGAACCTGCGTGCGCTGGGGCTGATCGAGGGACCGATCTATACGGTGTTCCACGGCTACGACCTGTCGCGGCACAGCGTGCTAGCGCGCCACGCCGACGACTACCGGCGCCTGTTCGCCAGCGGCGAGCGGATGCTGCCGATCAGCACGCGATGGCAGCGCAAGCTCGAGGCGCTGGGCTGCGCGCCGGAGAAGATCCAGGTCCACCGCATGGGCGTCGACCTGGACAGCTTCCGTTTCCAACCCCGCACGAACGATGCGCCATCGCCATCGCGGCCCTTGCGCGTGCTGAGCGTCGCGCGGCTGGTCGAGAAGAAAGGCGTGACCTATCTCTGCGAAGCCGTGGCACGGCTCGCGAGGCGCGATGTCCCCGTCGAGTTGGAGGTCGTCGGCGACGGCCCGTTACAGCAGGAGCTGGAGCGTTTCGTCGCACGGCACGGCCTGGACCAGCGCGTCTTCATTCGCGGCCGCCGCGACAAGGCCTATGTGCAGGACGCGCTGCGCCGTGCCGACGTGTTCGCCCTGCCCAGCGTCACCGCCGCGGACGGCGACCAGGAAGGCATTCCGGTGTCGCTGATGGAGGCCATGGCCAGTGGCGTGCCTTGCTTGTCCACGGTGCACAGCGGTATCCCGGAGTTGATCGAGGACGGCCAGTCGGGCTGGCTGGTGCCCGAGCGTGACGTGGATGCGCTGGCCGATAAGCTCGCCCGCATCCAACGGGGCGAATACGATCTGCCGGCGATCGCGGCGACTGCGCGCGCCACCGTGGAATCGCGCTTCAACCAGAGCCGGTTGCACGACCAGCTCGCCGCGCAACTGGCCTAGGAGCGCATGCCGATGCCCTCCGCCAGACGCGATGCCCTATGGACCGTCGGTTCGACCGTCGTCAGCGCGGCGAGCCAGCTGCTGCAGATCGCGGTGCTGGCCCATCACGTCGATGCGCACCTGCTGGGCGCGCTGGCGATCGTCAACGTCGTCAACGCGATCGCCACCTTGTTGCAGGACATGGGCCTCAGCAGCTACCTCATCCACCGGCAAAGCATCACCCGCCACGAGCGCACGTCGCTGTACATGATCAGCGCGGGGCTGGGCCTCATGTCCGCGCTGGTGCTGTTCGGCATCTCCTATGCCGTGGCCTATTTCTATGGCTCGGACGTGCTGGGTCACCTGTTGCGGCTGTCCACGGTGAATTTCGTGCTGCTCGGGTTGGCCGCGCAGTACCAGGCGAGCCTCATCAAGACTTTCCAGTTGCCCCGGCTGGCGCGAATCGAGGTGATCGGGCGCCTGTCCGGCCTGGGCACCCTGTTGCTGCTGGTGCTCCAGTTCGGGGCGTCGATCGAGGCGGCCGTCTACGCGATGATCGTGAACAGCCTGGTGCGCCTGGTATGTTTCGTGGCCGTGGCCGATCGCGACTGGCACCCTGGGCGGGGCTACGACCGTGGAATCATCCGCCAGGCGCTGCGCTATGGCGCGTTCCAGCTCGGCTCCCAGGTCATCAACCAGCTGCGCAGCCAGGCCGACCAGATCATCCTCGGCAAATTCCTCGGCCTCGCCTCGCTCGGCGTGTACTCGCTGGCCAAGGAACTGGTGTTGCAACCGACCAAGCTGATCATGCCCGTGGTCCAACGGCTCGCCCTGCCCCGGCTGGCGACGCGCCAGGACGATCCGCTGGCGTTGCGTCACGCCTACCTGGTGGGACTGCGCGGGGTATCCGTCTTCAGCAGCGGCGTGTTCATCATGCTCGCGGTGTTCGCGCCGCCCGCGGTGACGATCCTCTACGGGCATCGTTACACCGGCGTCGCCGAACTCATCCCGCTGATGCTGCTGTTCGGCATGCTGCGCCCGCTCGGCTCGCTCATCGGCGCCCTCAGCCAGAGCCTGGGCCGTTCGGATATCGAGTTCGCGTGGAACCTGAAGATCGGCGGCATCACCTTGCTGGTCAGCGTGCTCGGCGCGATGTCGCGCTCGCTCGAGGTCATGGCGGTGGCGCTGGCGATCAGCCAGCTGCTGGCCACGGTGCTGTCCTACTACTTCTTCTCCTCGAAGATCATCAGCCTCACCGCGCGCGAATTCTTCCAGTCATGGACGGTGGAGAGCTTCGTGCCCTACGCCTTCCTGATGCTGGCCGTCTTCATCTACCAGGGCGACGACTGGAAGGCCAGCGCGGTGCGCCTGGCGCTGGTGACGCCGCCACTGCTCTGGGTGGTCTGGCGAGCCCGGCATACGCTCTTGAACCGGCATCCACAGACTCAA
>Ga0307412_10000274_pt1 | contig 32930 bp, 23 predicted proteins | sample DK1Cmetagenome_3_FD_203823 | JGI IMG/M metagenome (GOLD analysis project Ga0307412, IMG submission 203823) | Maize rhizosphere microbial communities from greenhouse at UC Davis, California, United States - DK15-C-1 | ecosystem: Host-associated > Plants > Roots > Rhizosphere > Soil | place: USA...
ACGCCTTGGCCGTTGCCACCGTGACCTTCCACAAAGCAAGCAAAGGCAGTCACAATGACTATCACCCCAGGAACGTCATGTATCGTAAATCGGACAACACTGTCACGATTGTGGACCCTGCGATGTTTACGTCTCGTCAACTCGACACATGGATCTTCCGTCGTTCCATTGACGAAGTCGAAACGTCAGGCAACCCCGTGTTGAATGGCCATCTCTATGATGTGTACACCATGACGAATCATCTGATCGATTTGGAAGGGAGTCAATACAAAACTGGACGATCCACAGTGGATCGTGGTTCGTATGTTCACTTGTTTCTTTCCGCAATGATACGACATACAATAACTCCTTTGAAAGGACACGTCGAATCGTTACAACATACCCTTCAACATCACGGAGCCGTACAGTTCCGCCGTGACGTGGATTATGCACTCAACTATCGCGTTCGTAAAGGCATCTCGGCATATCTGACGCATCGTCAATTCGTGCACCTCCCCTGTCCTGTGGAGCACGCCCCATTAACCACCACGTTGTTTGCACCGCAGCGGTATGCAGACGCCATGAAATCCGCAAGACAGTACTTGAAAGGGCTGGAAACCGCGGTGTCGAGTAACAAGCATCGTCTTCACATATTGGGGTGTCTGTTCAATCAAGTGAACAACTCCACCTTCAAACACGTCACCGATATCTGTGGTAACAAGGTCAGCGTGGAAGGAATGACGGCTCCGAAACTCGACGGACTGTCTGCGATTCGACACGAACGGACCAGTTCCGTGTTCACGGACTCGAAAGGTCTCAGTGGGTCGGAGCGCGATGTCGTCATCAACAAATCCGCTTTCAGCACCAGTCTCAGCACCTCTGTGGCGTGTACCATGCCGCATATTTATCGTGGCAATTCGGCGATGTATCGCGAGTATTGGATGGATTTGGTGCCGGATCTGTCCGAACCGCGTGATGGCACGGCGCATGCGATGGACGCTTGCAATGGAAAAGTGTGGCGCAGGTTCTCGTCCATCAACGATTTGGGTTCTTTGTCGGCATGGTGCGACAGTGCGATGACAACCTTGCCACTTGCATGGCGGTGCTTGTTTCTTCCGCCTTCCTCCGGAAGTTGTCGATCGGTGTTTGGACGGTACATGTCCGATCTCATCTTTCTCAACACAATGAAAGGCGTCCCTGGGTTTGAAGTCATGACTGACCTTTCGACCTATGACGAAAAGAGGTTGGGGATGTGTATTCAAACTCAGCGACCCCGTGGTGTGACGTTGTATGATCTGGCAAAAGGGTTACAACGGACAGGGTTACGCTTGTGTCCGCAGTATCAAGAATTTCTCGGTCTCAAGCTGATCGATCGCCTGCAAGCCATGCACCTTCGTGGGATCGTCCACGGAGACTTGACGTTGCAGAATGTCTATTTTGATTTACAACACCACGAGATTACAATCGTGGATGGGTCTCAATCCTTTCAGCGCTATTACGAAGACAAGTACGCAACGAAGGAAGGAGGCGATGCGACACAAAAGCAACGGCTGTTGATTGGAGGAGTCAATTGCGACTATTTTCAACTCGTACTGTCTCTCGCCAACGACTTTCCAACGGCGTCGGAAACCGTGCAGGGCATGATTCGTAACACCCCATCCACCACAGCGACGTTCGAAGAACTCCGCATCTTTGTCACTGCCGACGAGACGGCGAAAGGCATGCGTCGGATGATCAATCGATGGAAAGCTGCGATGACGTCGTATTTATATCGTGAGGAAGAGTCCTTGCTGCGGCAATTTCATGTGGTGATGGAGGTCACCAAAGGAGACAAACTACCCGCGACACGTTCCACTGTTCAGAAATCTCACATTCGTTCTGTCTCTTCGTCTTCGTCTCATCGTGTCGGCGATAGCGATGATGATGATGAAAAAGAAAGTGTTTACTCACGACAACGTAGTTCAAGTCAAAAAGCATCGCATCACAAACGATAAACAATCTGTTCCATTCTTTTTCTTTCTTTTTAAAACACATCGGGATCCAACAGCACATCAATCGCGCTGAGGGTGTCCGGGCTTTTGTTCCATTCGGGAGTGATCGGGAACGTGTGTTCATCCATGGCAGCTGTGGTCGGAACAGTGTCCGCATTGAGAACTTTACCCACGCGTATCAAACGCGGTCGATACCCGTCCGCGAGATGACCGTAAATCACAGGCTTTTCACCGTCCAGTGTGACATAGGGGACCAATTGCCACACCAAGTTTTTGTCTCGTTTTTTTCTCCCGCCTGCTTCGACCAGTTGATAAGTATCACGTAAGGAGATAGGGTCGGAAGGTGGCTGAAACGCTGAGGCTGACGATTTGTCTGGCGGCGCCGTTGCGGTGGGTGTTGCTGCTGAAATTGCAGGCAATCCAGCAGACCCGCCTTGTGTCGTCGCTGTTGTTTTAGGGTTACCGGTTTTCGGTTGATTGCGCGTCAACATCTCTTCAATCTCACGTCGTTCCGCTTCCGTGTCGGCGATCATACCACTGACTTGACGATGCAATTCCTCTTCGTCGTGTTCGATTTGTTTGCGTTTGCGCGAGGAAGAAAAGACGCCACCGGTTACTTTGATGGGTGGTTGTGAAAACCATCCATCATCTGTCGTTGTGGCGGTGGTGTTTGATGATGGTGGAACGGTGTGCTTGGTATCCATATTCGAAGATGGTTGTTGCGGATGATGATGGTGGTGATGATGATGTGTTTTCGATCGTTTCGGTGTGGTGGGTAGAACCGGTGGTGGTGGTGGTGGCACATCCTCGGTTTTGGTATCGGGTTTGGCACTGATCACACCTTCCCGTCGTTTGCGATCCAACACGTTTTGCCGCCGGGCTTCTTCTTCAGCAAGATAAACCTGATCCACGACCTTTTGAAGCACAAACCACAAGGTACGCCCCACCGAACGAGAATCGATCACGCGCAAATGCAAGGGAACCACCGTCACACACCAATAATTGCGCATGCGTGTGCGTTTCTGATAATTGACGACCGCCGTCTTGTAGTCATCAATCACCGATATGACCCCACCACTGGGAGAAATGGTCGCTGGCAAATCGATCATGTACCACAACACACCGAATTCACGTCCAATATACGCCGCGATGACCGACGACGACATCTTTGACGTCTCGTAATTGTTAAAGAGTTCATAATTCAACGCCGAGATGCCCATGAGTGTACAGACTTTGGTATCGGTCACACTCTTTTGAATCCCACCGCCATACAAGAACACGAAATCACCCGTCATCGCATAGGGCGGTAAATCAATGGCCTTTCGGTGACGCACCACGGTCAACACGCGTGTGGTCAACCGTGCGTTGGTGCCGTCCAGAAACGGTTTGTCCGGTTGATAGGCATGTGGATCCAACGACCGAAACCCCAACAACGGGAAATTGCGATGAATCGCTGTGGGATCACCGCCGGCATACCGATTCAATGATTGCTGAATGGTCGATCGAGTGGGGATTCCTGCATCGTCTGTGCTCTTCCAGCGTGACGACAACCGATTCAGTCGGTGTCGGTACTTGAAAAATTCATTCAAGTCATCCATCTCCGTCAACAACAGTAAGAATTTGTATTATTTTTCCGTGACACAACAAAAACCATGGTATTGAGAAACGAAAAAAAGACAATACACACAGGAACATAGTGAACTTTTTGTTGTTACACCGATGCGTTCACCAGCAGACCGATTTTGCCCACATACGGCGCGAAGTCAATCCATTTCGAATTGTTTCGGGGGTGGACGAACGAGGATTGACCCGAGAACGATGCACTGCCGGGCGTAACACTGTGGATGGTGCCGAGTTTGAGACGTTTTCCGGTCCATCCTTGCGCGAGATTGCCAGGCATGGGCAGCGGGTCTTTGACCGACATGATTTTGGGCACCCATTGCCAGTAGTAGCGTTCGGCGTGTTCCGCGCGTGTCAGCTCTGGAGACATCTCCGACGACGCTTCGAACCCGGAGGTGTTCAACCCAGCGTCACGTTCCGCGTGTTCCTGTTCTTTTACAGCCACAGCTTGCTCCTTCGTCAGCTTTTTCTTCTTTTTGCTTGGCTGCTGAGCAACGCTGCCTGCCATTGTCGCCACGTTTTCGTCAGCATCATCCGGAACGTCATCACCCTGGCCGGCATCACCACCGGAAGTGGCCCCGGTCTGGCTCTCCTTCGTGTCAGACGCGGCTCCGTATGTTGCCGCTTTTTCAGCACGGACGGCTGCGATGTTTGAATTGGCCGCATCGACGTTTCGGATCCCAGTTCGCCGTGGGCCCGTGATAGTTTGCGCATGACCAGACGTGACTTTCACATCGAGACCGGGTGACGGATTAGCTTTCGATCCATACGATGCCGAGGCCGAATTTGAAGCAGCAATCGCTTCTGACAAACGGCGTTTCACAGCGCCGTTGGGATCATCGAAGCGGTCAAATCGTACCAAATCTGCCACCAACACATCACCGGGTTTCACATCCGGACACTGATGTGAGTACCCCAACGTGCCCAAATGTGCAGAAGAGGTAACGGTGGTGAACGAGTAGTCATTGACCATCGACGTTTCTTCCGGATTGATGACACCCACCTGCAGACATATACCGGCGAATTTGAACGCATTGAATACTTTGGTCGCCGTGTCATATTCGAGCGGGTGTTCGTACAGAATCTTGTTCATAGCCGACCAACTGCGAAAGGCGGCGCGATGGACGGGCGCGAGAGGCATCACGCCATTGGAACGCGGGTAAGACGGTACCGCCATGGAACCTCCTGCGCGTCGTTGTTTGACCGGAGGACACATCCACACTGCTTCACCCGTGTAAATGCGTTCGAGTTCAGAGTTCTTGTGCTGCAGATACTGTTTGCGTGTCACGACAATCGGAGCATTGGTGTGGCTGCTGAGCGTTTGGTTGTCCGTGCTGATGCCAAAGAACGTCGTCGAATTCTGTGCACCCATCCCCATGCCGCCCATCGCACCGAGGGTATAGTTGTTGTTGCCCGTCACGCCGCCGACCGGTGCCATGCCCGCCGGCGCCGCTGCCGACAAGAGCGGCGGACGCGAGAGTGCTGGAACACTCATTGTTTGTCTGTTCGTGAAAGGAAACGCACGATGTTTAGAATCGAGTCGGTGCTGCAAATTACGGGAGCGTATCGATGAGAAAAAAGTCAAAGAAATAACAATAACAACAAAGGAACAAAAAGTATTTAACCCTGCGATTTCTGAAGCGCAGATAGACACTGACGGAGTTCTTTATGATTGGCATGCATCATGCGAATGCTATCACGGTCTGGAGGTTCCCCTGGCCGTAATGGCTTGATGGCGGCACGAATCATGAGTTGCACATCCACCGCGTGCACAAGCATCCATTTGTTTAGCAATGGAGCACTGGGGTCGTGTTTGAGAATGTGGTTCATGAACATTTGTTGCGTCATGACCTTTTTGGTCGCAGGATAGATATACTGATCGTAGTATTTGACAGCAAAAAAGGTTGCGCAATGCATGGACATGTGTTTGAACCCATTCAAAAACCCACGCAGTGTGTCGTAGTGCAGACTTTCGTCGGTTCCGTCACGTGCTCGACGCTGGTTCTCGCACATGTAACAATAGGTGGTGTTGCCCGTATCGTCGGTGGCTTCGGCGTGCCCATGATATGGATTGGTTTGAATCTGATCCCAATTTTCGTGCCGTTTCTTCAAGAACCCCGTCGGGTCCATGTTTTTCAAATCCTCTTCCGACAGCCCTTGATGCAGCCATGCGTCGTCTGGATGGTGAGTGTGACGTGGCCCTTCGTCTTCCTCGTCGTCGTCCACGTCTCGATCGTCTTCATAATCATGGAGACTCTTACGGTATGGACGATCCCCTGTGTCGTCAGATAAGTTCTTGGGTGCTGCGGCGCGTCGTGGTCGTTTTGGTGGTCCTTGATTCTTCACTTCGCCGCTGTCATCTTTCGACTCCGAAGCAAAGGCAGCAGGAATGAAGTCTTCACTAGCGGGTCGGGCTTTCCTGCGTGGCCCACGTTGTTGTTGTGGTTGTCGTTTTCGTTTTTGACCAGCTCGAGACATGGCTCCTCCTCCACGACCACGTCCACGAGGTGCAGCAGAAACCGGCTTTGTTCCACGGTGCGCTTGTCCTGTGTCGCGATGATCCTCTTCGCGGTCCGAATCCGATGTCGGTGCATCGCTTTCACTTGACGATTCCGCACCCGCGTCGTCCTTTTTCGGTACATAATCTTCATCACGCTCCAACGGAGGTGGCATCGATTCCAAATCCGGTGGAGGCGGCAACGGATCATCAGGTACCACTTCTATGCGCATCTCAACGCCTCATGCGGTTGTTGTGTTTGTTGTGTTCCTAAATGCAGGGGTTTTTCCACAGTTTCGTACAAACCAGTCTTAGTAATGGAAAATTTTCGTGTTGTCGATTGCTGGCGTTTAAACCGATGGGGTTTTTTCGTATGTCTGTACGATGTCCGCCGCTCTCATAAAAAAGAAACAACCGAAAGAAAACGACGTTCCGTTGGTTAATACTGTGCCACCCAAAGACAATCATAGTATCAAAGAGTTTTTGGTCAGAAAACCCAAACCCAGTAGTAATGGTTCGTCATCACACTCTGTCGCGCGGCCCTCACCCAACAAGCGACACAAATCGTCGTCCCCGCAAAAGTCTGCCCCTCCAAACGGCATCGCTCCTCCCTCGTCGTCACCCAAACCCTCTGGCTCGGCTGCGAGCCACCCAAATGAGAAAGCTTCGGGCGTCTCTGAGGCGGCACCGTCTTCGCCTGCCAAAGTAAATCCCGTGAGGTCTCCGTCGATGTCCTCGATGTCGAGTCATACAACATCATCAAGCCAAAGTGACGACAGTGGCGATGATGACGCCGAACCAGAATACGACAAAGAAGCCTCCGATCTCGCAAAAGCCGTCAAATCCGTACGCGTGACCACCACCAACCCGATGCACTTCTCCGTCATGGTGTATCAACAACTGCTGAACATTCGGTACTCGGACGTTCGCGGCAAGTCCACCATGGATTTGATCGTCAAATACTTCAACACTAAAGAAGTGTACCCGCGTCGGTACCATCGCATCAAAGTCACCACGACCATCAACAATGCACGCAAGACGTGTTTGGAAGAACAAGCCTGGCTGACGATGGCCAGTGGGTACGATGTGATGGACTTTGACATGAAGTTGAAATGGCCGATGTATGCTGGTCAGAAGGTGGAAGATCAGATACTGGTCAAAGACTACGTGTTGACGTTCGACAGTATCTCCTCGTGGCTGAATCCGCGCACGTTCTGGAAGATGGACATGCCGCGGCCGGTGATGGAGATGTTGGAATGGCGCACGGCTCATCATTTCTTGCAATTTCAAGGTGTGGATGACAAACTCAAGAAACGTGGTAACGCTGTGGAATCATCGGAGCATGTCCGTATCGGAGAGATCAACTACGACATCCTAACCTTGGCATGTGATGCCTTTTGGTGGCACCGACGAAAGCGAGTCATGGCGAAGAAATGGCCGATTGCGCCGCGTGACAAGTATGCCGGGTACGACAACGACACTGCACGACTCTCAACGTTTTTGAACGATCAAATGAAAAAGCGTGTGGAAGGAACGGTCGAACAGAAAGGCCGACGGATGGTATTGGAAAGTAATATGCCACTCGGATCAACGGATCGGTTTTGTCGTATGAACCCGCAAGTGCTCGATTACTATACTCCAGAAGATGTGTTTTTGACGTCATTGGATGAGAAGGATTATGCCACCGCCGACGATCAGCGTGCTTGTAAGATCTACATTAGCGAGTCGGAACGCAAGATACGATTGACTACACGCGCCAAATACATCGCCGAGTGGGAAGAAGCGAAACAGCAGTATGTGAAACACAATCGCGAACTCATTGCAGAAGCGAAGAAAAAGGGTTTGCCGTTTCATTTGCCAGACTCGTTCAAAAGCAAAGATGGGTCTATTGTTGGACAGAAAGACATCGATCGATTGACGGTGGAAATGACTCCCGAAACACGCGACATCTGGCACCTCGCCATGTTTGATGCATGGTGGAAACGAGAAACCACACAGAACTTCTGTGACACGCACTGTGTGATGTGGGCCGATTGGGATCACCCCGATGAGTTACGATCGGCATTGAAACGGCTCAGTTTGGAGTTTGAAGACGATGGCAAAACCCCACGTCGTCCTCTCATCACCTGCCTGGGATTGGGGATCTGGTACGTCCACTACAAAGGCATGTTCCTCATTCCTGACGAAACCACCATCGACCCCTTAAAACTCACTCACAAACACAACCAACCTCCCACACCCACGCGCACACGACCCATCATTGCGTGTCTTGCGCTGTGGATGTCCATCACCAAAGATGACTACAAAAACAAACTCGGCCCAGGTTTGGTCGCCCCGGAAAAACCGACCTTCTGGCAACCCACCCAGGACGAGAAAAACGCCGCAGACAAAGAAAACGCGAAAACATTCCGCTATCGTGCACCTGCCGACGCTGTTACGGATTTCTTGTCAAAGCGCGCCAAATAAACGCCGTGCTTATCACTTGTGTGCGTCACAACTTCATTGTTTCAGATGTCTTCAGGCGATCATATTGCGGACGCAAAAAGCGTTGACTGGATCGCCTTCCGATTGACGAAAACCATGACGAAGAAGAGGCGTTGTAATCTCATCAAATCCGTGACATGCTACCGCTGCCGAAAACCTCACACCGCATATGCGGATCAGAACAACGTGGTTGTTCCCGCTGTATGCAATTGCAGGGTTGAATACGCGGCGTGGGTCGCGACGTTTAACAAAGCTGCGCAAAAAACTGCGCCCATGTGAGCGTACGCGCAAATGATGACGTCTGCAAACACTTCCACTGGTTTTTGTTTCTATACACCGCATTCTTTCAACCGCACATTGTTTGTGACACACTCATTGTTTCAGATGTCTTCAGGCGATCCTCAAAAAGAACAAAAAGTGTCTGCGGACTCGAATGCCGGTGATCGCTTCAAACTTACGACGTGCTGGCGTTGTGGACAGCGTCGCGTCAGAACATACATGGTTGTACGCGTTCACGCGGCTCCTACGTTTCGTTGTATGACGTGTATCCGTCTGAGCGAGGCAAGGGTTGCGGCCTTACAAAAAACTGCGCACATGTGACCGTGCGCACCAATGATGGCGTTTGCAAACACTGACACTGATTTTGTTTCTATACACTTCATTCTTTCAAACTCACAAACACCTTTCCACTTTTGTCAGTCACGATGGCCAGTGCAACGAGCGAAGTCAATAATTCGAAGTCAACCGTGCCACTGCTTGTGCCACTGGTTGTAGCTGAGTTACTACGATTCGACCGCGATGCAGGCGAGTATTCCGATCGAGAGGTGAACGCGATGCGCGAATTGGGTCGATTGTTGGCGTCGCGTGCCAACAAGACGGATATCAATGCGACCGCCGCGACACAAACGACCAACATCGCTACCGCCACGCCGACCGGGACGACCACAATAGCCGTTGCCGTTGTTGATTCAGTCACGACGAAGACTGAAGAAAAAGAGGCACGTTTTCTCCGCGAACTTGCCAATCACGCCGTCGAGTACCCCATGCGCGCAAAATGGGACAAAGGCGCCAATATGTGGGCGTGGGGCATCGTCGTGTTCGAATTCGTACCGGCCTCGGAGCGCGACGAATGGATGACGAAGATGTCGTCTTTCATGGAAGATCATCGAATTACAACGCATGCAAAGTTGATGGTGGAGTATGATTCCAATAGCTTCGTGATGCAACCACTACTACAGGCGAAAAACGCCGCTGCATCAGCATCGGACAATACAAAGCCTGCGTCCAAGTGACCTTGTTTGTGGTTTTCTGTCGTGTATTCTTGTACGCTCGATACATTCATCCCTCAACTGCGTTATTGTTGATCTATAGATGTCGTCAGGGTCGAAGCACAAACACGAGGTTACCGATCAGCCTCCAGAAGAAGGTCTCGCTGCGCCGCCGACGACCAAACGAATGAAGCCGTCGTTATCGGAGTTCGCAATAGAAGACGAAAAACGTAAACTACGCCGAAGGTATGACGGAGAGGAGATTCAGCTGACGGCATGGGAACGTGCGATGCTCGAACAGTTTCCCGACGTCCTGCGCAATGGCGTGTTTGGGATTTGTTTGTTGATTGCGGCCATGCGACGGGAACCTGTCGGAACGATCCTCTCGGTGCACAACATCACGCCGCCGGGCTACCGATGCGGTCACTCTCCGTTCTCGGACATGGAAGAACCAGACGCCGAGAACTGCCAAGCAAACACGTGCGCCGGTTATCAAAGGTTAGATGCGGTTCCACACGCAAATGGGTTGTACTTTTGCAAGCGTCGTAGTATTGGTCTACATGTCGACGTGAATTGGAAATGGAACGATGTGGATGAAACGCTACTACTGTGGCCAGAGAATGTGCTCGGGGAGCCGATTCCAACACTTGATGGCCGTCGCGACGGCGAAGTTGAACGCGTCTCGTATGGCAACGATGAAGAAGTATCGTTTCCGTCTTCTCGAGTGTCGGTTGGTATGGCAGGGCGCATATCAAAATGCAGGTTTATTGTTGCGAAACATAATGTTGTCACATCCAAAATGATGGTGTTCCGAAACGACGGGACTCTGTTGGAACCGCCGTTATATGAAAGTAACTTGGACGGAGCCATACGCGTTTCCTCCTTGCGCATGCATGGTGCCGAGACAAAAGAAACGAAGCTCGATCCAATTGATGCAAAATCGGAGCTGAAGGACTCTGACTTTAACGAATGGGACGGAGATGCGTTGACATACGGTGACTTTATGGTCTGGGTGACGGGAACGCACTTGTTGGCGATGTCGGTGTCGGAAACTCATTATGCGGTGGAACGAATCGAACTCAAACAAACGGTTCACGGTCAGGTACTCCACGTTCATGGCGATACGTTGTTTGTATCCGGAAACAACGAATCCGTGCTGTATCGCATTTCCTTGTATCGACTCACGCGACCTCCTGCACTGGATCTACCTCCAGTTCCGACGCCAAGCATATCAACTGCTGCTATTGTTGCTGTGTGATTTGTTTGTTTCATTCAAACTTTCATTTCACCAATCGCTGTTTCGTCATTGTCAGATGTCGGCTCGTGTCACCTACTACGATGCGAAAGCCAAAACCGCGGTCGACGCATTCAAGACAGCGGTATTGGCGAAGCTTCCTGCAGCACAAGAAGCAAAGACCATCACATTGGAAGTCGCTAAAGCAGAAGGCGCCAATATGTACCGTTATCAATGTCCGTTCGTCAACGAACCATTTGTGCATATCGGTCACAAAGCCACCTTTGAATGGACCGCCGCACGCCACATACGTGCCATGTGGCTGAGCAAACAAACCGGCGTCGCGCTGTCGAAGATATTCCGACCGCACAACACCGATCCCGAGGAATACTGGGCATGGATGGACTCCACCAATGCACCTTCGGTGGTGTTCGAGTATCACACCGAGAAAGTGGCTGCTGTGTTCGTCGTCTAAATCTGCAAAAACACAAACACGACAGGCGGGACTCGAACACGCATCGTAATAGGCTTCGGTGTACATTCGCCGCCGTTCACTCTTCCATTAAACTACTGCCGTCGTCTTTGACTTTCAATTGAAAAAACTTTCGGTGTGTTGTTATGGACATTCTCACACCCGTCATCTCTTTGCGTTCAGTTGTTATGCGGGCATTATTGTTGATGATCGATAACAACACTCACCATTGTCCCCCATTTTGACGTTTCATTGAATTGCGTCCGCGTTGTTGTGAACATTCTGATACGCATCTTGTGTCTGCTCAGTTGCATGTTGGCACTGTTGTTGATCATTGGTGTGGTGGGTGTGTTCGGAGATGCATATCACGTCTTCCAACAAAGTCGGACGGGTGGTTGTTGTGGAACAGATGGAATACCGATTGGTCCATTTTTTTTGCCGCCATTCTGTCCGTCGCTATGGATGCTGGAAGCAACGTGGAATTCGTGTGAGAGTGGATACATGGGAGTGAACTCGTGTATCACATACTCACTTTGTTGCCCGCCGGAAAATCCAGCTCCGCGGTTGCGCATCGCACAGGTGGCGTCCGAATCATCCAGAGCGGCTTGGGTGACGGCGGATGTTCAACGGAAACGTTTGAACTTTGATACCATGGAATTGCATGTTCAAAACTTTGTTACGGATGCATTGTGGGCCGTGCAAACCGCTGCAGTGGCAGGGGAACGAACGGCGAGTCTTGCGTTTCCGTCGCTTTGCATTCTGCTGACACTGACCGGCGGTGATTTGGACCCTCATTGTCTTCTCGCTAAAGGTCGTCTCGTCAATGTAGAAGGATTCAAAGTTGATCATAAGTGCATTCGGGACGACAAGGCTCTTGGCGAACAGAAGTTTGGATGCGATCCGTGCGCAACTCGAATCGCATCGGAAGCTCCTCACGAAAAACATCGGCGACAAAACAGAGAACTAAATGAACACGGAAAGGTCTCGCCGGAGTCATGCCCTAACGAAACCGCCTGCAAACTCCCGAACAACTCTCTTCTTCAGTGCACTCTTGTGATCTCTTGGTGATGGTGTGTTTTGTGTGAAGCACAACGATACTTACTTCCTTTTTTCGTCCGCAGTCATGTCGATCGGAGGGCCCATGCCAGCGGATGAGCTGTTTGAAGAGGCTTTGTGTCCAGTTGTTGCAGAGGCAGTCTTTTCCAAGTCGTCGTTTGACCATAACGTGTTTCGCCATCTGAAAACGAATTTCGAGCAGTGTTGTGGCATTCATGTCGTGGCCGATACCTTTGCGGGTCGCTACACCTTTCTCACACAACACGGAGTCAATGCGCACGCTGCAAGCCACTATGCTATCGTGTGTCAGGGTAAAGCGTGGAGTCTGCACCCTGCGCATCATCACCTCGCTGCGATCATTGACGGCTACTATGAATCCCTCATCAACCCGCTCCTCCTCAAAACATCCAGCAACGGTGTGGTCGACAACAGCGAACTCAAAGCAAAGAATGGGCGTAAGCGTGCGGCTCGACAACAGGTGCTCGAATGGAAAAGACTCGCTGAACTTGTGCGCCGCTCTCTTCCGCATTGTGTAAACCAGTTTGTTCGACCGTAAACCAGTTTTGCCTGCAAAAACAAGAGACTTGGAAAATCCTGTCCTTAATTTCCGGCCGACGGATATATTTGGACCTCCAATAATTCTGCAAAAATTGCTGCAATTTGATTGGTCGGACGAAGTTACGAGAATCTCCGAAAATACCTGCAAGGAAAAAAGTCCCACCGGTCCAAAAAATCCGTTACGAGTTACTAATTTCAAAGTTGCGAATCGTTGCAGATATATTGGCGGACCAAGACAACTTTGAAAAGTTACGAGTTACGAATTTTGTGTGAACATGTCGATGTGCCGTTGGCGCGAAACTTTCGGAAATGGTTGGCGCGAATACCAGGATGACCGTAACGATCCGCGCGTAAACTCGTACGCCTATTCCTTGCTCGTGGGTGAGTCATTCATTCACTCAACTACCAATCTGAAATGTCTACAACCACCACCGTCACAGTACCGCACGCTGGTCAAAAGCGTCGCGGTACCGTGGAGATAGCGACCGAGCTTGCATCGCCTTCGACTGCAAAGCGTCGACGTGGACTCACTGGAGTCATTGTATTGGACGATGCCGATGCGACACAGGCATCCTCTTTCGTGGAGGATACGCCGATGGAAGCACTGCGCAAACAAATCTTTGCACTCAATCGCACGGATCTGACCACACTCGCCACAGAGCTGGTTGTGCGCGTGTACGCACAGTCACCACTCGGCATGGCATCGACGCGTCGCAAGCTGTTGGACAAGCTCCATGCCGTATCCAAAGCCGCTCCCGTTTCGGATTGCAAGTCAACTGCGATCGTGATCACGACGCTCGACGAGGTTCGCAACGGTATCGCCACGTCATTAAAGTTAAGCAGTGCTCGTGAAGAGGACACCATTCAGCTGTTGCACTTTGTCACGTGCGCGCTGTATCCGACACCGGACAGTGCTCGCCGGTGCGAAGAGATCAAACCGCTCATTCATCGTACTCTAATCGGGTTGCTGCCCAAGCCAGCCCATATCGTTGACTTGCGGCAACAGCCTTCCGATCTCGCTGCCGCAACCGCTCTGATCGAGGCAGTTCGGCCGGGATCCAAGTCTCTGATCCGCGGCGACCTCTGCCTGCGACCACTCGACGAGAAGGCGATCAACTTCACGATGCTCGACAAGTACGCACGCACGCACTTGTACATCAACACCGATTCGGCACGCTCAACGACAGGCCGCATTCAAGAGGTACTCGACATTGACTTGAACGCCTGTAAAGTCAAAGTCATCAACTACGACAGCGACCGCACCGCCACTAAGAAACTTGTCTATATGAAACGCACGTTCTACATTGCTCATTTGTGATCTTTCCGAACACTGCTTGTGTTCAATTAAACCAGCTTTACTCAGACACACGCGCGCACAAGAGACTAGGAAAATCCAGCAAAATGTAAGCCGGTCCATAATTCAGGTCTTGATTTCCGGTCCATAAATATCCATGGACTTTTCCGGCCCATATAAAATTTCCGGATATATTTGGTGCTCTAAATAATTATGTTGTAGACTGGTTGAACGATTGGTCGGACGAAGTTACGAGAATCCCCAAAATTACTTGCAAGGAAAAAAGTCCCACCGGTCCAAAATCCGTAACTCGTCAAAGTTGTCTCGTAACGGATTTTTTGCAGATATATTGGCGGAACAAGACAACTTTGACAAGTTACGAGTGCGAATATGTTGGCGGTTTTGACTTTAACTTTTTTCGATTGGTAAAGAGTGCACGACGGAAGAAGAAGAAGGGAAACAATCAAAAGACAACGATCAAAGCAGGGGCGATGGACATCATAATCGGAAGAAAAGACGTGGTTATGGCAAACGTAGCGATAACCGGTGCAGTTTCAAGCGTAATGTCGTTGGCGATGGGAATGGTGGTGTTGACGAACGGGCCAGTGGACGATGCACTAACTGCAATACCGGTACTGCTACTACTACTAACATTAAAGATTGAGGATGAGGCAGTCGACGAAACAGATGATGAAGAGTGAGGAACGGAGGACGAGGATGCGTATGCAGTCGAAGAGGATGAAAAACTCTGACAATAAATACCGACGTATCCATCGGCACAGATGCATGTCACACCATCCGGCCGTTGGTCACACGTGGCGCCATTCTGACACTGACTGCATGTGATGTTGGAGCATACTCTCCATTGTACATCAGAGGGTGAATTGAACGTATAGGTGTTGGATGCGTTGACGGCATTGACGGTGGTGGTGCCGTTTTGTTCATCGAATTCCAGAAATACGCGAAGGAAATCGAGAGGTGGGAAAGCGTCCCCATAGTACGCGTCGAGTTGAGCAGCAGGGGTCGCCAGCGATGCGTTGCAATACACACGCAAGGAATCGAACCCGCCCAAAAACCCGGCGACGGGCGGATCGATAGGAGGTGATCCGATGTAGAGTTTGTCGATCGCAACGAGTGAGGAGATGTCGAAATTCTCACACACGAATTGGTGAGAGAAATCAACGGACAATGTGATGCCCGTGGTGTTTGGAAGCCACGTGAGAGTTACGAAGTTCCAATAATCCGACGATACTAACGACAATGGTGTGTTACAGTCGGCGCCCGACGGCAAACTGAACAGCCGTAGTGTCTGGTCGGGTTCTTGGACGGACACGGAGAGATATTGATCACTGCTGCTGTTACCTTGAGTGAGCGTTACGATGTTGCCCGATTCAAGATTCGGATCGACGGTGACCCAAAACGATAGAGACGACACCATGCGCGCAAACGGCAACGGAGGATCGATCGCCGTTGTGCTGCCAATGAAACCGGTGGTTTGATTCAAAAACACCACGCCTCCCACGGCGTCACAATACACAACCGTCGTGTTGGGATAGTATTGACATTGCTCACCGGTGATGTATGACGTGCCGCAGTCACACAAATACCCGTTGATCACCGGTATGCAGGTTCCTCCGTTGAGACACGGCGACGACGTGCAATGGTCAATGAAGGTCTGACACAACGCACCGGAGAAACCCGTGTCGTTACAATCGCACGAGAAACTATTCGGAGCCGATTGTTCGCAGAGACCACCGTGTTGACATGGTTGCGACAAACATTCTTCGATCTGTGTTTGACATACACTTCCCGCGTAACCAGACAAACACTGACATTCGAATTGCGTGCCCGTTTGAATACATGTGCCGTTGTTCCGACACGGAAGCGACGCGCACAGATTCACCAATGACTGACAGTATGTTCCTGTGTATACGTCTGCACACTGACAGGTGAACAACCCCACGCTGTCAAAGCACGAGCCACCGTTCATGCACGGATTGGAGCTACACTCGTCAGTGTTCGATTGACACCTTGCGCCGGTATAACCATCGACGCAAGTGCATGCGTACGAATTGACTCCGTCAATACACGTGCCGCCGTTGGCACACGGTTGTGACGAGCACTCGTTGATTTCGGTTTGGCATCGATCGCCGGTGTATCCAAATAAACACATGCACGTGTATCCTCCAAGAACGGGCTGACATACTCCTGCGTTTAGACAAGGCGCGGACAAACAAAAATTGACCTGCGACTGACACGTCGGTCCGTTGTATTCGGGCGCACATGTGCAGGTGAAGTCATTGACCAGCTGGTGACACGTTCCTCCATTGGAGCACGGCTGCGATGTGCAATAATTGATCACCGTCTGACATAGAGGCCCAGCATATCCGGCGTTGCAATGGCATATGAACGAATCGCCCGAAGCATCGTTGGCGCACGTTCCGTTACCGGAGCAGGTAATGTTTTGCACGGCGCAGTGATTGACGCCACCGTATTGACACACATCACCATACCATTCTCCGGTGCAAATGCACGTGTAATTCGTCGCGCCGACGGGGCTGGAACAATTCTGCGAGTTCAGACATGGCTGTGTGAAACAATAGTTGGGCTGTTGACAGAGAGGGCCCTGAAATTCTCCAGTGCACTGGCATTCAAAACCATTTGTCTTGTCGACACACGTCGCTCCGTTTCGGCATGGTTGTGAGGCGCATTCGTCGATCTCTGTCCGGCACGTCGTTCCCGTATAACCGGGTGCGCAAACGCAGGAAAACCCATTGGTGACACCGACACACGTTGCTCCGTTAGCGCACGGGAATGACGCGCATTGATCGTAAATGGTCTGACAGTTTGTACCGGTTGTCCCTCCTGTGCAATTGCAGAGATATCCACCCGGCTGATCAATGCAACTGCTCGGAGTGACGATGTTGAGAACCACTCCGAAAATGTTAAGTCCGTCGAACGCTCGCTGCCCCTTTGTCAGAAACAAGAACAAAGGACTGGGACTGCACGGGATTGTGAGGATCTGTACGGTGCCTTCGGACACGCAACTTCCCGCTGGAGAGACGTAGGGGTAGATGCTGCTTGCATTAAAGCGGTTGGTGATGATACACACAGGGTCCGTCGACGGCGTGTTGGACGTAATCTGAACCATGCCGCATGTTGCAACGCGCACAATCGGTGCGCCGTAAGGATCAGAGCCCCATTGCAATTTGGTTTGGTTTCCGAAACCAGCCAAATACACAGAGAACGGTTGGTTGTTGGACGGTGAAAACATGCACGGCTGTGACGCGCATTCGTTGATGTCCGTCTGACAAAATAAGCCTGTGTAACCCATCGCGCATTGACATGTGTACGAACCAACGCCGTCGATGCACGTGGCGCCGTTCAAACATGGCTGGGATTCGCATTCGTTCCAATCCGTTTGGCACAGGCTTCCCGAATACCCGACGCCACACAGACACTGAAACTCGCCAACATTGTCAATGCATGTTGCGCCATTTTGACACGGTTCGGAAGAGCACTCGTTGATGTTTGTTGTACAACGAAGACCTGAATACCCGATTGGACACAGACAACTGTATGTGCCGTCGGATCCGTCGACACACGTTCCTCCGTTCGCGCATGGAATGGAAGCGCATTCGTTGTCGTTGGTTTGACAAAGCCTTCCGCCGAACCCAACTCGACACTGACAGGTGAATGAATTCACTTCGTCCACGCAGGTGGCGCCGTTTTGGCAAGGCTCGGACACGCACTCGTTGATGTCTGTCGTGCAGAAGAGGCCGGAGTAGCCGGATACGCATAGACAATGATAACCACCGACGTCGTCGATGCAAGTCCCGCCATTGAGACACGGTAAGGATGCGCATTCGTTTACATCGGTTTGACAGTGCGCCCCACTATACCCCGTTACGCATTGACATTCAAACGCGTTGGTTCCGTCGATACATGTGCCGCCGTTCATACAAGGCAGGGAAGTGCATTCGTTGGTGTTCGTTTGACAAAGCCTTCCTGTGTACCCGGGCAAACACGTGCAATTGTAAGCGGCGAGGAGATCTGTGCAGGTTGCCTGATTTTGGCACGGATCTGATGCACATTCGTTGATATCTGTCTCGCATATCACGCCCGTATATCCAACACCACAGTTGCATGTGAACGATGCAATCCAATCGAAGCAGGTGCCGCCATGTTGACACGGCTGCGAAGCGCATTCATCTATGTCGGTCTGACATAACGCGCCGCTGTATCCATTAGCGCACAGACAATTGTAACGCGCGATATCGTCAACACACGTACCGCCGTTGCGACATGGGAAAGAGGAACACTCGTCGATGTTCGTCTCGCATTGAAACCCGCTGTAACCGGCTGGACACAAACAATGATACGCATCGACTTCGTCAACACACGTTCCGCCGTTGCGACACGGGATGGAAACGCACTCATTGCGGTCGGTTTGACAGCGAGTTCCTGTGAATCCCGACGTACAGATGCAAGTGTACCCGGAGTCCCCGTCTATACAGGTGCCTCCGTTTTGGCAGGGGATTGAAGCGCATTCGTTGATGTTCGTCTCGCATTGAATTCCGCTGAACGGACTTGTGCATTGACATGTGTACGAATCTATGCCGTCGGTACATGTGCCTCCGTTGCGGCATGGCAACGAGGCGCACTCATTGGAATCGGTTTCGCAGTGCGCTCCAACAAATCCCACGGGACACAGGCAGGAATACGAGTCGACGCCGTCAACACAAGTAGCGCCGTTCTTGCATGGCGCGGATGTGCACTCCGCGATGTCTGTTTCACAAACCACTCCAGTGTAACCGGGAACGCAGCTGCATGTGAACGATGCGATACCGTCCGTACACGTGCCTCCGTGCTGACATGGCATCGACGCACATTCATTGTTGTCAGTTTCACATTGAATTCCGCTGTATCCCGCTGCGCAAAAACATGAATACGAATTCACGCTGTCGAGACATGTTCCTGCGTGTTGACACGGTTCGGAGGCGCACTCATTGATGTCGGTTTCGCAGCGCACTCCGGTGAATCCTCGAGCGCATGCGCAGGAATACGAATCCACAAAATCAGAGCATGTGCCACCATTACGACACGGCTGTGATGTACATTCATTGAGATCGGTCTGACACAGATTGCCTCCGAACCCTTGCGCGCATGTGCAGGAGAACGACCCAGTGCCGTCAACACATGTTGCGCCGTGTTGACATGGTTCGGAAGCGCATTCGTTGATGTCTGTTTGACAGAGCGTGCCACTATAACCGACCGCGCACTGACACGTGAATGCGTTCTGTGCGTCCTGACAGGTTCCGCCGTTTTGACATGGAGACGAAGCGCATTCATTGATTTCCGTCTGACATTGGGTACCACTGTATCCTGGCAAACAGTGGCACATATACCCTCCTATCAATTGATCGCAGTGACCACCGTTGCGGCATGGAGCCGATGCGCAGAAGTTGACGGGTGTTTGACAAAACGCACCCGTGTACGCGAACGTGCATTGACACGAAAAATCATTCACCAATCCTATGCACGTGCCGCCATTGGTGCATGGGAGTGAAGTGCAGTAATCAATTTGCGTTTGACAGAAGATGCCGCTGTATCCGGCAGTACACTGACAGCGGAACGTGTCTCCGGATGGATCATTTGTACACGTACCGTTGTTGGCGCAGGTGATGTTTTCGACGGTACAATGATCCGTTCCGCTGTATTGACACACGTCGCCATACCATTGCCCTGTGCATAAACATGTGTAGTTGGTTGCTCCCAGCGGACTGGAACAATTCTGACCGTGTTGACAGGGATTGACGTGACAAAAGTTGAATTGTTCACACAAAGGGCCGATGTGTGTGTCGTCGCATTGGCACGTGTACGAGCCCGGTCCATCGACACACGTTGCGCCGTTTTGACACGGCATCGATGCGCATTCGTTGAGATCGGTCATGCAGCGTGTGCCAGAAAATCCACTCGGACAGATGCACGCGTATGAGTTCACGTACGACAAACACGTTCCACCATTGGCGCATGGTTCCGACGCGCACTCGTCGTAAATCGTTTGGCAGTTGGTGCCCGTGGTTCCCCTTGTGCAGTTGCATCGGTACCCTCCTTCTTCATCGATACACACACTTGGAGGAAAGATGTTGGTAATCAAACCGTTGATGTGCACTCCATCAAATGCGTGCAGACCGCAGCTGTAGAACAAGCGCGTCGGAAACCCGATGCAGGGAATGGTAATGGTTTGTACCCCGCCTTCGCTGAGACAACTCCCAGGAGGCGACACGCCGGAATAAATGCTGCTCAGATTGAACGGATTGGTTCCGATGCACACTTGGTAACCCGATGGTGTGTTGCAAGTGACGGTGAGAGTGGTGCATGCGGGCACCAATCGAACGATATCTGCTCCGTATGGGTCATTGCCCCATTGACAGAGCGTGTTATTACCTGAGCCGGTAAGATGGATGGACAGTGATTGCGGAGACGCAGACAACTGGCATGGTTGTGACGCGCATTCGTTGATATCCGTCTGACAAAACAACCCGCTAAAACCGGACCGACATGTACACGTGAATCTGGCCACCTCGTCGGAGCAGGTTCCTCCGTTCATGCATGGCTGTGATGCGCATTCGTTGACGTCGGTCTCGCAGCGTTGGCCGCTATAACCAGGAAGGCACAAACAGGTAAGCGACGCGATTCCATCAATACACGTCCCGCCGTTCATACAAGGCTGCGACGCGCATTCATGGATGTCTGTCTGACAGGTGGTGCCGGAATAGCCAGCCACGCAGAGACAGACAAACGCATTGGTGTCGTCTTGACATGTTGCGCCGTTTCGACATGGAGCCGACGCGCATTCGTTGATATCCGTCTGACATCGCAAACCGCTGAATCCAGCGACACACGTGCACGTGAATGCATTCACCTGGTCGTTGCATGTGCCTCCGTTGACACACGGATTGGAGGCACACTCGTCGATGTCTGTTTCGCAGCGCAGACCGGAATACCCTTGTGGACAGTTGCAGGTATACGACGCCGTGGCATCCAAACAGGTGCCGCCGTTGCGACACGGCTGGGACGCGCATTCGTTGATGTCCGTTTCGCAGATCAGGCCCGAATAACCGCTTGCGCATGTGCATGTGAATGAATTGACTGAATCGAAACACGTTCCTCCATTCCTGCAAGGAGCAGACGCACATTCGTTAATATCGGTTTCGCAGCGAACACCGCTGTAACCGCGCACGCATGTGCAGGTGTAAAACCCGACGCCGTCTATACAGGTGCCTCCATTCCGGCACGGGTTGGAAGCGCATTCATTGATATCGGTCTGACATTGAGTGCCACTGTAACCGACCACGCATTGGCAGGTGAATGCCGCGGATGAGTCAAAACAGGTACCTCCATTGCGGCATGGAATGGACGCACATTCGTTGATGTCGGTATCGCATTTCACCCCAGAATATGCCGCCGTGCACAAACACGTGTACGCATTGATGCCGTCTACACAGGTTCCGCCGTTACGACAGGGTTGGGACACGCATTCATTGATGTTAGTCTGACACAACAGACCACTGAATCCAGTCACACAGTTGCAAGAAAACGAAGCGACGCCGTCCACACACGTTCCGCCGTTTTGGCATGGAGTGGAGGAACATTCGTCGACGTCTGTCTCGCAACGGAGACCACTGAAGCCGGGACGACACGTGCACGTGTACGATGCGACGCCGTCCACACAGGTGCCTCCATTGCGACACGGAGTAGAGGCACATTCATCGATGTCTGTCTGACACAGCGTGCCTGAGTAACCCGTCACACAGCTGCAGGTGAACGCTGCGGTACCATCAACGCATGTGCCGCCGTTTCTGCACGGCACCGATGCACATTCGTTGATGTCGGTCTGACACCGCAGGCCACTGAAACCTGAAACGCATATGCATTGATGCGACGTCACACCGTCCACGCACGTGCCGCCGTTTTCGCAAGGAAGTGATGTACAGTCGTTGATGTTCGTCTGACAGTTGAAACCGGTGTATCCAATCGTGCAGTTGCAGGTGTAACTCTGCTCGCCTTGGACACACGTCCCCAAGTTTTGGCAAGGAAACGACACACACGGATTCAGTGTATATTCAAACGATTCGGCAGTCGTGGCCGTTCCTGTCCAGCCGCCGAAGAAAAACATGCTATTGACTGACGGCCCGGTGACAGTCGCACATCCAGCCAAGCTGGTTCCAGTCACAAACGCACCGTTCGTGGTTTTGGACGCCGTCGGGGTTGGATAGACCTCTGTCCAGACAAACGATGCGGGGTTCGTGGACGATGTGGTCCAACTGGTTGGTGTACCTGCAGGGTCGGCGCCAGTCGCACCAGAAAATACACCCAGCCGATTGGATGCCAGAACAGCTTCGCAATACCCGGCTCGACTGGTGAAATACAGACCCGCGGCAGTGGACGTGGTCCACGCTGAGCCCGTTCCGGCAGTAAGAATGCTATTCGGCGTCTTGGACAACACATTGCTGGTGAATGTGCCAGCGATATTGCGCCCCGAGATGAACACCATATTTGAGGCGTAAAACTGCATGTGGGTTGGATACGTAAAGGCGCTAATCGTCGTGGTGCGAACCGTCCACGTGCTAGCTGAGCTTGGGGCCGAATAACAGTTGGTCTGCGCACTTCCCGCCACACCCGCGCAAACAAAAAGATTGGTGCCATCGGTGGCAAACGCAAAATTCCCGCGACCCGAGATGCCGAGAATTTGCGTGATGGATGCCCAATTCGTACCATCAAACGTCCACACTCCGTTGGAATACGTACCCGCGCTGTTTCTACCACCCATCACATAAACCTGATCGGTGCCGGAATGATACAGAGCACGATGGTCTCGCCTCGCGGTCATGGGAGAAGCGCTCGAGAGCTGTGTCCACGACACGCCGTCATGTGTTCTCCATACGTCATTCAAAACTCCAGCGTTACCGCAATCCGTGGAACCGCCGATCACATAGGTAAATTCGCGCATCGTCACAACGGCGTGACCACATCGTGCCGACCAATTGGGAGTTGGGAGTTGTTTCCACTGCATGACCGTGGAATTGCACGTGGTCAGCTGTGGTTGCGAGAAGTTGGAGATGATATGGTACGCAATTTGACCATTACCCGAAAACCCACCAGCGAAATAGGCAACGCCGTCCATCGTACACCCGCTCAACCCAGCGCGCGCGACGCCGCCCGGAAACGGATTTGCATCTTGTACACCCTGACACCACGTTACGCCGTCGCGAGATTGATACCAGTCGGCGTAATCGCCAACGGTAGAGCTGAATTGACGACTGCCGGCGACGGCAAATAGACCCACTCCGGGAACTTGCAGCAAAAGCACGGCCGATCGTTGCGAAGGAAGTCCGGAATATCCGATCTTTCTCCACGACGCTCCGTCGGTTGACGACCATGCATCCGAGTATTCGTACGTCGCGTCGTCCCGACCGCAAAGTAACCACATTTGATTCCACATCCACACAAATCCAAAAAAGTCTCGTGCCGACCACTTCGTGCCGATGGTTGCGATTTGTGCCCATGTGGCTCCAAGATCGTCCGACTTCCACACGTCAGACAGCGACGCGCCACTTGGCAAAGTTTTTCCGCCATACAGCCACAAACGTGTGCCGTTGGTCACCAACGCGTGATTGTACCGAACGGACCACGGAGCCGAGGCCGTTTGTTGTGTCCATGCCAGACCGTTTGTCGTTGTCCACACATCGCCGAATGCAACCTGCGTGACGCCGTTTTGTCCGCCCGACATCACGATGGTTGGTGTCGCGGTGAGTCCCACGACGGTCGTGCACCCCATGAGTCGACGAGCGGACCAACTGGCGCTGTCTATAATTTTGACCCAACTTACGTAGGGTGATACCGTCGACTTCCATACCTCATTGATGATGGCAGCCGTGGTGTTTGTGCCGCCGCTGATGTAAATGGCTCGATTCGGACCGGTCTCGATGGCGTTCATGCAAAACCCAAATCGCGAGCCCCATTCCTGTGGGGAGAGGATGGTGCTCTCGATTCCAGGTGTGGCAGGGGCAACTAACGGTAGCACGTTCCCAAACCATAGAATGAAGAGCAATCGCCTCATGTGTATCGTCACGAAAAATTCTACAACAACAACAACATGACACCCCCTGAGAGACACGAACGAAGATTAGGGCGCGCTGCACCTTAATCTTTTTTATGAACGTGCTTAATGTATCCGTCGAGCCGCGATTTATTATAATTTCGCAGTTTTTTCCTCCGCCTGTTCTTCTCTCTCACGTTCGATCGCGATGTTTCTGGTAGTGTTCTCGATGTACAAGTGGATATTGGTCACCGCATGCATATCGGCTTCCTTCGCCGTGTCCGTGTGGGCACAAGCCGATCCGTGCAATGTTCCTGGATGTGCGACGATCTTGCATGTTGGCGTTGTATGACAATCATGTATTGTTGTGTTCGGATTGTAAAAAGAGAAAAAAGTGTTTTTACGAAGTGTTGTCTGCTGTGGCGAGCTGACGTGTTTGATGTGCCTTGTGCGATTGTCGAACTTTGGTGAGCCAACGCGTCGAACCCATGGTGCAGACCAACTGCACCTTGTTCGTTGGTGGTAAAAATTGTATCGGATCGCGTCGGATGGCGGATGGGTTCGACGCGGGTGGAGTGGGCGCGACGACGTGTCCTTTTTTAATCTTCATCGAATATCTGACGCACGACAAGAGAATGAATTTGGACGCTGAAAGCAACGCATCGTCTTCGAAATTCAAAAGGTCATCCAATGCCGAAAATAACTTTTGCACATTTGTTCGCGGCACTCTCATTTTTCATAGTAGAATGCATTCCCTCTTGTCATTCTGCGATCACTTGCTAAGATTGCTCAGAGGGACAACATGAAACTTTGAAGTCAACATTCAATCTCCTCATGGCTGCGCACCAACATAGGACTTGGATCGATGTCGGCGGCAATGTGCGCTCATACGTATGGAACGGTATCCATTGTGGAGAATGGTAAAGCGGCATTTTGGAGCGCCAAGTGCACCAAATGCGGAGAGAAGAAGCTGGCGCCGGCCGTGTTTCTCGAAAAAGACGAGTCTCATTTGCCGATTGGCTGCCGCTCTCCGACAAAATCCCCGGGCACGTATCAGCCGCCGACACCCACAAAAACGATGGCGTGTTGCCGACAACTCAAGTTTTCAAAGTAATAGGAACGTCATTTACGTCCGGCAGTCTCTATTTTTTCATTTATCGCGTTTTCATGTTCCATTCCACTCGAAAAATCCAGTGTCACATTTTCGTCGAATCGATTCATCGAGAAGTATTTTTCATCTTAGATGTTTAGGGCTGGAGACAAACGCAACACGGCAAATACACGACGCGAACAACGGCGTGTACAACGCGAATCACGGCGGAGCAAGAATGCGGAGGCAGCGGCGCGAGCCTCCGCGGATGTGAAAACGAATCCGACACCTACACCAACTCCGGGCGGAAGCGCGGGATCCGCAGCAATCGAACCACCCAACGCGATCCCATCGACATCGATGCTAAGTGCAACGATACCGACACTCACGGCGCGTCGCATTGATAATACGAAACGAGTGTTGTCGAGTGAATGTTCCATGCTGCCGGAACTCGCTTCTATCGTATGCGACTATCTAAAGGTCGTACCCAGAACACACGGTGTTGTTCGCGGGTTATCGAAATCCGTGACGATGAACGGACTGACGGACGGCGTGATTGTTTCCAGTCAGGCGGAATTAACGGTTGTTCCGATGAGTGGAGACGAATGTTTTCATTCCACATTCCGTTTCTTGCAGAATCGCACGTTGAAAGGGGCATGCTCGTCGCGCGGCGACGGCACGTTTCTCGCTCGTGAGCAGATTCTCAGTAAAGGTTCCGACGGCGTGTTGTGGTTTGCAGAGTTTGATGGATGGACACTTGCAAAGACGATCACGACACATCCAACGCGATTGTTTGACGGAGACCTACCAGAAAAGACATCTGGATTGCTGTTTGATGCTAACCCTAAGAAATCGTTGATGCCGCCGTCAACTGCTTATTTTCTAAACACTGTACTTGTTGCGCCGCACAAAGACAGTCCGTTCCTTATGATCGTGAGCCGAAGCATTTGTCGTTTGTTCGACATCGCCGCTTCGGATCCGTCGAAAGCTTTGGTCGCGACGCATCGGATTCTTACACCAAAGAGTTTCGTCGAAGACATTGCATCGGACATTCATGAAGTACATCCTGGACGATACATCATGTGCGCGCGACGTATGAACGCGGAGTGGGGTGCATTCACAGACGCAACGATCGCACGAATCGATATCAGCGCCGATGGAGAGAATGCATCGGGGACGTGGTTAACGCCTGCATGCACCACCCATTGGGCGCCGGATGACATCTCGGACATGCGTTCGTGGGACAATCGATCACGCGGTTCTATACGCGGATTTGGAACCCTGTGGAATGGATGTGTCATACGCGACACTGGAAACGCACTGCAGTGTTTGACCACCGACGAGAAACATTATGACATTCGCGAATGCAAACTCCCACGCACCGATACACGTGAATTGGCGTCGTGGTGCATTTTCGACGATCAGGTGTTTCGTGCAAGGCTCACTGCCACTCCTGGTGATTTCATCATCGAGTCCGAACCAATGCCTTCTTTTCCTCCGAAATCCTGTTGTTCCTCGCGCGCCGTATAAAACAGTCGTTTTTGGTTGATTACGCAAACGTCGTTTTCTCTCTTATACACGTGGTTCTCATTTGTTGATAGATCCTAGCATGGTGTTGCGATCGATGATATGCGGGATAGTTGTAATGACGTCCATCTGCTTGGTTACCACCGATGCAGCCAATGTGGACGTGGGAACTGACACCGCGATCGTGCTGCCAACAAAATCCAAACAAACGTGGGCCCAGAAGTTACGATTGCACGAATGTTTCGACGCATTCAACATCACAGCCGGCGAATCGATTGTTCTATATTCTGATGTTCGCAGCAGAGAAGGCGGCGGCCAAGATGTTTGGAACGCGCGCATACGCAATCCAATCTTAGTCGAATACACGGGAAACCGAAGGAATTGCAATGTTCTGTTCGATCGCTTGGTTGCACAACAGCACAAGTTGGGGTTTGTAGATGAACGTACGTCGCGAGCGTCAGCAATGGTGCATGAACTCGTTGCCGCAACTCTTCGTAAATTGGCGGACGAGGCCGTTGCGGACTTTGTGCATGCTTCTATCGTTGAAGCTCTCGACAACGAATGTAAGGATACGTGGAATCAGATGTGCCGTTACGACGCCGGTTATCATTACTGCGATGAACCGGACAATCGCGAACCGCGGGACTGGTGGTTTTTCATTTAAAACCCATTGTTGTTTGTCTTCAATCCGAACCTTTCTCTGCACTCATCATTATGCATGTGTGTGTACTATCTTAGATTGCATTGTCGATGAACGTCAATCGTTCAATGTGTGCACTGTTGGCACTAATGGCCATTTTCGTTCGAGGCGAACATGAAATGACATTCACTCAAGATTTTGAACTGCCGCCGATCAGAGAGACCACTGCCGAACAAAAACGCGTGTTGGAACGTGATTTGCGGTTGTCGGAATGCTACGACATGTTCAACATCACGATCGACGGACCGGAGTTGATGCATAACGAGATTTACGCATTGGAAAACGGACAGATCGTCTTGACATCGTATTCGCGCAGTGGCGTTCGAATTGCACCGTCCGAACCGAAAACAACGCGACGCAATTGCCGCGTGATATATAGTTCCGTACATGAACGACTGTACGACAAGTCGCCATTTGGAAGCGAATGGCAACACGCGGTCGAATCTCGAAATTCTACGCGCTTGCAAGAAATCGTGGCGTCGCATTTCAAAGTGTTGGTTACCGAAGCAATATCCAAGTTGCTCCACGACGAAGTTACCGTCGATTATGCAATATCTCATGAGCGCGAAGACTATTTGGATAGCATCCGCAGCGAGAACATACCAGAAGACCCTCGCCTGCACGACGGCTTTGCGTGGTTGCGGCGGCTTTTGTTTTGATTATACTCGTATGTTTCACTTACTCACGCACATTTATACTATTGAACATAGATGGACATATGGGCGATTGTGGTGGTGTTTTGTTTGCTCTTGTTCGCGCTCGGATGGCCAACAATCAATCAGCACATCGACCAGGAGAACACAAGCAAACGTTCCCGCGGCGAACGAACGTGTATCGAGGTCATGAAACGATTGTTTCCGTTCCATCATCACGATCACAACGCGAGACCAGACTGGTTGGTGAACGATTGGCCGGGTCGAAAGACTCCAGCACGGCGGCTCGAACTTGACATTTTCATTGCTGAACTCAAACTGGCGGTGGAATTCAACGGACGACAGCACTATATGTTTGTCCCTTACTTTCATGCGTCCAACGCCGCGTTCCTCGCACAACGTCTGCGTGATCAGCGCAAGGTAGCACTGTGTCGCGAAAAGGGAATCGATCTAATTGTCGTACCGTTTGACACTCCGTCGATCGAAGCCTTTCTTATGGAACACCCCGCGGTGCAATCCAGATTGCCCGCTTCGTCGTGACGTTTACCGAAACCCGCAGTGCCTCGCTCGCATCAACAATCTTTTTTTAATTCTTTTACACAACAAAAAACTTAATGCGCCGGCGCCGCACAAAACGTCACGGTTTGCGCAGGCAGTAAAAACGCGTAACGAATAACAATCATAGCGAGTTCAGGCACCAACAATTGCGCCGACTCGGAGTCGCCAATCAGCGACGCCTTGACAACGGGGGCAATGTATTCCCATTGCCATGTTGTTTGATGCTCAAACAACTGTTTCATTTTAAGAGTCCGTTTTGGTTTGATATCAATTGCGTCGTGCGGATCCGTCTGCCAATGCAATGTGCGACTATACAGAGGAAGGGATGGACAGCGACGAAACATTGTTTCGCATGCACTGGTTGCGCATGCATGTCTAAGAGATTCAAACAACGTCCCGGCGTGCTCCGTTTCTTCGCAATATCCTTCGACCGGCATCAGTTGCACAACAGTGACCATCATCTCGTCAAACACATCCAATTCTTTATCTGAGACGATCGTGCATGATAATTTTGACAGTTCATATGCAATCGCAAATGAAAACACGATGCCGGAAATAGACGCACCCACGACCATCAATCGAGCTTGTTCGATGTTATTGACTTCTGTAAGCGCGCATGAAGCAATCCCTGGTTGCAAACGCCCGACTGTGTCTTTGCTCTTCGGTCCGCCAGTAAGTGTGTGAGCGGTAAACCCTCCATTCGACCGGACGATCCCGAACAACCGACTAATCGCGGCCGCATGCTTGGCATCCGCAATCATCAATTGATAAATACACGAAATGTAATCCGGGTTGTCGATCCACACTTTACTACAATCCAGCACGCGACTCGATGCGAACACACCCGCGGCAGTGAATTTACCTTCGGATATGCGTTGTTGAAACTTAGCAGTGTCCAACCGCACAGCGAGTGGTGGCCAAACGTCGGGTTCGTGTCCAATGATCTTGGAAACGGCAGTGTCTTCGCTGTCGCGTTTTCGTTTCGTACCCGACAAGGTCTGATGAAGCGTCATCTGCGATTCACATGGGCACACGATCGTTAGCCATCGCAACGTTTTACCACACCAAAAAACATTAAGATTCGAGAACAGCAAAGCCATGCCGCGCTGCAGCGCCGTAATAGTCACGCATTTCTTCGCAGAATTCGATTCGATCGTCCATCAACGAGGGTTCCAATCCAGTGACTTCTCTTGCGCTGTGGAAGTGAGCTTGTGTGTCTTTACCGGCGATAAAGTCCAACCACTTGCTGATGTACACAACCTCTTGCGGCGAACGCAACCCACCTGTCGATCTCCAATTTTTGAAGAAGATGTAATGATGACAGCCTTTCATCACATCGGACCACGTCTCATCAAAGTCATCGCGCGTCTTTTCAAAATCCCAGTCCGCAGGTTTGATCGCAGCGTTGTGGGTGTGATCGGACCACAGACCCAGGAACCATCGCGACAACAATGCAAGTTCCGTTTCAGGAAGCAGCTTCTTCCCGTTCAATGTCGCGGCCTGGTAGGTCGACCATGCATAGATCGCGTGATACTCTTCGCTAACGCCTCCGCCGTTCATGCGGTAGGATCCGTCCACATCCCAGACTTCCTTCCATTCGGTGTGGAACTTGCGTCGCTTCGATTGATTCTTTGTTGCGCGCTTCTTCACCAAGCCCAATGTCTTTGTCAATTTCGTGCCGCGAGGCTTGGCGTAGATTTTGACCTTCTGAACTCCAGCTCTGCTGCCCGAAGCGCATATTGGGCGGACTTGAGAGTCAATCCTGCGACTTCAAGTTTTTCCGTCAAAGTGCGAACGGAAGACGATTGCTTGTTGTCGGCGACGCTCATTTGGAATTGCGGATGTAGTGGTATCTATGTGTCGTTATCAAAACGGACAAATCAGGCAAGTGGGTCACGTATGAGTCGAACGCTTGAACGAAGAGAAAAACTGTGAAGTGAAAGTATTTGCAAACGTGGAATGAAAATGTGGAAAGCAGTCGACGCGCTCTTTTGTTATTTCGACGTTGGAGCAGGATTTGTTGCCGGAGCAGCGGCGGTATCCGGCTTTGCACGCGCGGAGGCATCGGCAAACATCCGTTCAACGACGGCTACGAGTCTTGGATCGGCTCCTGGCTTCGGGGTTAAGTGGGTCGTCATGATTCCCGTTTGCTTGTCAATCGTTGTTTTTTCATTAAACAGCAAAGGATCTGCCGCTGCGACTTTTTTATTGGCCGATCCGACGCTCTCGGCCGAAGTTGTAATTCCGGCGAAACTGCGCAAGTCATTTGCAGTCTTTGCATCGGTCACGTAACGTTTCATCTTCTCGGGAACTCCGTTGGGATATTTCTTGGTGATGTGATCACTGACGGCAAGCGACAACGCCACGCTGTCTTTAACATTGCCCCAAATCCCAACCGCAGCGTCGTCGTACAACTCGCACATAGCTCGCCACGCGATCTCTTCAAAATCGGATTCTTGCGCGTCGACAATCAACCGAATTTGATTCGCATCATCGGCGGGTCCCGCATGTCGATAGTCTCCACGGCTCGCCTTTTCAATCAACGCGTCGCGCGCTGCAGATTTCGGCGCGCATTTCAGATCCGCAATCAGTCGCATCGTCTTTGGCGTGAGGGTTGACGGGTGAGGCAGTTCTGTTGCTTTGGACCCATCGCTATTGGGCTGAATAGTTGCAGGTTTACCACCGGACATCTGAGTTCGAGATGAACAGGCAGTCGTCATCAGACATGAAACAGAAAACTACGATAGAGATACAAGTAAACACAAATAGAGTCGTCACTTCGACGCAGGAGCAGCAGCGGTGGTGACTGGTGATTTGGGTTTGCTCAAGACGGCGGGTGGAAACATCGGTTCCACAAACAGCGGCGCCACTTTGCCGATCACGATCATGGGAAAATGCGAAATCACGCGCAGTGTGACTAATGGCAATTCGCTGTCCGTGGTCATGGTGGGGGCAGCATCGATGGTTTCGCCTCCGAAAATGAGCAAAGAGGAAAGTTCGAGCATCACCCATCTCCATTCTTTGAGTTTGACCTCACGCTGCGCAATCATCGCGTATCGTGTCGTAAGGTAACTGCGCTGCACAGCGCTTGCCCTCCAAGGCGTATGCCATTCCACGATAAATGCATTGCGAACGTTCGGCGCGTCTGTGGTGTCGGGGATATCCATCAGCTTCTTGCAAGATACTGGTGCTTGTTGAATGACCACAGCACGCTCCAGAGCGTCACGAATCGCTTCGAGTTCGAGTAACGCGCACTGGCGTTCGACAGGCAATAGCGACACGTCGGTAGACATCTTTTCGGCAGACGCGCAGCTCTTCCGCAGATTGATCATTTTGATGTCGCTCTCCGGTAGCTTGACCGGGATGGGGCATTTCACCCACAGGGTTGTGGTTTCGGGTTGCTTGCTGGTCATGTCAATTTTGAGTTGTGAAGCGCTGGCTGCGTCCATGTTCGATGACCTGATACTTTCGCGCGAAAAGTTACGTCAAAATCAGTTTAACTTCGAACAGAAGGTTCAATGAACAAACAAAATGGCATTGTGAATAGAGTACACGCGTTTCCACATCGAAAGAGGGTCCATCAGGATTGCCTCTTTGAAGAATGAAATGCTTTGTGTGTAAGTGTCGGGTGTGCCGGAAAGGCGAAGGGTTTCGCAAAGGAATTCGCAGGCCATCATAAAGTGTTCAAAGCGCGGGCGGGCGTCGTTCGTCGGCAACAGCACCTCAAAGGTTGCACAACAATCGACATAGTCGTCGATGCTGACGCCGCATGAACTTAAGCTGAAGCGATAGTTGTGCGGAATGCATTTTAGCGGAGACAGTGGCCCATGCCGCGAGTGAGCTG
>Ga0307412_10000275_pt1 | contig 32752 bp, 34 predicted proteins | sample DK1Cmetagenome_3_FD_203823 | JGI IMG/M metagenome (GOLD analysis project Ga0307412, IMG submission 203823) | Maize rhizosphere microbial communities from greenhouse at UC Davis, California, United States - DK15-C-1 | ecosystem: Host-associated > Plants > Roots > Rhizosphere > Soil | place: USA...
GTTTCTGAAAATCAATCGTTGCTATTTTTAACTGTTTTGGATCCAGTGTTGAAGTTTCTGTAACCGTTGCTTCTCCTTTTTCAGGAGCTGCAGCCACCGTTTCTATAGCTTTTACCGAATCTTTTGTGGTTTCAGTTTTTTCTTCCACTGCTTCCTCAGCCGCTCCTTTTGGGGTTACTTTCTGATTGAATTCTAACGTATTCGGAGCCAGACAAACCCTGTCATCACAAGTCTGATACGTAATCTCAGAAATAACGTCTGCAGGTTTTGCAGGATCTTTTAATTTAAATTTCTGTTTGAAACCGGCTGAATTGGAATAAAAAACGATGGTCCCTCCAAAAGCTTCTGAAAATTCCTCGTGCTTTTTGCCTACTTCAGTAAACTTTCCGATCAGTTCAATATTTTTCCCTGAAACCTTATATTCAGTAGGAATTCCTGTGTCTTCAGGAAGATCTTTAGAATAAATATGCCAGCCGCTTTCCATCGTAGCATTTAAAACCGCTTCATATTGGTTGTTCCCTAAGTCGTTCACCGTGAACTTAAACTTTACAGGGTTCTTGATCTGTGCATTCATTCCTGCCGCTAAAAACAGCAGCACTGCTAAAAACCAGTTTCTAAATTTCATTTTTTCTTTTCATTAAAAATTTTGAGAATACTTTGCGTTTTCTCATCACTTGCATATCGCCTGTCCTGTCTGAGGGGTAGAATTCCAAGTACGGAATTGCGGTTGTCACACAGGATCCAAATTTTTGGCCTCGCTAAAATAGATAATTTTTCGTCCCTAAAAAATTTAGAAACTTTCTTTTTCCCTGAAAAACCAGCCGGATAAAACTCGTCGCCATCCTGCTGTTTTCTTAAACGTAATGGAAACTGAAGTTTTGAAGCATCAAAATTCCACTCAAAACTGTTATTGATTCCTTCAATATTTTCAATTGTGTTTTCTAGACTGATAGCCATTTGGATTTCAGAAAAATCAAAATTTTCAACCAGAATAATTTCATCTTTGGTTTCCTGCTTTTGGTTTTTACTGATGAAAATTAGTTCATCGCGGCTGATCATAAGCTGATAGTCTTTTGAAAAAAAAGAACTGCCGTTTTCCGCTTCAAAAATTTTGGAAATTTCTTCTTGTTTGTCGAATCCGTATTTCTTTAAAATTTCAAACTGTACGAAGGTACTTTCCTGAACCAGCTTTTCTTTGGATAAGATTTTATGCTCAGGGTTAAATACCGTAAGTTTATTTTCAATTTCCCCGATCTGTTTTTCTACAAAATTTCTGGTTTGATTAAGATAAGAAGAGCTTTTTTTAAAATTGTCTAAAAAATGTTCATTCGTTTCCAAAAGCTTGGGAACGATCTCATTTCTGATTTTGTTTCTTAAATAATCACTTTTCTTGTTGGAAAGATCTTCCCGGAAATCAATTTTATTTTTCTCAGCGTACTCATAAATTTCTCTTTTTGAAAAGTTGAGAAGCGGCCGGATCATATTATTTTTATTTGCCGGAATTCCACTCAGTCCGCTGATGCCGGAAGCTTTGGAAAGATTAATGATGAAAGTTTCCAGCTGGTCATTCAGATGGTGGGCGGTAACAAGAAATTCAAGGTTTTCCTGCTGCTGAACTTCCCTGAAAAAGCGATAACGGATTTCCCTTGCCCAAAGCTGGATAGAATTTTCCGGTTTATTGTCTTTTTCCGAAACCTCATACAGGTGAAAACGAATATGATTTTTCTCACAAAAATTCTGAACCGTTTTTTGATCTGAATCAGAATCTTTACCCCGGAGTTTATAATTGATATGAGCTACCTGGAAATTAAGCCCCAAACCCTTAAAAAGAGAGGCCAGAACCATAGAATCGGCACCTCCGCTTACAGCCAGAAGATAGCTGTGAGTTTCCGGATTTCGGACAAGGGTTTCAAGCTGTTTTTTAAAACTAAAATTTTCCAAAAGGTATGTTGAAGATTTCTTTTATGCAAAGATAATCCATAAAATTCAATTCAATTTTCCTAACTTTGATTCGTCTAAAAATGATTACATATGAAGATTATTAAAATTTTAGGAGTATCTGCAATGGCGTTGGCGTTGACATCTTGTGTCAGTAAAAAGCAGTATGATGCATTAAGCTCCAACTATAAGCAGTGTATTGAAAATATCGGGGAAAGACAAAGAGAGATCCAGGATTTAAAGTCTCAGAATTCTGCATTGTCAGGTGAGAATAGTCTTTTAAAAAGCCAGCATGATGCTTTAAAATCATCTCTGGATGCATGTCTTTCAAATACGGGGAAAAGTTCAGCTAATATTGATAAACTGGTGGGAGAGATTAATGCTTCCAATTCCTATATCAAACAGCTGATCTCAAACAATGCTAAGAATGACAGTCTGAATATGGCATTGTCTAACAAGCTTAAAAGATCTCTTGATAATGTAGCGGATGATGATGTACAGGTAAAAGTGTTGAAGGGTGTTGTAATGATCTCACTTTCTGACAAAATGCTGTATAAAACAGGAGATTACAATGTACTGCCTGCTGCTCAGGAAGTATTAGGAAAAGTAGCTAAGGTAATTAATGATTATGATAAGTATTCTGTACTTATTGAAGGGAATACAGATAATGCACCTTTAAGCTCACCTAACCTGCCAAGAGATAACTGGGATCTTTCTGCATTGAGAGGTACGGCAATTGCGAAGGTTCTTCAGACACAGTTTGGGGTAGATCCGGCAAGAATTACTGCGGGAGGACGTTCCGAATACAATCCTAAAGCAACCAATATGAGTGTTTCAGGAAGAGCGGAAAACAGAAGAACGGAAATCATCATTATGCCTAAGCTGGATGAATTCATGAAATTAATGGATATTGCTCCTAAGAAGTAATTGAACATACATACCCATAAAAAATCCCGAAGTCATTCGGGATTTTTTTTTAATCAAATTAATTCTTCTTTTTTCAATAATGAAATAATTCGTTGAAAAAATGAGTTGGATATTTCTGTCTTAGTTTTCTTGGACGAAGAATCCGCACTGCCTTTTGGCCTTGCGGTCTTCCGATTCTCAGTGTTAATTAGTTTTCCCCCTGCATTCATTGTTTTTGTCTTAGTGTTTTTACCCCTTGTTCTATGCAAATGTATAACTATCTTCGAGGTAAACATATCCGTATTTTCACGGTATTTTGTACTGTGGTTTTCCCGGAATAATGAATTTTTTTCCTTTTGTAAGGAAAAAGGCAGCCGGTGATGTTGTGTTTCCATTCAAATAATGTGGGGAATTTATACATTAACAAGAAAAAAGTAAAAATCAGGTAAAGAGCATGAGTTCAATATTCTATTGATCTAAAAAGTGACAGAACGTTTTATTAATTCTATTATTTATTTTAAAAGAATGTTTATATTTAAGTCTCGTTAAAGAGAAATAAATATAGAGGTATCCGAAAATCTTAAAGAGTAGGAATTAATACTAAACTAAAAAATATGAAAAATTTAAAAAAACTTTCAAGAGGACAAATGAAAAATGTACAGGGTGCTCTTCAGGATTGTAATCCACAGATAATTTGTCGTGTGACAAAAGACTGCTGTCCGGGTTGGGTATGTGGTACACCGGGTGAGTATTGTATCGCTTTGTAATGGAAAAGTAGATATATTCAAAAAAGAGGAGGGATTCATTTTCCTCCTTTTTTGTGAACTTTAAAATCCAAGTCAAGGTTTTAAAGCTTAACATGGATGACTTGCAGTCTCTTTTTTCCTTCTGTCAGTCCCATAATCTTAACTTTTTTTGCCCCGAACTCGGGTTATTTAAGTATTTTTGAATAACATAAAAGAATTGCAGTATGAGCTTTTTTGAAGAAAAAAATCCTGAAATGGACAGGTATCTGGAAACACATGCTTCCTCAGAGCCTGAAATTCTGAAAAAACTGAGAAGAGAGACTTACCAGAAGACCACACAGCCGCACATGATATCAGGATATCAGCAGGGAAGGCTTCTAACCATTATTTCCCAAATGATCCAGCCTAAGAATGTGCTGGAAATAGGAACCTTTACAGGATATGCCACACTATGTCTGACTGCAGGACTTGCTGAAGATGGGAGAATTACCACACTGGATGTGAATGAAGATCTTGCTTATCTGCCGAAAAAATATTTTGCAGAAAGTGAATATGCAGGACAGATAGATTTTAAGCTTCAGGATGCCAAAGAATTCTTAAGAGAAACGGATCAGATTTTTGATCTTGTCTTCATAGATGCTGATAAAGAAAATTATGCGGAATATTTCAGACTGATTAAGCCCAGAACCAAAACGGGGTCGGTAGTCATGTTTGATAACGTTTTATGGTACGGAAAAGTACTGGAGGAAAATCCGAAACAGAGATCTACACAGGTTATCCAGGAACTGAATGATTTGATCGCAAAAGACGATGATTTTGAAAATCTTATTTTACCTTTGCGTGACGGAGTGAATTTTCTGAGAAGAAAATAGGTAAAAGATTTAAAAATTAAGGAATTATAAGATTTTACGGAATCTAATTCTTTAATCTTTAAGTCATTTAATCTTTTAATTTAGAATGAATGAATAAAGGAATTTGTAATGTTACGGTAGCACCGGTTCGGGCAGAGAGTTCTGACAAAGCGGAAATTGTTACGGAAATACTGTTTGGAGAAAGTGCTGATATTCTGGAAGTGAATAAAAACTGGACCAGAATAAAAATGCACTATGACGGCTATGAAGGATGGATGGATACCAAACAGCTGAAACCTGTAACTGAGGAAGAACTGGCAAAAAGAAAAGTTACCGTAGTGACTGAAGATTTTTCCTCAGTATTAATGAATGACGGAAAGACCCTTCTGTCAATGGGTTCTGAGGTAGAATTTCCGGCTGTAGCCTCAAGAAGAAGCCACGATCTCCGCGAGAGCATAGCTTTAGCTGCCAGAGAATTTCTTAATGTCCCTTATTTATGGGGTGGAAAGAGTTTTTTTGCAGTAGACTGTTCCGGTTTTACCCAGCTTGTCTTTAAAATTCATGATATTAAATTACCGAGAGATACGTATCAGCAGGCAGAGGTAGGTGAACCTTTGAGTTTTGTGGAAGAGAGCCAGCCCGGTGACTTAGCATTTTTTGAAAACCCTGAAGGTAAAATTATTCATGTAGGAATTATGCTTGAGAATCAAAAGATCATTCATGCCTCAGGAAAAGTGAGAATAGATACCCTGGATTCTACCGGGATTTTCAACAAAGAAATGAATAAGCATACCCATAAGCTGAGAGTGATCAAAAACGTACTCTAGCTTCAAAATATGGTCTGAATGGAGAATATTATTTTTACAACTTTTGATATTTTTAATTTCGGATTAGTAGTTTTTTTCTGGTGGTTTACCCTGAAGCATTACAAAAACCTTCCTGAAAGAATTCCCGTGCATTTTGATTTTGACGGAAAGGCCGATAATTTTGGAAGCAAGAGATATTCTTTTTTAACTCCGATTATTGGGACGGCTTTATTTTGTTTTTTTGCCTATGCATTAAGACATCCGGAAACAGCTAATTTTCCGGTTGAAATTACAGATAAGAACAGATATGCCCAGTTCCTCATCATGGAAGTTTTTATAAGGTGGCTGTTTGTATTAATCATGTGTATTCTTATGAATGGCCAGGACTATATGTTCAGATATTCTTTTGATGACAATGTAAAACCCAAAATCCCGTTATCTACAGCTATTTTATCAGTAATAGGAAGTTTAATCATCGTTTTTATTTTTGTAGCCATATTCAAATGATATATTCTAAAGATAATTCACCGCATTATATCTGGGGAAACGGCTGCGACAGCTGGGTTCTGAATGATTCCCGCAGTCTTTCCGTAAAACAGGAAAAAATGCCCCCCGGAACTGCCGAAAAACTCCATCTGCATAAAGCCGCAGAACAGGTTTTTTACATTTTAAAGGGGGAAGCTGTATTTGATATTAATGATGAAAAATTTTCAGTAAAGGCAGGAGAAAGTATTTCCATTCAACCCCAATCAGAACATTTTATTTCCAACGAATCTCAGGATGAATTGGAGTTCCTGGTTATCTCCAGCCCATCTACAAATAATGACCGAACTGAAATCGAAAAATAAATTAAATGTCTTTTCTATACAACATATTCGTCAGCCTGCTCATCTTTGGAATGAAAGTTTTCTCTTGGTTTAATGATAAAACTAAAAAAGGAGTTGAAGGAAGAAAACAATCTTTAGACAAGGTAAAAACAGTATTTTCACCCTCAGATAAGGTGATCTGGATGCATGCGGCCAGTCTTGGTGAATATGAACAGGGACTTCCTGTTTTAGAAAAGCTCAAAGAGAAATTTCCAGCTCATAAGATTCTTATCACTTTCTTTTCCCCTTCCGGTTATGAAAATGTTATAAAGAAGAAACATATTGCAGATGTAATCTGCTATTTACCCTTCGATAAAAAAAGCACCATAAAAGAATTTATTTCCCGGTTTGATACGGAATTGTTCTTTACAGTGAAATATGATTACTGGTATCACTTGTTGGCTGAGCTGAAACAGAAAGGCACCAGGATCTATGTGATCTCTGCTTTGTTCTATGAAAGACAGGCATTCTTTACTTCCTACGGAAAGTGGTTTGTAAAGCAGCTTAAAAAAAATGTGGACTGGTTTTTTCATCAAACAGAATTTTCTTTTGCATTAGCCAAAAGCATCGGACTTAATAATTCTTCAGTTACTGGGGATACGAGATTTGACAGAGTAAAACAGCTTAGGGAACGTAATAATCATGTTGATTTTATTGCAGATTTTATAGGTGATCATCAAACCATAGTATTTGGGAGTTCGTGGCAGGCAGAGGAAAAAATAGCAATCACGATTTCCAGAATGAATGCTGACCTGAGATTAATCATTGCTCCTCATGATCTGAAAAGAGTAGCCCATCTCAAACAGTCTTTTCCTGATGCTTTATTATACAGCGAGATCAAAAACTCGCAGCCGGCAAGTCTTAATGCTCAGGTACTGATCATCGACAGTATTGGTTTATTGTCAAAACTTTATTCTTATGCAGATGTAACCGTTGTAGGCGGAGGCTTTCATAATGCAGGATTGCATAATATTCTGGAAGCAGCAACATTTGGCGTTCCTGTAATTTTTGGAGATCATTACAGAAAAAACCCTGAGGCAGACGGCCTTATTGCTGCTGAGGGAGGGAAATCTTTTACAGAGGAATATGCAGCGGCAGATTTTGTATTGTTTCTCCTGAATAATGAAGAGGAACTTAAAGAAAGATCTGACAATGCCAAAAAATTTGTAGATGAAAAACCTGATGCTGCTAACCTTATTCTCCGGAAAATATTATCTTAGTCTGAATTTGAGTTTTAGAGTTTGAGGGTTGGAATGTTTGGAGTTGTTGCGGGGTCCCAAATCTCATTTCTGAAATCTCATATCTACCCAAAATTCACCATTTACTTACGTAGCAAAAATTGACTATTGACGTTCTAATTTTAACTTAAGAACGGCTAAGGTCTGAAGTTTTATCTCTCATATTATCGTAAAAATCCCTGACTTTTGATATCTTTCATGATCTGATCTATGTCTTCCGGAATTTTTTCGGCTTCAAACCAGTTGAAATCTAAGCCATTATTGATACAAAGTTTTTGCAGATAATTGTTTTCTAAGATCTTGCTTTGTGTTTCTCTCAGAAGTTCATCGATCTCCATCCAGTAATCTTCGTCCAGTTTTTTCGTTAATACCAGCGATTTAAACACTTTATTAATAATATAAATGTAGAGCTTGTACACATTATCAAATCGCTGTCTGCTGAAATCACTGTTGGAATCCAGTATTCTGTTCACCAGTAAAAGATTCAGCGAAACTTCCCCGAATTTATCCGTTGTAATTTTGATATGTTCCGTTATTTCTGCGCTCAGCTTTCGGATAGCGGTAAGAAAATATTTGGCGTTTCCAACATATTTTGAGGCCAGAAGAACCTGTTCTGCAACATGCTCTTCCATTGCATTCCTCTTATCATCCGTAGTTTCCTGATCGATCAGTTCGAAATACAGCTTTTTAGACAAAAGCTTATCCTTTTTCAGCAATCTGAAAATAAGCCGGTCTTTTTCTATACTGGAAAAAGCACTTAAGGCCGCTTTAAATTCTTTTGAATATTCCATTAATTGAAAATTTTAGAATATTTCAGAAAACCGTTAATGGCCCAATTAGCTGTATAATACAAAGATTTTACAGTAGAAAACTTCATGAAGTCTTTATAGACCAGGTACTGATCTTTGATGATATTTTTTTTCTTTCGGGAAACACTGTTCTCACGCATCCTGTATTTTGCCAGGGTTTTGTTGATGGGCATTCCTTCAGGAATTACTTTTAAAAGATTCAGCCACATGACATGATCTTCGCGCTTGCTTTTTATAGGAAATAAAAACTTTCCAACCCTTTTGGTGTCGTACATAGTAGAAACCGGAGCCAGTCTGCAGGTTTTTAATAGATTGGAGAAGGTGACCACCTTGTCTGCCAGAAAGTCTTTTAAAACAGGCTGTAGCTGCTCATTACACCTTGAATAATTGCAGTAGACCAGTTCTGCATTGTTTTCCTGCATATAATCAGTCATCGTTTCCAGATAGTCAGGATACCAGAAGTCATCCGAATCCAGAAACGCAATATATCGTCCTGTAGCCCTTTCCAGGCTGTTGTTCCTTGCATTTCCGGCACCGCCGTTTTTCTCCAGGACCTGTAATTTTATCCTTGGATCATTGTATTTTTTTATAATTTCTATGGTATTATCTTTGGAAAGATCATCAGTGATCAGCCATTCCCAGTTGTCATAGGTCTGGTTTAGAACAGATTGTATCGTTTCTTCGATGAATTCGGCAGAATTATAACAGGGAGTGATGATGGAGACCAGGTCTTTCATTTGCATTTTTACTGGGGTAAAATTATAAAAATTTTTTCTCATAAAGATGCCACGATGCAATTCCTACTCCAATAACAACCAGCATACACACAAAACTCATGAAAAAAGGATTGTAGCTGGCAAAAAGTCCAAGCGTAGCAAATACCCGGATAATAGGAAAGTGGAATATATAAATACCGTAAGTGAAATCTCCGTATTTTCCAAAATTGTTCAGGAATTTGAGCGAATAGGCAATATACAGCACGATAATGCTGATCATAATCGGAGAGAATAATCTGATATTTATGATCAGGTCTATCCAAACTGTTATGAGGGCAATAATAAAGAGGATATTTTTATACTTAATGAACTTTTCAAAATGAAAATAAATCAGCATTCCACCGATAAAATAGCACAGTGAACCCGGCAGCTGTCTGGAAATAGCAGCTTTTCCGGTCATTTCAAAATAATTAAGAAATATCAGAGAGAGAAAATACAGGACGATAAGGCTGATATCCCTGTATTTGTTATTTTTTCCGAATAATAAAAAGATCAGTGGAACAGCAGCATAAAAGCACATCTCAATCTTAAGGGTCCAAAGTGCACCGTTGACCGCCTCATTTCCGAATACTCCTGGAAGGGAAGGGGCCATGAAATTCATGAAAATTGAATTCCAGAAAAAATATTTATAAACCTGTACGTTCCCAAAATAATCAGAAAAAGACAGGGTACTTACCAGGCTCAGAAGAACAGTGCATAGAAATACAACCAGTAAATAGGCAGGAACGATCCTGTTGAACCTTTTCTTTGCATAGCTTTTCAGACTGGAAGATCTCTCATAGCTCCTTGCGATAAGGAATCCGCTGACAACAAAAAACGAAAAAACGGCAACTTCTACAGGGCTGTGTGTTAAGAAAGTAAGCTGGCTGGATTCACTTAAAGCTCCCAAATGTCCTACAAAGACAATGAAAGCAAGGAGAACACGGATGAAGTCAAAATTATTTTTCGTTATACTCTGCATTTTTGTTTCTTTCTGCAAAAATAGTTTTTTTAATAGATAGAGGAGAAAACCGGTATTCAATATTTTGTTAAATAATGGCTGTTTTGAGCGTTAATGCTCTAAATTTTTCAGAAATATACTTTATCAAAATTATTTTTCACAAAAAATGAGGTTATAAATCAAAAAAATTATAATTTTAGGCCTTGAAAATTTTATATATGAAGAAATTAGCATTACTATTTGCAGGTTTATCATTATTTGTAGCTACAGGATGTAATGATGATGGCGATAATGAGATGGAATATCCTCTTGTAGGTGTATGGCAGCCGTTCAAAGAAGTGGTTACCACTGTAGAGGTGGGCGAAGACCCTGTTTCCGATCTTATTACATATACCGACTGCCAGAAAGAGTCCAGATGGAGATTCAATACTGAGGCATCCGGAAAAAGAACTGATTGGGGAGAAATTGGTACAACTCCACAATGTGCTATTACGTCAGACAAGAATTTCACCTATACGTATGATAGAAGTGCGAAAACTGTAGTGCTCAAATTTCAGGGAATTGTAGAGCCGGTTAATGGGAAAATAGTTACCCTCGATGACACAACATTGAACCTTGCCCTAAGAGAAGAGACTCAGGATCCTACTGTATATAAAACCAGAACATTTACAATGAAGAGAATTCCTCAGTAAATAAATATACATTTTATTCCTAAATACAGATCTCATCTCCGGATGAGATTTTTTATTGAACACATTTGTGATTAATAAAAATTAAAATTTCCATTTCTTTTAAAATCATTATTTTTGTGTACATTAGAATGGGAGTGAAAAATCTAACATCTAATTATTTAACATCTAATATCTATAATAAAGTGTTTTACGATCATCAGCAGATAGAAAAAAAGTGGCAGAAGTACTGGGAGGAAAATCAGACCTACAAAACCTCTAATAACACAGACAAACCTAAATTTTATGTTCTCGATATGTTTCCGTATCCATCCGGGGCAGGGCTTCATGTGGGGCACCCGCTGGGATATATTGCATCAGATATCTATGCGAGATATAAAAGACATCAGGGGTTTAATGTTCTTCATCCGGTAGGATATGACAGTTTCGGTCTTCCTGCAGAGCAGTATGCAATCCAGACAGGACAGCATCCGGCGGTTACTACTGAGGAGAATATCAACAGATATGAGGAGCAGCTGAAAAAGATCGGTTTTTCATTCGACTGGAGCAGAGAAGTTAGAACTTCAGACGCGTCCTATTATAAGTGGACGCAGTGGATCTTTATCGAGCTGTATCATTCATGGTACAATAAAAATACGGATAAAGCAGAATCCATCAATACATTAATTCAGCATTTTGAAGAAAAAGGAACTGAAGGATTAAATGCCAATCAAAACGACGAATTAAACTTTACGGCAGAAGAATGGAAAGATTCTTCAGACCTTGATAAAGAAGATGTTTTACTCAACTACCGTCTGGCTTACAGAGCAGAAACTACCGTAAACTGGTGTCCTGCTTTAGGAACCGTATTGGCAAATGATGAGGTAAAAGACGGAAAATCCGAAAGAGGAGGATTCCCTGTATTCCAAAAGAAAATGATGCAGTGGAGCATGAGAATTTCTGCCTACTCTGAAAGATTATTGCAGGGATTAAATACATTAGACTGGCCGCAGCCTCTTAAAGATGCCCAGGAATACTGGATTGGGAAATCCCAGGGAGCGCAGGTTCAGTTCCAGGTAGAAGGACACAATGAGATTATCGAAGTATTTACAACCAGACCTGACACTATTTTCGGAGCGACATTTATGGTACTGGCTCCCGAAAATCCTTTGGTCAATGCTATTACTACAGAAGCTCAGAAAGCAGAAGTAGATTCTTATATAGAGGAAACTTCCAAAAAAACGGAAAGAGACAGAATGGCTGATGTGAAAAACGTGAGCGGTGCTTTTACGGGAAGTCATGCTGTCAATCCTTTTAGCGGAGAGAAAATGCCTGTCTATATTTCAGATTATGTATTAATGGGCTATGGAACAGGCGCTGTAATGGCCGTTCCTGCACATGACGAACGTGATCACCGATTCGCAAAGAAATTTAACCTCAATATTAAAAAGGTAGTGGATACCGAAGAAGATGTTCAGGAAAAATCTTTCGACTCCAAAGATTCAGTCTGTGTAAACTCTGATTTCTTAAACGGATTAAATTATAATGATGCCAAATCAAAAATAATTGCTGAAATAGAAAGCAGAGGAATTGGCCATGGAACAACTAATTACAGACAGCGTGATGCTATCTTCTCAAGACAGCGTTACTGGGGCGAGCCGGTTCCTATATATTATAAGGAAGGAATGCCTTACACGCTTCCGGTTTCTGCGTTGCCGCTGGAACTTCCGGAAGTTGAGAAATATTTACCGACAGAAGACGGAGATCCGCCATTAGGAAACGCCAAAGTATTTGCCTGGGATGAAGCCAGTCAAAAAGTGGTTTCTACAGATCTGATTGATGATAAAACGGTATTCCCGTTAGAATTATCTACCATGCCGGGTTGGGCAGGAAGCTCATGGTATTTCCTTAGATATATGGATTCCTCCAATGATGAGGTTTTTGCCAATAAAAACCTAAGTGATTATTGGGGACAGGTAGATTTATACATCGGAGGAAGCGAGCACGCAACCGGTCACCTATTATATTCCCGTTTCTGGAACATGTTCTTAAAAGACAGAGGATACATCAATCAGGATGAACCTTTTCAGAAGCTGATCAACCAGGGGATGATTTTAGGAATGAGTGCATTTGTATACAGAATTGACGGAACTAATCAATATGTTTCTAAAAACCTGGCCGGTAATTACCGGACTCAGAAGATTCATGTTGATGTATCCTTATTGAAAGGAACCTCTGATGAATTGGATACTGAAGCTTTTAAAGCCTGGAGACCGGATTATGCCAATGCAGAATTTATTCTGGAAGACGGAAAATACATCACAGACCGTGAAGTAGAAAAAATGTCCAAGTCTAAATATAATGTTGTAAATCCTGATGATATCTGTGAAGAATATGGAGCAGACGGATTAAGGCTGTATGAAATGTTCCTGGGTCCTTTGGAGCAGTCCAAGCCTTGGAATACACAAGGATTAAGCGGAGTCTACGGTTTCCTGAAGAAATTCTGGAACCTGTATTTCAACGGAGATACTTTTGAAGTGTCTGATGAAGAGCCAACAAAAGCAGAATATAAAGTTTTACATACCTTAATAAAGAAGGTGGTTTATGACATTGAGAACTTCTCATTCAATACCTCTGTATCTTCATTTATGATCGCTGTAAACGAACTGCAAAAAATAAAATGCAACAAACGCAATATTTTAGAGCCATTAGCCGTTATCATCTCTCCATACGCACCACACATCTGTGAAGAGCTTTGGAGTTTGCTGGGGAATAAAGAATCTGTTGAGTTTGAAAAATTCCCGGTATTGAACGAAGAATACCTTGTAGAAGATGAAATTGAATATCCGGTAAGTGTAAACGGTAAAATGAAGTTCAAAATTTCACTTTCTGCTCAGTTATCGGCCAAGGAAGTGGAAGATTTGGTGATTTCGGATGAAAGAATGCAGCCGATTTTGGAGGGTAAAACACCTAAAAAAATCATCGTCGTGCATCACCGTATTGTGAATATCGTAATTTAAAAAAAAGTTAACATTGGCAAATTAAAAAAAATGGGGGTCTTATTTTTTTAAATTTCTAACTCAAACGTTAAAATTGAGAAAAATAAATAAAATAATTTAAAATTATTATTATATCGAAATCGTATTAAATTTTCTTTATCAGAAAAATGCAAAATGTTTATTTAAGACTCTTGCATTTTAATTAATTTTGCCTTTAATTTACACCCTGTAAAATTTTAAAACAATATAATTTAGTTAAATATGGAAATGAATGTTTCAAAAAATGATGAGCAAGTAGTTGCTAGAAAAGCAGGAGGTTTAAACCCGGCTGTTATTATTCCTATTTTATTCGTTATAGGAGTTTGTATTTATTTATTTGTTCTTGGGAACCCAGGAAACTTTAAGGACGCAGAAAAGCTAGGTGGCGGATCTGTAGCTTTCTCAAGTGTTGAAGGAAAAGACATTCACCCAGAATCGTTTTTAGGTATTATCTACAAAGGAGGGGTTATCGTGCCAATCTTGATTACTTTCATGATCACAGTAATCGTTTTCTCTTTTGAAAGATATTTCGTACTAGGTAAAGCTGCTGGAAAAGGAAACTTAGACAACTTCGTAGTACAGGTAAGAAGCTTATTGAATCAAAACAAAATTGATGAAGCTTTAGAAGAGTGTGACAGACAACAAGGATCTGTAGGTAACGTAGTGAAAGAAGGTCTTACTACTTACAAAGCACTTTCTCATGATACTACATTAAATAAAGAGCAAAAAATGGTAGCTCTTAACAAAGCTATCGAAGAAGCTACTACTCTTGAAATGCCAATGCTTGAAAAGAACATGATGATTCTTTCTACTTTAGGTACTGTAGCTACACTAATCGCACTTTTAGGAACTGTAATCGGGATGATTAAAGCATTCTTCGCATTAGGTTCAGGTGGTGGTACTCCAGATGCTGCTGCACTTTCTACAGGTATCTCTGAAGCCTTGATCAACACGGCATTAGGTATTGGTACTTCAGCTATCGCGATTATCCTTTACAATTACTTTACTTCTAAAATTGACGGATTAACTTATAAGATCGACGAGATCGCTATGAGCATCCAGCAGTCTTTTGCTGAATTCAACTAAGAATTGAATTTATAGCAAGGAATTTGCATTCCAATTAAAAGAAGTTTAATTTAAAATAATTCAAAAACAATGGCGAGAGTCAAACCAAAAAGACATGGTGTAGTGACGGATATGACGGCAATGTGTGACGTTGCCTTCCTACTACTTACATTCTTTATATTGACCACTCAGTTTAAAAAACCTGACGTGGAGCAGATTAAACCGCCATCTTCAATATCAGAGAAGTTACTTCCTGATGCAAGTTTGATGACCATCAACGCGACTCCGGACGGAAAATTCTATTTCCAGCCGGTAGAAAATGCATCAGAGAGATTACAGCTTTTAGAAAAAATGGGTCAAAAGTATAATATGACTTTTACCAACCAAGAAAAAGTTGCATTTCAAAAAGTACAAGCGATTGGGGTTCCAATGAACCAACTGAAAGGCTATCTCGATTTGTCAGATGAGGAGCAGAAAAGCTTTAAGAGTCCTACAGGGATTCCTATGGATAGTACAAATAAGCAGTTAATAGAGTGGGTAAAACAAAGTTTGAGCGTAAATCCTGATTACAAATTAGCAATCAAAGGAGATGTTACCACTGAGTACCCTAAAGTTAAAAGCCTATTTGAAGGTTTAAGAGATATTGATTTTCTTAAATTCTGGTTGATTACATCACAAGAAGGTAAACAATAATATCATTTAGAAATGGCAGAAGTACAAGTACAGGAAAAAGGCGGCAAAGGCGGCAAGGTACGTTCCAAGAAGCAGAATACCAGAGTCGATATGACTCCCATGGTGGACTTGGGGTTTCTATTGATAACCTTCTTTATGTTCACAACCACATTCAGTAAACCGAATGTAATGGATTTGGGACTTCCGGCAAAACCTAAAGAGGATCAGCCGAAACCACCTCCAACAGAAATTAAACTCTCTAACTCAATTTCTTTATTATTGGGTAAAGACAATAAGATTTTCTGGCATCAGCAGGATCCTACATCTTTAACTGATCAGAATCTTAACGAGACTACTTACGATAGAGAGGGGATTAGAAAAATAATTGAGAAAGCAAAAGCAGGCGCTGTAGATAAAACAAAATTTACTGTTATTATCAAGCCTACTGACGATGCTGTATATAAGAACTTTGTAGATATTCTTGACGAAATGGCCATTACCAAAAGCGAGCAGTACGGGGTAACCGATGTGAAGCCTTGGGAAAAAGCTATCTATGATAGAAAAGTTGGGAATAATGGAGCTCCGGCTGCACCAGCTACAAAGTAATTTAACCATAAAATTGCATATCTATGGCAGATGAAAATGTATACAATCAGAATCTTACTTTAGATGAGATTGTATTTGAAAATAGAAACAAGGAATATGGTGCCTATGATCTTAGACATCAGTATCCAAGACTTCTGACAAAATCTTTTATTGTCGGAACGGCATTATTCCTGGTTGCGGCTTTGTCTCCTTTTATTTATCTTACAATCAAGAGACTTACTGAACCACCTAAACAAGAAGTAAAGGCAGATTTAGTAAACATTATTGAAGAAGATCCAATTATTGAGCAGCCAAAAGAAGAAGAACCACCTCCACCACCTCCTCCAAAAGAAGAGGAGAAAATTGAGGTTATTCAGAACGTGGTTCCTGAGCCTGTAAAAGCTCCTAAGATTGAAACACCACCGCCACCAATTTCTAAGCAGTTAGAAACGACGACTGGTCTGAATAATCAGGAAGGGGTAAAAGCTCCGGCTTATACGCCACCGCCACCACCGCCATCTACCGGTAATAAAGCCAGTACAGCGGAAGTAAAAACAAACAACCCTAATGAGATCTACAAAGATGTAGACCAGTCTGCAGAATACCCTGGAGGTATGGCAGCGCTGAGAAAATATCTTGGGGAAAATTTTGATACTTCTCTAATGGAAGGAGGTGAAGGTACCCTTAAGGCTAAGCTTAAGTTCGTTGTAGAAAGAGACGGAACGGTTTCCGGAGTTACTATTGAAGAGAAATCTCCAAATAGCGACTTTAACAGTGAAGCAATGCGTGTAGTTAAGAAGCTTAAAAAATGGACTCCTGCGAAAAGAAACGGAGAAAGTGTAAGATCTTACTATAGCGTACCATTTACTATGAACTTTGAATAAGACTTATTTATTCAACTTATAAATAAAAAGAGAAGCATATGCTTCTCTTTTTTATTTTTTTTGGTATTTTTGTTACATGATGTTCAATTGGTTATCCTTAGTGACAGGATTATTTTATATCGTATTGGGAATTGTAGTTATTATCTACAAATTCTTCTTTACGATTTTGGAGCCTGCCATTGCTTATGCGATGGGTGCAGTGCTTATTCTTTATGGAATATTTAGAATCTATAGAGCAGTGACAAGAATTAAAGATTCAGGAAATGAGGAGTAGTTTGAAAATTGCGTTGCTTTCTATGATGAGCATCATTGCACTAGGCTGCAAAAAAGAAGATAAATCACCTTCTTATCATAAAGGAGATCTTACCATACTTACTGATGAGTCTTTTAAAAGCGTTACCGAAGCACTGGCAGACGGATATATGATCAATTATCCGGAAACCCGCATCAAAATAGTAACCCAAAAAGAAGATTTGGCTTTTCTTGATCTGTTGAAAGATAAAGCAAGAATAACTGTAATGTCCAGAGATCTTACTCCTGAAGAGAAAAAAGCATATGAAGAACAGGTAGACCTCAAATTTCTTCCTGCCAGATTCGCTGCAGATGCAGTTGTATTTGTTGTTCCCAAAGATTCGCCGAAACAGAGTATTTCAATGGATGAAATCAAGAGTGGATTAGCATCTGATGCTAAAAATTTCATTTTTGACGGAACAAATTCAAGTAACCTGAACTTTGTTGCACAGAAACTGAATAAACAGCCAAAAGACCTTAAATTTTCCATTATTCCGGGGAATAAGAATATTGTAGAAGAATTAGGAAAATATCCGGATAAAATAGGAGTTATAGGCCTGAATACATTCAGCAGACCGTATGATAAAGTATCTGAAAAGCTGAGAGATATGGTGAAAGTTCTTCCTATAGAAGATAAAGGAAAGTTATACACTCCGGATAATACCGGTCTTCGTGAAATGAAATACCCATTTACACGTGTTCTCTATTTTTTAACAAATGAAGGAAACTTTAATATAGCTAACGGATTTATCAGATATTCATGCACGCAGCTGGGCCAGATGATTGTAGAAAAAGAAGGTTTGCAGCCCTATAATATATACAAAAGAGAAGTACAGATGCGTTAAAAAATATTAAAAAAATAGAGACCCCTTATAAAAATAGTATTTTGGTCTGAAAATTGTGGAGCATATAACTCGAAATATAGAAAATATAAAATGAAAGATATAATGATTATGAATGTAAAGAAAATTGCTTTTGGTGCAGCCGTAGTATTTTTTTCCGGTTTTGCCACTGCACAGACACTGCAGGATGGTATTAACAGTATAGACAGTGACAAGTATGCACAGGCTAAAACCAATTTTACAGAAATGGTTGCCAAAGCACCTACAGCAGAAAATTACTTCTATTTAGGAAATACTTACCTGAAGCAGGGTGAGCCTGATTATGCTAAAGCCATAGAAAGCTTTAATAAAGGTTTAGCTGCTGATAATAAAAGCTACCTTAACAAAATAGGCTTGGCTACTGTAAAATTAGGTAAAGGTGATAAAAGTGCCATTGCTGAAATTCAGAAAATTGTAGCGGATTCCAGAGAAAAAGATGCTGAAGTATTATTCAGAGCGGCGGAAGCTTTAACTTTATTTGAGAAAAACAATGCTCCGGATCCTGCTATTCAGTTCCTGAATAAGGCTATTGAAAAAGCGGAGAAAAAAGGAGTTCCTGCTCACTACTACTATACTCTTGGAGATGCTTACAGAATAAAAAGAGCACCGGGTGAAGCAATGTCTGCTTATGACAAAGCGCTTCCTTTAGCTAAAAATAAAGCATCAGTTTATACAAGAATGGCTACCTTATGGATGGCAGCACAACAATGGCAGCAAGCTAAACAAAGCATTGACAAAGCAATTGGTGTAGACCCAACCTATGCTCCTGCTTACAAAGCTTTAGCTTCTTATGATATCAGATATCAGGAGAATGCAAAAGCAACACAAGACCTTATCAACTATACAAAATATGCTGATGAAGATCCATATACCCAGCTAGAAATTGCTAAGCTATACTTCACAAACGAAGATTATGCAAATTCTAAAAACGTATTGGACAAGATCTTTGATAAAATTGATGATCCTATCAAATTTAAGTTAAGAGCTTACCAGTCTTATGCGGACGGAAACTATGCTGAAGCAAAACAGAATATGGATACATTTGTATCTCAGGCTGAAAAAACAAGAATACAGCCTGCTGATCAGGGTCTTCAGGGACTTATCGCTGCTGGACTGGCAAAAACTGAAACCGATGCTGCTAAAAAGACAGCTTTAACAACAGAAGCACAGCAGAAGATTGCTATTGCTAAAGCTGCTAAAGATGAAACAATGAAGTGGGATATGGAGCTTGCCAATATTGCCGGAGGAGGAGCTTCTCAGGCTGAAGCAGAAAAAGGGCCATCGACGCCGGAAATTGAAGCATTGAAAAAGAAAGTGGCTGCTAACCCACAGGATTCAGACTCTCTGTTTAAGTTGGCAACTGCTTACCAGGATGCCAAGAACTGGAATGGTGCAGTACTTACATGGCAGAAAATGAGTACACTTCTTCCTGATTGGGCTCCGGCTTATTACAGCCAGGGATATTCCTATCAGCAGGCAGGAAATAATGATGCTGCAAAAATTGCGTACGAAAAATTCATCAGCACAGTTAAACCTGCAGATCAGGAAGCTAACAAGCAGACTTTAGCCTATGCCTACTTTGCAGTAGCGTATATGAATAAAGATACTGATCTTGCAAAAGCTAAAGATTATGTTGCTAAATCTTTGCAGCTTGATCCTACTTACCAGGATGCTGTAAAATTAAATGCAGAAATCAATAAGTAATTTAAAATTTAAATTATAGATATTAAAACTTCCCATTCTCACTGTTTGGGAAGTTTTTATTTTTAGTCTTATCTTTGAAAATATGAAACGCCCCGGGTTAAAATTCGAAAATACAGGAAAAGTTATTGGGCGTTCCATTTGACAAATTAAAATAAAAAGAACAGATGAAAACAGATATACTTGCTTTCGGAGCACATCCTGATGATGTAGAGCTGGGATGTGGCGGAACTATTGCCAAAATGATTTCGGAAGGTAAAATATGCGCTATTGTAGATCTTACAAGAGGAGAACTCGGAACCCGTGGAACAGATGAAACCAGAAAAGTAGAAGCAGGAGAATCTGCCAGAATTCTTGGAGTTTCTGCCAGAGAAAACTTAGGTATGAAGGATGGGTTTCTAGTAAATTCTGAAGAATATCAGATGGCGATCGTAAAAATGATCCGCAAATACCGTCCTGAAATCGTTTTAGCCAATGCAATTGATGATAGACATCCGGACCATGCAAAAGGAGCGAAATTAGTATCGGATGCGTGCTTTTTGTCTGGACTTAGAAAAATTGAAACCGTTTTAGAAGGAGAAAACCAGGCAGTGTGGAGGCCGAAGCATATTTTTCATTATATCCAGTGGAAAGATATTAAGCCGGAGTTTGTTATTGACATATCAGAACACCTTGATAAAAAAATTGAGGCATGTATGGCCTTCAAAACCCAGTTCTATGATCCAACTTCCAATGAGCCGGTTACCCCTATTGCAACAAAGGATTTTTTTGAAAGTCTGACTTACCGTGCTCAGGATTTAGGACGATTGTCGGGAGTGGCTTATGCTGAGGGATTTACGTCTGAGAAGCTCATTGCGATGAAAAATTTTGACGGAATTGTTTGGTAATTAAAAAATCTTCCCTATATTTGCACTCACAAAACGGTGATTGTAGCTCAGTTGGTTAGAGCGTCGGATTGTGGTTCCGAAGGTCGGGGGTTCGAGACCCCTCATTCACCCTAAATTAACACATTTTCTTTTGAAAATGTGTTTTTATTTTATACCTGATACTGTGAAATCAGATTGGGATTACAACTTTTTCTGTGAGTATTTTTTATATAACGTCTTAAAAAAACACTATTGTGAATATCTTAAAGACAAAAAAAGCATCTTTTTCAGATGCTTGTGTTTTTAGAAATATTCTTTTTTTAAACTTCGTCGTCAGAATCAATTGTGAATGATTTGCTTTTGAAGTCTTTGTCATGTTTTTCTGATATTACATCCTCACCCTTTTCATTAATGATGAAATCTGTGGATTCATTAAACATCTCCTGGAAACTTTTAAAATCCTCTTTGTAAAGATAAATTTTGTGTTTCTCGAATGTAGCTTCACCATTCTCCCCGAAATTCTTTTTACTTTCGGTAATCGTAAGATAATAATCTCCTGCTTTCGTCTCGCGCACATCAAAGAAATAAGTTCTTCTTCCTGCTTTTAACACCTTCGTGAAAATTTCATTTTCATGGCGTTCCTTGTATTCACTCATTGTTAGATATTTTTTAATCTTGTTAAGAACAAATATAAAAGAATTCTTTTAATCACAAAATTTTTTTTATGATTTATTTAACAATTGAGAATGAAACCGCTAAGCAGTTACAGAATTGGTAATTTCAGTGAGGTTGATGATTTTATCTGCTCTCTGGGCGCTAGACTCTCTGTGCGTGATAATTATGGATGTAGCATTGCTGATTTTCTTATCAATATTTTCAAGGATATTCTGCTCGGTTTCCGTATCCAGAGCAGACAGGGAATCATCAAAAATAATGATATTCGGGTCCTTAATTAAGGCTCTGGCGATACATATTCTTTGCTTCTGTCCTCCCGAAAGCATCACACCGCGTTCACCTACAAGTGTTTTATACTGTTCTTTAAATCCAACAATATTTTTATCAACGTCTGCAATTTTTGCATATTCCACCACTTTTTCATGGGATGGATGGTCAATGGCAAAACCTATATTGTTTTCGATAGAATCAGAGAATAAATAACTTTCCTGAGGAATATATCCGATAAAGTTTCTGTAATTGGTAAGATTGTGCTCTTTCAGATTTTTACCGTCAATTAATATTTCACCTTCTGTAGGATCAATAAGCCGGCAAAGCAGAAGGGCTATAGTAGATTTTCCGCTTCCTATTTTACCCATGATAGCCAGAGATTGCCCGGCTTTAATTTTAAAGCTTAAGTTATCTAATGCTTTAATTCCTGTATTCGGATAAACGTATGAAACATTTTTGAACTCAATATCCCCTTTAATAGGATAGTTTTCAAAGTTGGTATTGATAACTTCAGATTTTTTGTCCAGGAATTCATTAATTCTCTGCATCGAAGCTTCAGCTCTCTGGTTAACCGAAGTCACCCAGCCCACCATAGAGAATGGCCAGATCAGAATATTGATATACATAAAGAAATCAGCAATTTTACCGACACTTAATTGCCCTGCAATATATTTCTGTCCGCCGATTAAGATAACAGCTACGTTCAGTAATCCGATAACAAATAAAATAATGGTGAAGAAATAGGCTTCTGTTTTTGCCAAGTCAAGTGCTTTATCCTGATAGTCCGTTACTTTTATACCGTAGTTTTTCTTAATGTAGTTTTCTTTAGCAAAAAACTTTACCACCCGGATCCCTGAAAAGCTGTCCTGAACAAAAGTGGAAATCGCAGACTGGCTTTTCTGCATAATCTTCGATTTCTGATTGATAATTGAGCTTACCTTAAATATAATATAAGATAAAATAGGAAGTGGCAATAACGTCCACAAAGTCATGGAAGCGTCTGTTTTCACCATATAAATGCTGGTGATTAAAAGGAGTATTACGAGATTTACCACATACATTACTCCAGGACCAAGATACATTCTCACAGCAACAACATCTTCACTTAACCTGTTCATAAGGTCTCCGATCGTAGTCTGTTTATAATCCGTAAGTGAAAGGTCCTGATAATGCCTGTAAATCTTATTTTTCAGCTCGTATTCAATCCTTCTTGAGGCAACAATGATCGTCTGGCGCATCATAAAGGTGAAAAATCCTGTTAAAAGCGAGCAGCCTACAATGATGGCAACATATATCAAAACTTGATTATTAAAGCCTAGATTTCCGCTTTTTGTAAGCTCGTCTACCGACTTTCCTACAAACTGGACCTTATAGATATTGAAGAAATTACTGGCAATGATAAATAATAACCCCCAAAACAATAATATTTTGTGCTTCCAAAAGTAAGGGTTTAAGGTTTTTAGCGCTTTCATAAAGTTTTACAAATTTACAAAAATGTAGACAGACTACGAATTTCATCAATTTTAATTTTTGTATCTTTGCACCCATAAAAAGCTCTTTGAATGTTAGGAAGACGACAAATCCGTGAAAAAGTAGTACAAACAGTGTATTCATACTATCAGAATCCTTTAAAATTTGATGTTTTAGAGAAAAATATGTTCTCAGGAATAGAGAAAATCTATAATCTCTATATCTATCAGCTTAATTTTTTGGTGGCTCTGAAAGAATTGGCAGAAACCCAGATCGAAATCGGGAAGAATAAATATCTTAAAACTGATGCTGAAATTAACCCTAACCAAAAATTTATCAATAATCAGGTACTGATCAAACTGGAAGAAAATCCTGAGAGATTATTTTTCACAGGTCAGCACAAACAGTTGAAATGGGATATGCATGATGATATATTGGTAAAAACTTTTCAGAGAATAACAGCAGGAAAACGTTACCAGGATTTCATGAAAGAAGAAGGGTATTCTTTTGAAGAAGATCAGAAGTTTATCGGAAAACTGTTTTTAAGATATATCGCTGAGAATGATGATTTCCAGGAATATCTTAGTGATAAGGAACTTTCATGGTATGATGATATCCATATCGCCAACTCAATGGTACAGAAAACGATAGGTTTCCTGAAAGAAGATGAAGAAAGCAGGACTTTAATTAAAATGATTAAAGATGAAGAGGATAAAACTTTCGCCGGAAAACTTCTCAGAGACACCCTGAATAATTGGGAGGCCAATGAGAAAAAACTAAGCGAAAGATTGGAAAACTGGGACCTGGAAAGAGTTTCTCTAATGGATAAAGTCATTTTGTCAACTGCTATTTCAGAGCTGGATAATTTTCCTTTTACGCCTTCAAGAGTTATTATCAATGAATATATTGAAATTGCAAAAGTATTTGCAACAGACCGTTCCAATATCTTCATTAACGGAATTTTGGATAAATATTGTAAAGATCAAAATAGAATTTAACATGAAAAAGACGTTATCAATTATCGCCTTGTCTATTATAGGCCTTGGTTTAGTTTCTTGTAAAAAAGAAAATCAGCAAGCTGCTGCCGGTGCAGAAGCTGCTAATATTACAGATTCTACAGCAGGTGCAACCAACTTAGCTCCTACCGACTCAGCGGCAGCTCCTGCAGCCAATACAGCCGAAGCAGCTCCGGTTTCTAACCAGCCGTTAACATCAGTTGCCCTGTCTGAAAACAACTTCGATTTTGGAAAAATCAAAAAAGGAGATAAAGTAGAGCACGTTTACGAAATTACCAATACAGGAAAAAATCCTTTGGTGATCTCTGAAGTAAAACCTGGATGCGGATGTACAGCTCCTGACTTTACAAAAGATCCTATTCTTCCCGGTAAAAAAGGAAAAATTACTCTGCATTTTGATTCTTCAAGCTTCGACGGAAACGTTCAGAAGTATGCAGATGTATTTGCAAACGTAGATAAGGCTCCTATCAAATTAACGTTCACAGCGAACATTCAACCGTAATTTAAAAATATGTTGACAATCTTTTTACAGGCACAGCCACAAGGATCTTCATCAATGATGCTGATCATGATGGGGGTGATGTTTGTGGGGTTTTATTTTTTAATGATAAGACCACAGATGAGAAAGCAGAAGCAGGAGAAAACCTTTCAGGAAACCTTAAAAGTTGGAACAAGAGTAGTTCTTACTTCAGGTCTTCACGGAAGAATTGCTCAGGTTCAGGATGACGGATTCGTTATTGAAACCCTATCCGGAAAACTGAAATTCGAAAAAGCTGCTGTTTCCAGAGAATTTACTGAAGCACGTTTTGGGGACAAAGCGAAAGCCACTGCTGATAAAACAGCGGAGAAAAAAGAAATCGATACTGAAAAGAAATAATTTTTTAGTTTGAAAATATCGCTCGGCGCGGTGAACGAAGTTCACCGCGCCGAGTTTTTATATATAGTTATCAACACAGTAAACATTCGCTTATTCAGTGGCGGAGCCACATTTCTTTGCCCACTCAAACTATTACGCATTATCTTAAAGCTTTGCGTTAGAAATCTCGCACAGATCACATTGATTATGCAGATTTTTGCACATTATATTTTTCAGTTCTAAGCTAACTTTGGATGAAATAGCCATAGCCATTCAAATTAGTGTTATCTGTGAACACATTCGTGAAATTTAAAAGTATTTCCAATCAAAATTCATCATCATAAGATCAAATAAATATCTTTGCACCATGAATCAAAATACAGGCAAAACCGTTCTCATTTTAGGTGCCAATTCAGATGTAGCAAAACAATGCATTAAGCAGTATGTTGGAAAAGGTTTTTCTGTAATTGCAGCTTCGCGGGATACTGCCTCGCTGGAAAAATTTGTGGCAGATCATCATTTAGATTCCTCGAAGATTACCATTCTTTATTTTGATGCTGTAGATTTTGATTCCCATGAGAAATTTTATAATGAACTTGCAGTAAAACCTCATATCGCGGTGTATGCAGCAGGCTTTTTGGTGGATAATGAAAAAGCATTGAGAGACTTTAAAGGAACGCAGCGGATGATGCAGGTGAATTATATGGGGGCTGTTTCTATTCTGAATATTATTGCTATGGACGAGAGCAATACTTATCTGGAAAGAATTATCGGATTATCTTCACTTTCTGGAGTTAGAGGCCGAAAAAGCAACTTCGTTTATGGAAGTACAAAAGCTGCTTTTACCCAATATTTAGTGGGGTTACGACAGGAATTAGCCTCAAGGGAGGTTATTGTTAATGCTTTGGTGATTGGTTATATCAGAACAAAGATCAATGAAGGTCTTCAGCTCAATGAATCTCTGATCATGGAGCCGGATTATGTGGCAAAACATATCGTCAATGCCGGAAATTCTTTTACTATCGTCCCGAATTTTAAGTGGAAGATAATTTATATTATTTTGAAAATATTACCGGAAAGTTTAGTTGCTAAACTGCCTTAGATTATTCATTTTTAATAGCAACTTTCGAAAAGCCTAAGCCCTCCATTAAAATATTGTAATTATTAAGCAAATGAGAATTATTTCCATATTGGGAAAGCTTTAATTTTCCTTTGCTGTCTTCTATTGAAAAAGAATTTCCACTATTACTGAACTTTTGTTCAACAAATTTTAATCTCATTAAATTATTTATGTAATTCATTAAGACTGTTTGTTGTGATTTTGATAAGATAAAATTTGTAGTGACATCTTTTTCTTGCACAATTGAACCTTTATCATCTCTTTTACCACAATTTATTTTGTATTTTATATAAGTTAGTTTTATTTTTCTTTCTGAATCATAAACTTTAAGAAGCTCTTTATGACCTCCCCATTCGCCACAATCAGCAAATTGGGATTTTATAAATATTGTATCTTCGTTATTGTAAAATAGATTTTCAAATGAGTACTCAGACTGTTCTGGATTGGTTTTCTCAGAAATTTCTTTATTATAACAGCATGTAAAAAGTATTAATAAACAAATTAAGAAAGTAGTTTTCATTTAGCTATTATTTTTACCCAAAAGTACCTAATTACTCATCATTCTGCAACAATTCCAACGCCTTCATCATATCAATTCCTTTTCCCAAAACGGGTTTAAATAAATCCCCTTTTTTCTTAATTCTATCCAAAGCATTATCAATAGTAAAATCCGTTGGTTTCATACCAGGTTTTACTTCATCCCAATCCAAAGGCATCGACACAGATGCTCCTTCTTTAGGACGTAAGCTGTAAGCACTTGCTAAAGTCTGCCCAGTCCTGTTTTGCAGATAATCCAGATATATTTTCTTGTCATCCCTTTTCTGTAAGCTCCTTTCTAATGTCGTGATTTCCGGAAGCTGTTCATGAACCTGTTTCATCAGAATATGAGCAAAATCTTTTACCTGGTCAAAATCATATTTCCCACCCATCGGGATATAGACATGAATCCCTGTGCTTCCAGAAGTTTTGCAATAGCCTTTTATTTTAACTGAATTTAAAACCTCATTTACCTGAAGGGCTGTTTCAATGACATCATCAAATGTATTTTTCTTTGAAGGATCCAGATCCAGAACCAGATAATCAGGATGTTCCAGATCGGGGAGAGCACTGTTCCATGGGTTTAAATCAATACAGCCTAAATTATTCAGATAAGCTAACGTAGCTTTATCATTACAGTATACGTAATCAATATACTTATCGTTGGATTCCGAATAGACCTTTGTTGTTTTGATCCAGTCCGGCATATGGTCTCCGGCATCTTTCTGGTAAAAACCCGGCTCTTCAATGCCGTTTGGAAAACGGTTCAGAGATAACGGACGGTTTTTCAGATAAGGAAGAATATATTCCGCAACTGATTGATAATATTCTATCACATCACCTTTCGTAATACCATCTTTCGGAAAATAAATTTTATCCTGATTGGTCAGTTTTACGGTATGTCTGTTTAAAGTAATCTCCTTTTCTTTTTCATCGGGTTGGGTACTTTTTTTAGGGGCATCTTTAGCTTTCATCTCTTTAGGATTTTCATTAATTTGACTTATTTTATTAATCGAATCACTGATTTCTTCAGGATTTTTATCTTCACGGAGGGTAACAAAAACAGGATGCCGGTAAATACCGTCTTTGGTAATTTCAGAGAATTTTATTTCACATACCAGTTCGGGTTTTGTCCATGTTACGGGCATATTTGTTTTAGGCTTTTTTTCAAACGGGGAAGTTTTTACAATCAGTTTTTTTAGCTTTTCATGCATTTGGTTTAAGGATTCTTTATTAAAACCTGTTCCCGTATGTCCGCAATACACCAGATTTCCATCAATATATTTCCCAAGGATCAATGCTCCGAAACTTTTCCTGGATCCTCTGGGTTCCGTAAATCCACAAATAATAGCCTCTTCTGTATTAGTGAATTTTATTTTAAGCCAGTCAGTTGTTCTGTGATTTTCAGTATATAAACTGTTGGCTTTCTTTGCAATCATTCCTTCTAACTGCATTTTCTTCATTTGGTTGAAAAAATCAATGCCCTTTTCGGGGATATGATCACAATATTTGATAACGTCAGTCTCAACTAAAGCCTCCTTTAAAAGTTCTTTCCGCTGCAGAAGCGGAAGTTCTTCTGTAGAATGGCCGTTCAGCCATAGGAGGTCAAATACCTGATAGGTTAAAGCAAGATCTGGATTGTCACCAATCTGCTGTAAAAGCTGAAAACTGGGTTTTCCATGTTCATCATAGGCTACAATTTCTCCGTCCAGGATCATTTTATACTTCTGGTGTTCAAAATCTTGTGTAACTTTTTCAAACTTTGATAAAAAAGAAATTCCGTTCCGGGAATAGAATAACGGATTCTTATGGCTAAGATCGGCCACAGCTCTGTAGCCGTCCCATTTTATTTCAAAAACCCAATCTTCATCATCAAAGGCCGTTTCAAAAGATTTAGCCAGCATAGGCTTGATGAAGTTTTCTAATTTTTTTTCATCAACTAAAGAGTTGAACCTTTGAAATCTGGGTTTTGTTTCAGAAGCTATGACTTCTTTTTGCTGTTTTTTAGGCTTTTTTTTTCCTCTAAAAACTTCGTTACTGCAGAATTTTTAGAGGTATTCTCTTCTGCGTCATAATTTTCTTCAGCAAATTCGTCTTTATGTTTAATTAACAGCCAGGCATTGTTTTCAGCATTTTTCATTTTAACCAAAGCGAATTCACCTTTCAGTTTTTTCCCATGTAAAATGAACTTTATTGAACCGGCTTTTAATTCTTTCAACAATTCTTTTTCATCGGAAAGTTTGCTGGTATCATCCAACGGTTCATACGTTCCGCTGTCCCAGACTTCAACCTGGCCAGCTCCGTAATTTCCTTCCGGAATATTTCCTTCAAAATCTTTATAATCGTAAGGATGATCCTCAACTTCCATAGCCAGACGTTTGTCTTTTGGATCTAATGACGGGCCTTTAGGAACCGCCCAGCTTTTCAGCACGCCCTCCATTTCCAGACGGAAATCATAATGCAGACGGGAAGCAGCATGCCTTTGAACCACAAAAATAAGCTTGTCTTTACTCTTTTTTGTTTTTCCTTTAGGTTCGCTTGTTTCATCGAATCTACGTTTTTCGTTATAATCTTTAAGAGCCATTACGATGCATTTTTAGATTTGGAGTTTTGTAAACTGGCTTTTAACTGAGCCATAAGATCAATTACCTTACCTTGTTTTGCAGGTTCTGCTTTTTTGGCTTTTACACCTTTACCTTTTGCTTTTTGCTTAATGATCTTCAGTAAAGATTCGGAATAAGTGTCCTCGTACATTTCGGGATCAAACTCTTGTGAAAGCTGTTCGATAAGGCTTACTGCCATTTTTAGTTCGGCAGGTTTCGGAGCTTTTTTGGCAGGGATTTTTAAATCTTTGTAATCTCTGATCTCCTGAGCGAACCGTAAGCGGTTTAGAACCAAAACTTCATCATTATAAGGCCGGATCATTCCGATTGCTTCACTTTCACGAAGAACGAAAGTTCCGACACCCACCATTTTTGTTTGTGACAAAGCTTTTAACAACAGCCTGTAAGCATTTTCTCCGTTCTTTTGTGGTTCGAGAAAATAAGGATTCTCAAAATAAACACTGTCAACTTCAACTTCTTTTACAAACTGATCAATAGAAAGTATTTTGCTCTTTTCAGGGCTTGCCGCTTCATAATCTTCATCTTCGAGAATGATGTATTGATCGTCCAGAAGATAACCCTTTACAATGTTTTCCCACTTGACTTCCTTGCCTGTTTTTTCGTTGACTCTTTTGAATTTGATATTCGAAAAATCAGTTTTATCGAGCATATCCAAATCCAGTTTACTGGTTTCTGTGGCGGAGTAGATTTTAACTGGAATATTGACTAAACCGAATCCAATGGCGCCGTTCCAAATTGCTTTCATTGTCTTACGTTTTTAAAAATCAATCAATTAACATGCCGTGCAAAGCTGATGTGGTATATTTTATAGGGTTTGTTGTCAAATGTCAATAGGTTTTAAATGCTGTTTCTGTACCTTTATATTTCTGTAATACTGAACTAAAATGATATATGGACGAACTTTTTAATTACATAAGAAAATTCGGTATACTGAATACATCGGAAGAACTGTTGATCGCTGAAGGACTGCAGGAAATCAGCATAGAGAAAGGAGAATCCTTCATAGAAGCAGGAAAGGTGAGCCGAAGGATTGCTTTTGTAAAAGAAGGAGTTTTCCGGTCTTTATACTATAATAAACAAGGGGATGATTTTACGCGGTATTTCATTTATGAAGGACGGTTTATCGGAGATTTTCATGGCTTTACAGACCAGACACCTTCCCTTGAATATATTGAAGCTGTAACTGATGGGAAGCTTTTAGCAATTGATCTGGATCATTTTAAAAAGCTGGAAAAGGAAATTATCATCTGGCCTGTATTATTTGCTAAACTTCATGCTTTTGTAGCCGAAAACAAACTTAAGGTAGCGAGTACTATGCTTAATCTTGATGCCAGATCCCGCTATATTCATTTTTTAAATCATTATCCGGGGCTTGCCAATAGGGTACCGCAATCTATGCTGGCTTCCTATCTGGGGATCACTCCATCTTCATTGAGCCGGATCAGAAGAAATATTGTATAACTGTTTTTTGCCAAATGACAATGGCTCCTCTTTCTGGCTGTTATAGCTTTGCATTATAAAAATGTAAAGTATGAATATGGACATCGTATTAGGCCTGCAGTGGGGTGATGAAGGGAAAGGTAAATTTATTGATCTTATCAGTGAAAGTTATGATATTACAGCCCGCTTTAACGGAGGAGCAAATGCAGGACACAGTATAGAACGTAACAGGAAAAGAATTACCCTGAAATCTCTTCCATCAGGAATTTTCATGAAGAATGTTCAAAATGTCATCGGAACGGGAACGGTTCTGGACCCGGTAAGTTTTAGAAAAGAAATTTTAAACCTGCAACTGTTTGACGAAACTGTTCAGCCGGAAAAGAATCTCGTCATTTCAAAAAAAGCACATCTCGTTCTTCCAACGCATCGACTTTTGGATATCTTTATGGAAGACCATCCGGACTACACTACCATTGGTACTACAAGAAATGGTATCGCACAGGCTTATTCCAATAAAATTTTAAGACAGAATCTAAGAGTGTGCGATATAGAATCGGTGGATTTTAAAAGCAGGGTACAGCAAATTTTACAAAGAGATTACAGGCTGCTAGCCAATGGCGATATGGTACTTCCTTCCCTTGAAGAAATCAGCAGTGAATTTTTTGAAGCAGTAGAGTTCTTGAAGAAATTTACCCGTACAGAAACAGAAATATTTTTGAATACAGCTTTATCTGAAGGGAAAAAAATTCTGGCAGAAGGATCTCAGGCTGCTATGCTGGATATTGATCACGGGACGTATCCTTATGTAACTTCTTCTTCTACAACAGCTGCGGGAGCGAGCAGCGGATTGGGCGTTTCCCCTAAAAAAGTCGGTGAAATATTCGGAATTTCAAAAGCATATTGTACAAGAGTAGGAAATGGAATGTTTCCGACAGAAATCTTTGATGATTTAGGTGAGGAAATAAGAAACAAAGGCAATGAATTCGGTTCTAATACCGGCCGCCCAAGGAGAATAGGATGGCTGGATCTTCCGGCTTTAAGATATGCCATTATGATCAATGGTGTAACTCAGGTTATCCTGACCAAAGCGGATGTTTTAAGTGGAATGAAATCAATAGAAGTCTGCACTCATTATGAGCTGGAAAATGGAAAAATAGTAAGTGTTTCCGGGACTCTTCCTGAAAATGCCCGTCCGGTTCTGAAATCGATGGAAGGCTGGGAAGGAAACATTTCATCAATTGAAAATGCCTCTGATCTGCCTGATGAACTCAAAGAATTTCTTTCTTTTTTGAACAGTGAGCTGGGCATTCCTGTTACTTATCTTTCTATCGGGCCGGGAAGAAATCAGATATTAAAAATTAAAGAACTGGAGAGTTAAATCCGAGTCAGGGATTTTTTTACAAATTCTACGATCATGGGATTGGGCTCATTTTCTGTAGAAGTAAGCGCCGGCTGAAATAATGTTCCTACAAAAAAAGGATGAGACTGTATTTCAAATGAACGGTAATTCCCATCTTCAGAAATTGAAGTTAAAGACAATCCATTGTCTTTTAAAAGATTAACATATTTTTCATTAATGCCGTAACTACAATTATATTTGCCAATAATAATGTCCTGATTAATTGTTCGGTAAAGAAAACTATTTTTATCAATAATTTTCAGATTTTCCTGCTCTCCTCTTAATGAACATGAAAGCTTTTTTATCAATGAATCTTTTGCATTTGGGTTTGTCTCTTCATGGTCCGCGTTTTTAATATTGCATACATTTCTGGCAAATTCAATAATCATATGCTGAAATCCGCCACAATTACCAAAAGTGGGAATGTTATTTTCCCTAGTAAATTGTATGGCATTCAGTACATTTTCCATATCGCGGTATGGACTTCCGGGAGCAATCCATAATCCTGAATACCTGTGTTTTTCAAAAACAGTTTTAGTATTGAAAATATCGGTAGGAATCCAGTCAAACTGAATTTCATGATTTAATTTTTTTTGAATACTTCTGGTACTGTCATTGAGTGCATGAAGTGTGAAATGAATAGGATTAAAGTCTCCCAGAATAGCAATTTTTGGTATCATAAGTGTATATTAATAAAAAAAGAGGCTGTCTCAAAAGGGGCAGTCTTTTTTTGTGTCTCAAAGTTTGCGATCTACAATTTTTCAGGTTTAGATTTCCGTTATTTGTTTTTTCAGGAATTTTTTTGATATTTTAGTAAA
>Ga0307412_10000278_pt1 | contig 32659 bp, 30 predicted proteins | sample DK1Cmetagenome_3_FD_203823 | JGI IMG/M metagenome (GOLD analysis project Ga0307412, IMG submission 203823) | Maize rhizosphere microbial communities from greenhouse at UC Davis, California, United States - DK15-C-1 | ecosystem: Host-associated > Plants > Roots > Rhizosphere > Soil | place: USA...
CGCCCGACGTCGGCGGCGTGGTGCGTGCGCGCCAGCTCGCCAAGCGGCTGGACAATGCCCCGCTCGCCATCGTCGACAAGCGCCGCGAGCGGCCGGGTGAATCCGAGGTGATGAACATCATCGGCGAAGTGAAGGGCCGCTTCTGCATCCTGATCGACGACATCGTCGATTCGGCCGGCACGCTGTGCAACGCCGCCGCCGCGCTGAAGGCGGCCGGGGCCGAGGACGTCGTCGCTTATTGTACCCACGGCGTGCTCTCGGGCGCGGCGATGGCACGCGTCGCCAAGTCCGAGCTGCGCGAGCTGGTGATCACCGATTCGATCGGCAACCACGAAGTGGTCGCGGCCGGCGAGAAGGTCCGCCACCTCACCATCGCGCCGCTGATCGCCGAGGCGATCCGCCGGATCGCGGACGAAAGCTCGGTTTCCAGCCTGTTCGATTAAGTCCGAGCGGGGGGCGGCCGCGGTTCGGGCTGCCCCCTGGGACTCAGTGCTCAACGGTCCCCTTCGGCCCGAAGTTCAGCCGCCGCGTGACGTTATAATCGAGCACCGCCATCACGAAATAGGCGCCGAACTGCTTCACCCGCGTCCACCAGCCGGTGCGCGCCTTGTACAGCGCGGGCGTGATCCGTTCGGACTGCGCCACCTCGCCGTCGACATAGGCGCGGACATGTGCGGCAAATGCCGGGTCCGAGACGCGCAGCATCAGCTCCAGATTGAGGAACATGCTGCGGATGTCGAAATTGGCCGACCCGATATGGACGACGTCGTCGATCACATAGAGCTTGGTGTGCAGCTTGGTCGGCTGATATTCGAAGATCTGCACGCCCTTGCGCAGCAACCCCGCATAGGTGAACCGCGCCGCCCAGATCGCGGCGGTATGATCGAGCTTCGACGGCAGCACCAGCCGCACCCGCCCCCGCCGTCCCGCCCTGTCGAGCCGCCGCAGCATCCCCGGGCTCGGCGCGAAATAGGCGGCGATCAGATCGAGCATCCGCGCCCGTTCCATGTCGTTCTTCACCACCCGCGCCCAGGGCGACAGCCGGCGCATCGGCCCGCCGAGCAGCCAGCGGGTGTTCCCCTCGGGCTCGCTCCAGGCCTTGAGCGTTTTCCCCAGCGACCGCAGCGAGGCGCGCGGCCGCTTCGCCCAGGCGGCAAGCGAGTCGAAATAGCCGGTGAGCCGCTTGGCCGCCGGGCCTTCGACCAGCAACCCCATGTCGCGCCACGCATGGTCGGCGACGGTGCCGAAATAGCTCGTCTCGATATTGAACCCGCCGACGATCACCCGCCCCTCGTCGGCCAGCGCCAGCTTCTGGTGGTTGCGCAGGAGATAGCGCCGCCCCCAGCGCGGCACGAATCGGCAGACTTCCACACCCGCCGCACGCAGCGGTTCGAAGAAATCATTGCTCTCGGCATGTTCGCTGCCAAGCCCGTCGACGATCAGATACACCTGCACGCCGCGCGTGGCCGCGTCGAGCAGCGCCTGGCGTACCGCGGCACCGGCCTCATCGTCGAGATAGATGTAATAGAGCACCCGCAGCGTCCGCTCCGCACCGGCGATCAGCGCGAGCAGCGCGCGCAGCCGCTCCGGCCCGTCGGGCAGCAGCGTCAGCCGGTTGCCGTCGACGGTAAAGCTGGGCTGGGCGAGGGGGGGCATGGCATCCAGATGCCGCGCTTCGGGGGTGGCGACAAGCGGTTCGGGGTCGACATAGGGCGCCATAAGGCCAGCTTCTCCTGCTCGAATGCGCAGACAACGTGCGAAGGCGCGCCGGGGTTCGTGGCCGCTTTCCTTGACATTTCGGCAGCCGGTCTCTAACTGGCCGGTCTTTCCCGGACACCCCTATCCCAAGGAAGCGTTTTATGGCGCGCGTCACAGTCGAGGATTGCGTCGACAAGGTTCCCAACCGGTTCGACCTGGTGTTGTTCGCCGCCCAGCGCGCGCGGCAGATCTCGGGTGGTGCCGATCTTACCCTCGATCGCGATCGCGATAAGAACCCGGTCGTCGCCCTGCGCGAGATCGCCGAGGAGACCGTTCGTCCCGATCATCTGCAGGAAGGCGTGATTTCCAGCCTGCAGCGCGTCCGCGTCGACGACGAGGATGCCCCGGACGAAATCGGTTCGATCCAGGCCCAGGCGGAGGCGCTGCGCCTCACCGCGGCCGCCCCGCCGCGCAACCAGAATCTGGGCGGCGACTACGAGGGCTGAAGGCTTCTCGCATCGAACGGCAAAGGGGCTGGCGGAAACGCCGGCCCTTTTTCTTTGCGCCGGTGCGACCTGCTATCTTTCTTTGCGCCGGCGCGCCCTGCTATCGGGCCAGCGCCTCCCACAGCAGCGCCGCGCCCACGGCGATCATCAGCACGTAGATCGCGGTGTAGAATCGCTCCGGCGACACGCGCCGCACCAGCCAGACGCCCGCCAGCGTCGACACCAGCGCCAGCGGGAACAGCACCGCCGAGGTCAGCAGATTCGCGCGGGTGAACTGGCCGAGCGCGGCATAGGCCGGCACCTTGATCCAGTTGGTCGCTGCGAAGAAGATCGCGGTCGTGCCGACCAGCCGGTCGCGCGGCAGGTTGCGGGGGAGCACCCAGAGCTGGAAGGGCGGCTGGCCGGCATGGGCGATCTGGCTGGTGAAGCCCGAGGCGACGCCGAACAGGCTGCCAACCCATTCGGGCCAGCGTGCCGCCATCGCCGGGGTCGCGCGGCCGCTCGCCCACAGGCGGTATGCGCCGAACAGGATCGAGATCGCGCCCACCGCCGCCAGCACCAGCACCGGCTGTACGCTCGCCGCAAAGACATAGCCAAGCGCGATCCCCGCCATCGATCCCGGCAGCATCCAGCCGAGCAGCCGCCAGTCGACGGTGCGGCGGAAGGCCCAGACGCTCACCACGTCCTGCAGGATCAGGATCGGCAGCGTGATCGCGGCGGCGCGCACCGGATCGATCGCCAGCGCCAGCAGCGGCAGCGACAAGGCGCCCATCCCGGCGAAGCCGCCCTTCGAGAGGCCGAGCAGCAGCACGGCGGGCACGGCGAGCGCATAGAAATGCCAGTCGGTGATCATCGCTGACCGCTTTCGCAGGGCTTCTCCGGATTGAAAAGCGCCGTGGGCCGTCTACGATTCGAGGATGGGAGAGGATCGTACCGGCCAGATCGCGGTGCTGTTCGTATCGAAGCGCACCGATCACGACGACGAAGGCTATGCCGCAGCGGCGACCGCGATGGATGTGCTGGCGACGCAGCAGCCCGGCTATCGCGGCGTCGAATCGCAGCGCGGGGTCGCAGGCGTCGGCATCACCATCAGCTATTGGGCCGACGAATCGAGCGCCGCCGCCTGGCGCGACCATCCCGAGCATGCCGCGATCCGCGCCAAGGGCCGCGAGCGCTGGTACGAATGGTATGAGGTGATCGTCACCCGGGTGGAGCGCGGCTATCGGTGGCGGCGCGAATGAGCCGCGCCATCGACCGCGATTTCGCGCTGCTGTTCGGCGTGATGCTGATGATCGCCGCCGGCAACACCGCGCTGCAATCGATCCTGCCGGCGCTGGGCCGCTCGCTCCATGCCGCGGACAGCGCGGTGGCGGCGGTGTTCTCGGTCTCGGCGCTGCTCTGGATGCTCACCGCGCCGTTCTGGGCGAATCGGTCCGAACAGGCCGGGCGGCGGGCGATGGTACTGCTGGGCATCATCGGCTTCACCGCCTCGCTGGGGCTGTGCGGGCTGTGCCTGGCGCTCGGCATCAACGGCGTGCTGAGCCCGTTCGCCACCTTTGCCGCGTTCGTCTTCGGGCGGATGTTGTACGGCGCGTTCGGATCGGCCGCGCCGCCGGCGGTGCAGGCGATCGTCGCCAGCCGCACCAGCCGCGAGGAGCGGACCAAGGCGCTGACCCTGCTCGCCTCCGCCTTCGGGCTCGGGACGATCTTGGGGCCGGCGGTCGCGCCCTATCTGGTGATGGGCCATCTCTGGCCCGGCGGGCCACTGATCGGGCTGTCCGGGCCGGCCTTTGCCGCGAGCGCGGTGGGGCTGGTGCTGCTGGTCGCGGTACTGCGGTTCCTGCCGGCCGATTCGGGGCCGGTCGAGCATGGCGCCGCCGCCAGCTACCCCTCGATCGGCGGGCAGGGCACCGGCGCCAGCGTGGCGGCGGCGACCGGCGAGCATGTCGAGCATGTCCGCACCTTCGAGCCTCGCGTGCGGCCGTGGATGATCGCCGGGCTCGTCACCGGCCATGCCCAGGCGATGACGGGCCAGGCGATCGGCTTCCTGATCATCGATCGGCTGGCGCTGGTCCCCACCGCTGCGCTGGAGCCGACCGGGCTGGTGCTGATGATCGGCGCGGGCGCCTCGCTGCTGGTGCAATGGGGGCTGATCCCGCTGCTCGACCTCAAGCCGCGCGCGCTGATCCTTGCGGGCGCGGCGCTGGGCGCGCTGGGCTGCGTGATGACGGCGATGGCGGGGACGCTGTACGGCATCGCGCTCGGCTATGCGACGATCGCGCTGGGGATGGGCTTCGCGCGGCCGGGCTTCACCGCCGGCGCTTCGCTGGCGGTGGGGCCGCATGCACAGGGGTCGGTCGCGGGTCGGGTGACGTCGATCAACGGCGCCGCCTTCGTGCTGGGCCCCTCGCTCGGCGTTGCGATGTACGAGTTCTGGGGCGCGCTGCCCTATCTGGTCGCGGCGGCGGCGCTGGTGGTGCTGTTTGGCTATGGCTGGGTCGCGACGCGCCCGCGCGCCCGCCGGCGCTGAGACGCGCCTGCATTTCGCCGCATTGCACCGCGTAGAGTCGTCGTTTCGGACGGGGGAATGGCAATGCGCGTACTATTGGGGCTGGTCGGGCTCGTGTGGATGGCGGCGGACAGCCCGCCCCTGGCGATCGACCCTGTACCCGTACCCGCGACCGTCCAGGGCCAGACGGCGCGGCTGCGGATCGATCCGGGCGCACCCAGCATGCCGGTGTTCAACCCGGCGTTCGCGAATCGCGCAGGTTTCGATGCGGGGCCGATCGGCACCCAGGCGGCGATCGGGCCGGTGAAGGTGCACGGCAGGTCGGCGGTCGTGCGGCTCGATCTCGGGCGGGGCGAATTCAAGCGCCGCGTGACCTGGTTCGCGGCGCCGTTCGAGACCGAGGCGGATGGCGCCGTCGGGCCGGGCGGCCTGCCCGAGCCACGCATCCTGTTCCGTCTCCGGCCCGATGGCGCTGACGACGTTGTCGCCAGCTTCCCGCTCGCCGATTTCGGTTATGCCGGCATGGGCATCGAACTGCCGGTCGGCGGCGAGACGCTGCGAATCGCCTTCGCGCCCTATCGGCCCGAAAGTCTCGCCACCGCCGGCGCCGGTGCGGCGCTGGCCGCGGCACAGGGTGGTCGATTCGATGGGGCGGCGCGGACCATGGCGATCAAATTGCAGGTCGAACGGCCGGTCCGGCATCTGGCGCTCGCCCGTCCCCTGGCGCTGGGGCCGCTGCAGCTGCGCGGCATGCTGGTGCGTACCGGCGATTTCGGCTCGACCGGCAGCATCCCGGAAGGTGAGCAGGATCCCGACGAGATCGTCGTCACCGGCTCTGCCAAGGGGAAACGCAAGCTTTCGCTGGCGATCGGCGCCGATCTGCTGTCGCGCTGCGCCTCGATCCTGTTCGACAAGCCCGCAAAGCAGGTGACGCTCCGCTGCCGAAGCGACTGAAGGCCGATGCTGCGGGATGGCTGTTTGGATGCCCCGTGAGGATTCGAACCTCAATTAACGGAGTCAGAGTCCGTAGTCTTACCTTTAGACGACAGGGCACCAGACAGGACGGGCGAGATAGGGGGATGCGCAGCGCCTGTCAACGCCGCAATTGCGTGCTCGCCTTGCGCTGCATGACCACCTCGTCTAGCCTCGCATCCAAGCACCGGCTGGACCGTTTTGGTTCGGTGACGGAAGAAGATAAGTGAGTTGATGTGATGGGGGATGGCTCCGCCAGAATGCCCCGCGGGAGGCGCGTCGCCGCCGCCCGCCCCGTGCCGCCACCGGCCGCGAAAGGGCCGGCTCCGCGCTGGCCCGAAGCGCGCCATTATGCCGCGCTGGACCTGGGTACCAATAATTGCCGGTTGCTGATCGCGCGGCCGCAAGGCGCGGGCTTTGCGGTGATCGATGCGTTTTCGCGAATCGTCCGGCTGGGCGAGGGGCTGGCGACGACCGGCCGCCTATCCGATGCGGCGATCGAGCGGACGCTGGCGGCGCTGCGGATCTGCGCGGACAAGCTCAAGCGGCGCAACGTCGCGCTCGCCCGATCGGTGGCGACCCAGGCCTGCCGCCAGGCGGTGAACGGGGCCGAATTCATCGAGCGGGCCTATCGCGAGACCGGCATCGCGCTCGACATCATCACCGCCGAGGAAGAGGCGCGGCTGGCGGTGCTCGGCTGCCACGCGCTGCTCGAGCCCGGCGACGGTCCGGCTTTGGTGTTCGACATCGGCGGCGGCTCGACCGAGCTGGTGCTGGTCGATTCGCACGCCCCCATCCCGCGCATCCTCGACTGGCACAGCGCGCCCTGGGGCGTGGTGTCGCTCAGCGAGGCGACCGGGCAGAGCAAGGCGATCGATGCCGATGCCCGTGCCGCTGCCTATGCCGATATGCGCGACCGGGTGCGGGAGAGCTTCGCGCCGTTCGTCGCCCGGCTGCGCCCACCCAAGGGCACGCCGCGGCTGCTCGGCACCAGCGGCACGGTGACGACGCTGGCGAGCGTGCATCTTGGCCTCGCCTCCTATGATCGCTCGGCGGTGGACGGGCTGATCGTGCCGAGCGCGGCGATGCGCCAGGTGAGCCAGAATATCGCGCGGATGAGCGTGAAGGAGCGTGCCCAGGTGCCGTGCATCGGCAATGAGCGCGCCGATCTGGTCTCGGCCGGCTGCGCGATCCTGGAGACGATCCTCGACATCTGGCCTGCCGAGCGGCTAGGCATCGCCGATCGCGGCATCCGCGAAGGCATCCTGCGGCGGCTGATCGGCGGCGCGCCGCTGTAAATTGGCCCTGTAACTCGGGTTTTGAACGTGTGAGGAAGATTCGATGAGCAGGGGCGGGGGCCGCGGCCATATCCGCGTGCGCACGGCACGGGGCCGCACGCCGCAATCGACGCGCTGGCTGGAGCGCCAGTTGAACGACCCCTATGTCCGCCGGGCGAAGGCCGAGGGCTATCGCAGCCGTGCGGCGTACAAGCTGACCGAGCTGGACGAGAAGTTCGGTTTCTTGAAGGGCGCCAAGCGCATTATCGATCTCGGCGTGGCACCCGGTGGCTGGACGCAGGTGGTGCGGCGCGTGCTGCCCAAGGCGGCGGTGGTCGGCATCGACTTGCTGCCCGTCGATCCGATCGACGGCGCGACGCTGCTCCAGATGGACTTCATGGACGATGCCGCGCCCGATCGGCTGATCGAGGAACTGGGCGGCGCCCCGGACCTGATCCTGTCGGACATGGCGGCGAACACGGTCGGCCATCCGCAGACCGATGCGCTGCGCACCATGGCGCTGGTGGAAACGGCACTGGATTTCGCGATCAAGACGCTGCAGCCCGGTGGCACCTTCGTGGCGAAGGTCTTTGCTGGCGGCGCTGATTCGGCACTGGTGGGCGAGATGAAGCGCAACTTTACTACCGTAAAACACGCCAAGCCCCCCGCGAGCCGTAAGGGGTCGGTCGAATGGTTCGTAGTAGCGCAGGGCTTCAAGGGGCGGCAAGACCATGGACAATTCTAGCCTTTTCTTGCCTGTCGACTACCTCCCTCGGCTGGAGATGAACTATTTCGACGATAAGTTTAGCCTTCACGAGAGCATCATCTTCCAGCCCGAAATTTATCCGGTAGTAGAGTCTTTACTTCAGACGACTGGCCGACAGCGAATTGTCGATGTCGGCTGTGGTGTTGGCAAGAAGTTGGCGGAGGCGGCTGCCGGCCAAAAGATCGGGATCGATTTCGGCAGCAACCTCACCCATTGTCGCTCTGCCTATCCCGATGCCGCGACGTGGCTTGAGGTGGATCTGAGTGTTCCGGTTCCCGACGACATCACGGCCCAAATCGGATCCGGGGATGTTGTCGTATGTTCCGACGTCGTCGAGCATATTCCAGACCCGCGCCCGCTCCTGGCATTCTTGCGCTGCTGCTTCGAGCAAGGCGCGCTCGTCGTTACCAGTACGCCCGAGCGGGTTCTGGTGCGCGGTGCCGACCATATGGGACCGCCGCCAAATACGGCCCATGTGCGCGAGTGGAGTATCCACGAATATCACGCTCTGCTTCGTGCGAGCGGACTGCCGCCGCTATATCTTGGGCTGACCCACAATAACAACCGCGACCGGCTTCTCCGCACGATCGTTTCCGTACACGAGCCGCGGCTGCAGGCCTGCGGCGCTCCGTCCATTGCGAGGCCTTTGGCAATTTTGTCTTCCTACAACGAGGAAGACGTTCTTGAGCAGGTCGTCGAGCACTGGATTGCGCAAGGGTGCGATTTACACCTGATCGACAACTGGTCGACCGATCGTAGTTGGGAGATCGCGCAGGCAGCGGCAAAGCGCTTTGGCCGGCACGTAACGGCAGAGCGTTTCCCGCTTGAGCGGCAGACCCGCAGCGCATGGCTGGATATCCTGGCCCGGAAGGAAGAAATCGCCTTCTGCCACAAGGGCCGCTGGATCATCCATGCGGATGCGGACGAGATCCGTAACAGCCCGTTCCCTCCCTATTCTTTGGCCGACGCCATGCAGATGGTTGAACGCGCTGGGTGGAACAGGATCGACTTCACGCTGTTGAATCATCGGCCGGTTGATGAGGCGAGATTCGTTCCGGGGAGTCTGGGAACAGCCCTCACCCATTTTGAATATGGGACCAAGCCAGGTCACTTTGTGCAGAAAAAGGCCTGGCTGCAGGGGGATGCACGCGCACGGCTCGTTCCAACGTCCGGCCACATGGTCGAATTCGAGGGCGCTCTAGACTGTCCTTACCGGTTCGTGTTGCATCATTATCCACTGCGGTCGGCCGAACATGCCCGGCGAAAGATTATCGAGGAGCGATATGGGCGTTGGTCGACGGCTGAGCTCGAATCAGGAATGCATCATCACTATGCGGAATTCCTGAACGAAATGACGCCCGTCTGGGACGCGCAATCGCTCCATCAAGTTGCCGCCGACTTTTGGGAACGTCACGGATTTCAAATTCTGACGGGCTTACCGCGTTAGCCTGCGCCCGATTCCTTTGTTTGCTGTAAGACCGCAATTTAGCAAAGAGGGCTGGCGTTTCCGCCAATCCCTTTGCTGTTCCGATGCGGCAGAGGGCGCTCAGTCTTCGTAGTCGCGGGCGCTAGATTACCGCGTCACGCGGCGGCTGACCTTCGGCGACAAGGTCCAGTGGAGCTTTAGGCGAACACATCCAGCGGCTCGACGTCGACCGACACTTGCATGTTCTGCGCGCCCGAGCCCAGGACGATGCCGTCGATCGGCGCGATATCGGCATAATCGCGGCCAATCGCCATGACGATATGGTCCTCGGCCATCCAGATGCCGTTGGTGGGATCCACGCCGACCCAGCCGAGATCAGGCCCGCACCACAGCAGCACCCAGGCGTGGGTGGCGTCTGCGCCCACCAGCCGCGGCTGGCCCGGCGGCGGCAGCGTGCGGAGATAGCCCGAGACATAGGCGGCCGGCAGTCCGGCGGCGCGCAGGCCCGAGAGCATGATCTGCGCGAAATCCTGGCACACCCCGCCCCGTTTGGCGAAGGCCTCATGCGGCGGGGTATCCACCAAGGTCGCGGTGGGATCGAACGCGAACTCGCGCTGGATGCGCTGGGCAAGCGCGATTCCGGCTTCCAGCACGCCGCGCTGCGGGTGCAGCTCCTCGGCGCACCAGGCGGCGATGTCGCGGTCGAGCGGGATCAGCGGCGAGGGGAAGAGATAGGCAGCCGGGCCCGCCGGCGAGGAATCGCGGCTGTCGCGCGCCCAGGCGGCGATCTGCGCGATGGTCGGGTCGCCGGGCATGGGAATCGGGATCTGGCGGTCGACGCGGACGTGCGCGGTGCTTTCGATCGTCAGGCTGCTGGCGGCATGTTCCACCACCAGCCGCACAACATTGGCGAGCCCGGCTTCGGCGCGCGCCGGATAGGTGCGGCCGCCGGGCTGCACCGAGAGCGCATATTCCTCGACCCGCTGGCCGGACCACAGGATCGGCTTCAGCCGCAGGTTGCAGCGCGCGAAGGCGACCGGCTGGGCATAATCGAACCGCGTCACATGGCGGATGCGGTAGAGCATCATGCCAGCACCAGCCCGGCCGCGCGCAGCGGCTCGGCGCCGTGCAGGAAATAGCGGCGGGCGATCGCTTCGGAGAGGCTCCACAGCCGCGACTGGAGATCGAGCAGCCAGCTTTCGTCGATCGCCGTGGCGCGCGCGGTGACCAGCGTGGCGGCGATGCTCCGCGCCTGTTCCTGCTGCGGTTCGGCAAGGCCGTCGTCGGAGAGCACGGGCAACGCGTTGAGATGCGAGGAGATCGCCGCGGCCTGGAACGCCAGTCCGCGCGGATTGCCCGGATCGAGCGCGAGCAGATCGAGCACCGGCACGCGCGCCATGCCGGTCAGATAGCGCTGGCGATAGCTGATCTGGCTGTCGGCCAAGTCGAGCAGCGTCGAGAGGTCGTCGGCAGTCGCTTGCGGGCCGCCGAGCGCGCGCAGCGCGCCGATCGTCGTCAGCGCGCGCTCGATGCGGCGGCCGAGATCGTGGAAGCGCCAGGCATCGGTGCGGCCCATATGCTCGGCCGCCTGGCCCGCCAGCGCCGAATAGCGCCGCTGGAGCGATCCGGCGCGATCGAGCAGCACGCCGCGCTCGGGGAAGGGCGCGTCGAGCAGGCGGATCATGTCGGCCGAGAGCCGATCGCGCGAGACCGCGCCGATCGAGCGCGCCTGGCGGTTGATCGCGCGGACGCTGGTCCAGCCGTCGGTCGATTCGAGCGCGGTGCGGGCGAGCTGGGTGAGATCCTGGCGCTTGAGGCCGCGCGGTGCCGGGGCGGCGTTCGCCGACACCACCAGCTGGGCGAGGCGATCGACCGTGTCGGCCGACAGCGCCGCACCGGTATCGGCGCTGATCGAATGGCCGAGCAGCACGCGCAGGACCGAGAGCAACGCCTCGCCGCGCTCGAGATAGCGGCCGAGCCAGAACATGTTGTCCGCCACCCGGCTGGGCAATGTGCCGGGGTTGCGGCGCAGCTGGGTCGAATCGCCCGAGGGTAGCAGCGAGACCGGTGCGACCGCATCGGGCCCATGGATGCAGACATCGGCGGACCAGCTACCCTCGCCCATCACCGCGGCGCGGGCATCGGCATGCTCACCGATCCGGGCGAAGCCGCCGGGCAGCACCGTCCACGCACCGGCGGCGTCGCGGGCGGCGAAGACGCGCAGCGTGAAGGGGCGCGGCGCGAGGCGATCCTCGGCGACGAACGGCATGGTCGACAGGCAGACGACTTCCTGCCCGACATAATCCTGCGGCCGGCGGGTGAGATCGTCACGCAGCACCGCGCGTTGGGCCGCGTCGAGATGCGCGCCGAGCACCGCCTTGCCCTCCGGCAGGCCGAGTGGCGGGGTGCCGAAGGCGGGGGCGATCAGCATGGTATCGAGGTTCGCCGCGACATGCGCCGCTTCGGCGGGCTGGCCGCACCACCAGCTGGCGATGTTGGGCAGGCGCAGCGGTTCGCCGAGCAGCACTTCGCTGAGGCGCGGCAGGAAGGCGGCGAAGGCGGGGGCTTCGAGCAATCCGGCACCGGGGGCGTTGGCGATCACGACATTGCCGGCGACGGTCGCGTCGATCAGCCCGGCGACGCCGATCGTCGAGTGCGAATCGAGCGCGAGCGGATCAAGATAGCGCGGGTCGAAGCGGTGCCACAGCGCATCGATCCGCTTCAGCCCGGCGATGGTGCGGACATAGACGCGGTCGTCGAGCACTGCGAGATCGGCGCCTTCGACCAGCAGGAAGCCGAGATAGCGGGCGAGATGCGCCTGTTCGGCATAGCTGGCGTTGAACCGGCCGGGGGTGAGCAGCGCCATGCGCGGCTCGGCGCGGCGGCAGGCGGCGGCGACGCCATCGCGGAAGGCGGCGAAGAACGGGGCGTGGCGCTCGATATTGAGCCGGCCCTGCAGGCCGCCCAGCGTCCGCGCCATCGCCAGCCGGTTTTCCAGCGCATAGCCGGCGCCGGCGGGCGCGCGGAGATGGTCTGCGAGTACGCGCCAATGGCCGTCCGGGCTGCGACACAGATCGAAGGCGACGAAGTGGAGATGGTGGCCGCCGGGTGGGGTGAGGTGCGTGAGCGGGCGCAGGAAGAACGGGCTGCCGGCAACCAGCGCGGCGGGGAGATGGCCGTCGGCGACCAGCCGCGTCGGCCCATAGAGATCCTGGAGCAGCCGCTCCATCAGCTCGGCGCGCTGGGCGATACCCGCTTCGATGCCGCGCCATTCGGCCTGTTCGATCAATAGCGGCACGGGAGAGAGCGGCCAGGGGCGCTCCTCGCCATCGTCACCGATCCGGTAGCCGGTGCCGATATCCTCGGCATGGCGGTGGGCGCGTTCGCGGGCGAGGCTCAGCCCGTCGCCGGACATGCCGGCCAGTTCCTCGAACAGCCCGGTCCATGCCTCGCTCCGCTGCGCGCACAGCACATCGCCTGCCGGCACCTGTCCGCAATAGTCGGCGATCCAACGATCTGCGATCGTTCCCGCGTCGAACAATCCCGCCTCGGCAAGGCTGGCCACAGCTGCTTCCCTTCTCTCGGCCGTGGTGATGGGCGAAACGATGGTGCCATGCAACACGGGAGATGTGCGGGACTGTCTCAGCCGAGCTTGGCGAGCGCCTCGTCCAGGGTACACAACCCCGCCACGCCGCGTGCGTTGCACCCGGGGATCGAAAGAATCCGGTCATGCGGGCCGGCGAGGCCCAGCGGCGCGGCAGTGCGCAGCTGTTGCAGCGTCTGCGCGCGGTAGCGGATGCGGACGTAGCGCTTGCCGGCGCGATCGCGCAGCCGCTCCAGGATCAGCGCTCCGCCGGGCACCGGATCATCGGCCGCGAAGCCGGGCACCTGCCAGTGGACGTCGAACAGCCCGCCGAGATTGGCGATGTTGGTGTCGTGGCCCGAGATCATCGTCATGCGCGGGCCGCTGTCCGCCAGCCCTGCGCGGACGATGTCGGCGAGTCCGGCGAAATTCGCGGCCGCAATGGCGCGCGGCCGGGCGAGGATGCGGAATTCGAGCGCGTGGAATGCGCCGAGTGCGGTCACGTCGGCCAGCGTCGCGCGGCCCCAGCCGACCTGCGCCATCGGCATGCCCTCGGCCGCCTCGAGCAGCAGCACCTGCGCTGCGGTGGAGGCGCGGTCGATCGCACCCTTAAGCTTGGGGCGCTTGTCGGCGCGCGCCGGGGCGAGCCCGGTGGGCGTGGCGGAGACGCCGCAACCAGGGCGCGGGGTGCCGCACAGGATGGTATCGAGCCGGTTCAGCAGCGGCTTGTACCGCGCGTCGAGCGCGGTGAACCCGCCGGGGCCGACTTCGGCCGCCACCGCGGCATCGGCCTTGGCGGGGTCGAGCGGCGCCTTGCCCGATTCGATCGCGGAGAAACGCGGATCGGCGACGTCCTGCGGGCGATGGTCGATGGCGAGCGTACAGCCTGGGGTCAGCGTCGCCGCCCAGGCTTTGGCGGTTTCGATGGTGCGCTGGTCGCTATCGGCGACGATACGGATCGTGGCGGGCACGGGGCAGCCCTTGGCAGGCAGCAGGCCGTAGAAGCGCCACGCCGTGCCGTCGGCAGCGCCCAGCCGTGCCACCGCCGTAGCGCCGTGCGGGGTCAGCCAGCCGGGCTGCACCGGCCATTCCGGCCAGCGCTCGGGTGTCACCTCGGGCGGCATCGCTGGCGCCTTGGTGGGCGGGCGCACGCCGTGGCGCATCAGCATCACGACGCGGTCGACCACCAGCGGATCGGCGGGGCGGGGGCCGGCCAGCGCCGGGGAAGCGAGGGCAAGCGTGAGCCCCAGTCCGATCCGCAGTTTCATCTTCTCGTCCTCGCTCAGAAGTGGATCTGCACGCCGCCGCGCAGCTGGGTGCCATAGCGCTCGCGCTCGACCAGCAGGTTGCGCGAACCGATATAGCGCCGCCACGGCGCGTCGGTGAGGTTGATCGCGTCGCCGAACACCGTGAACTGCGGCGTCACCTGATAGCTCAGGTGCACGTCGAGCTGGCCATTGCCGTCGGTATATTGATCTGCGGCCGCCGTCGTCGCGATCGTATCGAGGTACGACGAGCGGTAGTTGAACGCCACGCGCGCGCTCAGCCCGTATTTCTCGAAGAAGATCTGCGCGTTGCCGACATTCTTCGATTGGTAGGCGAGCGGCACGTCGCCGGCGCGGATCGCCCCGGCATTGGCATGGCCCCAGACATGGGTGAAGTTGGCCGAGACGCCGAAGCCGCTCAGCACGCCCGGCAGGAAGGTGAACTGCACCTGCACATTGCCCTCTACGCCGGTGAGCGTTTCCGAATCGGCGTTGAGCAGGCTGGTCACGTTGGCCGCGGCATAGGTGACGTTGGCGGCGGTGACGTTGGTCTGTCGGGCGGTGCTGCTGTAGATCGGGTTGTCGATCTGCTTGTGGAACACACCTGCCGAGAGAATCGCGCCGGGTGCCGGGTAATATTCCAGCGCCGCGTCGTAGTTCACCGCGCGATAGGGCTTGAGGTTCGGGTTGCCGAGCGAGATCGCCGCCGTTGCCGGATCGCTGGTATCCACCACCACATAGGGCGCGAGATTGGCGTAGTTGGGGCGCCCGATCGAGGTGGTCACCGCACCGCGCAGCAGCAGGTTGCGGGCAAATTCGAACTTGGCGTTCACGCCCGGGAACAGGTCGGTATAGCTGGTGTGGCCGAAGCTGTTATACCCGTCGGTCAGCGTCGAGGCGGCGTTGACCACCTTGGCCTTCACATCATCCTCGGTGTGCTCGACGCGCACGCCCGGCACCAGGGTGAGCCCGCCGAACCTGAGCGTCGCCATCACATAGCCGGCGGCGATCTTTTCCTTCACCGCGAAGTCGTTGGCGAGCGAGTCGCTGATCGTCGAGGTCTTGTCGAGCGTAGCGACGCCGGGATTGGCATCGAAATACGCCTTGGCCGCGTCATAGTTGATGCGGGTGCCGAAACCGAACATGCCGTCGTAGAAATCGCTCTCGCCGTTCGTGGCGACCGGGCTGGCCAGCGTCCATTTGGTGCTGCCGGTCTTGTAGTTCGACTTGTTCTGGTCGTTCACCTTCTCGCGGTTGAGATATTTTCCGCCGAACTTGATGCTCGAATCGTCGCCGATGCCGACATCATGGGTATAGTCGAACCGGCCCTGCCACAGCGCCTCATAGGTGCTGCGCTGGTCGAAATTGACCTTGCTGTAGGTGAACAGCGAGGGGTTGGCGAACGCGGCCGTGGTCGGCGCCAGCGTGTACGGGGTGGTCGACGGATCGTAGTTGAGCGTCAGCGCGCCCTTGCCGGTGGTGAAGGTGAACTCGCTGCGCAGCGGATCCTTCTTCTCGGCGCGCGTCCAGTTGCCCGAAACCTCGAGCGTGCCGCCGGCGACCTGGCCGAATTCGCCGCCCAGCGTGAGCGACTTGGTGTTGTCGTTCTCGTTGCGGCGGCGGACGAGGATCGTTCCGGTGCCCTTCAGCGTGGTGCCGTAGCTGGTCACCGCCACGCGGTTCTGGTCGCGCGTCTCGTGGTCCTGGAACTCCGAATAGCTGGAGCGCAGGTACAGCTTCACCGCGTCGCTGGCGTGCCAGTCGAAATTGCCGACCACGCCCAGCCGAGTGCGGGTGAGGTTATAGTCGCGCAGGCCGTTGCCGTCGGGCACGCCCGCGGCGTTCCAGTTGGTCGAGCCTTGGTAGTTCTGGCTCTCGATCGGGCGCTGCGAATAATTGACCGAGACGACCGCGCCGAATTGCTGCTGCGCGCCGAAGCGGCCACCGACGGTGCCGTCCAGCTCATAGGGCACTTTGTGGTTGAGCGAGTACCAGCCCTGCGACGCGCGCGCGTCGAGGAAGAAGGGCTTGGCGCTGTCGAAGCCGGTGCGGGTGCGGATCGCGACTTCGCCGGCGATGGCGTTGGCGTCCTGGCTGGCCAGCAGCGACTTGGTGACCGCGACCGACTGGATCATCGCCGAGGGCAGATCGTCGAGCTTCACCTGGCGGCCGGCCGGCTCCGGCGCGGGCAGCGTCTGGCCGTTGAGGGTGACGTTGAGCAGGCTGGGGTCGATGCCGCGGACGATCGCATAGCGGCCCTCGCCCTGATCGTTGGCGACCGACAGGCCGGGCAGGCGCTTGATCGCCTCGGCGACATTCTGGTCGGGCAGCTTGCCGACATCGTTGGCGTGGAGCGTTTCGATCACATTGTCAGCGGCGCGCTTCTCCGCCACGGCTTCGCGCTGCGAGGCGCGGAAGCCGGTGACGACGATGTCGCCGGGGACTTCCACGGTATCCGGCTCGGCCTGGCTGGTCTGCGCCGGGCGTTCCTCGGCGACGATCACATAGCGGTTCGGGCCGGTGCTGCGCGCGGCGAGGCCGGTATGCGCGAGCATCCGCTGCAGCGCTTCGGCCACCGGCATCTTGCCCGACACCGCGTTGATCCGCCGGCCCCCACCGACGCTGCCGGCGACCATGATCTGCACACCGCCCTGGCGCGCGAACAGCCGCACCGCGCCGGTGACCTCCTGCGCGGGAATGTTGAAGCTCTGCACCTGCGCCAGCGCGGGCTGGGCGAGCGTGCTCATCGCCACGACTGCCGTCGCGCCGAGCCAGCGATACTTCGAGATCATCGTTTCAGCCCCCCGGAGCCGGAATGGCTCGGTTGTCACAGGCTCGACGGGGGGCGGCGCGATTTCCTTACCGGACGTCTAATTTTTTTCGGGTGTGCCGATCAGGATCGCGTCGCTGCCGATCCGCGCACGGGTGCCGAGGCCGATCGCGGCGGTCTGGGCGAAGCCGGCGGGATCGTCGATCCGGAACGCGCCGTACAGCTTCTCGCGGGCGAGCGCGGGGCTGGCGAGGCTGATCTGGAGCTGGTTGTGGCGGTTGAGCTCGGCCACCGCTTCGCCCAGCGTTTCGCCGTCGAGGTCGAGCCGGCCGCTGGTCCAGCCGAGCGCGCGCTCGATCGCGGGTGCCGCGACGCGCTCTACGGCGGACGCCGTGGTGCCGTCGATCGCGAAGCGCGCGCGCTGGCCGGCGGTCAGGCGGAGCGTGCGGCCTGCGGCCCGGACCTCCACCAGCCCTTCGCTCACCAGCACCTCGACGGTGCCGGCGGCGCGATCGGCATCGACCTGGAAGACAGTACCGATATCGGTGATCGTCACGTCGCCGACGATGACGCGAAAGGGGGCTGCGGCATCGTGGCGGACGCGGAACAGCGCCTTGCCGTCGGCGAGCGCGACGGTGCGCGCGGTGCTGCCAATGCGGGTGACCAGCGCGCTGCGCGCATCGACCGCGAGCGACGAGCCATCGTGCAGCGCCACCGATCGGACCTCGCCGATGCCGGTGCGGATCTGCTCGCCGCGTGCGGGCAGCAGCAGCGCGGCGCCGGTGATCGATGCGGCGAGCGCGACGCCCGCGCCGCCGAGCAGCCAGCGGCGCCGGGCGGGTACCTCTTGCTCCAGCACCAGTGCTTCGGGCGCGGCGCCGCCCAGCATCACCAGCGTGGCCTGCGCCCGCAGCAGCGCGCCGGCATGCGCCGCGTCCGCGCGCAGCCAGCGATCGAGGCCGGCGGGGCTGGTGTCTGGCGATGCGTCGATGCGGGCCGCCCAGCGGGCAGCCTCTTCTTCAAGCCGGGATGCGGGTTTGCCGCGGTTCACCAACGCCCCATTCTTCCTTCTGGAACCACTCGGTCCGTACCGCGCGCTGGATGCTCCGGAGCGCCTTCTGCACATCGTTCTCGACGATGCTTTCACTTACCCCGAGCCGCTGCGCAATCTCTCTTTGCGGCAGCCCCTCGATGCGTTTGAGCGTGAAAATCGTGCGGCATCGCTCGGGCAGATCGGCGAGCAACCGCTCGACCATCCGAACCTGCTCGCGCGCCGCCACCGCCGCTTCCACGCCCAGTTCCTCTGCCTCGACGAGCCAGTGGGCGATTTCCGTAACTTCTTCGAACCGCACGATTCGCGCCCGGCGGAGCTGGTCGCGCCAGAGGTTCTTCACCATCTGCATGAAATAGGCGCCGGGGCGATCGACATGGGCGATGCTGTCCATCGCGGCGAAGCGGCAATAGGCATCCTGGATCAGATCGTCGATATCCGCCTCGGCCACGCCGGCACGGCGCAGCGCGCCGCGAACCTGCGGCTCCTGCGGCACCACATGCAGCGCCACCCAGCGAATGATCTCGGACGAAGCTGTGCGCACGAACCTGCCTTCCCTGGCCCCGCGCTAAGCCCGGCGTGCGAAATCCTCGTGACAGCTGCGTTACAGATCTGGGCCAATCACAAATCCGGAAGCGTCTGGTCGGCGGTACCCCAGCCGCGCAGCGCCCGGCTGGCGGCGCGTTCGATCAGCGTCGCGGCGTCGCGGATGGTGAAGGTGGCGGCGCTGTCGAGGGTGCGCAGCTCGGTCCAGGTGACGGGCGCGGACACCGGCGCATTCTCCCGGGCGCGAGCGACATAGGGCAGCACCGCCGTGGCGCCGCGCTGGTTGCGGAGATAGTCGATGAAGATGCGGCCGGTGCGGCTGGCTTTCTTGAGGTTCGCGGTGAAGCGCTCGGGCTCGGCCTGCGCGAGCGCCTTGGCGAAGCGTTCGCAGAAGCTTTTCGCCGCGGGCCATTCGCCCTGCGGCACCAGGGGCACCACGACGTGCACGCCCTTGCCGCCGGAGAGTAGCGGCCAGCTGGTGAGGCCGATCTCGGCAAGCTGCTCCTTCAGATACTCCGCCGCCTTCTTCACCACGGCGAAATCGAGGCCCTCGTCGGGATCGAGATCGAACACGAGTCTGTCGGGCTTCTCGACATCGGCGATGCGCGATCCCCAGCCATGGAATTCGATCGTGCCCATCTGGACGCAGGCGAGCATGCCGTCGACGTCGGAGACGTAGAGATAGGGTTCGGTCGAGCCGTCCTTCTCGCGGATATCGACATGGTGGACCTGCTCGCCGAAGCTGCCGGCATCGTGCTTCTGGAAAAAGCATTGCTTGGCGCGCCCCTGCGGACAGCGGACCAGACTGATCGGCCGCTCGGCGAGCCAGGGCAGCGCGATGGCGGCGACGGCGGCGTAATAGTCGGCGAGGTCGCCCTTGGTGAGCTTCGATTCGGGGAAGATCACGCGGCTGCGGCTGCTGATCTTGATGGTGGAAGGCGCGGCGTCGGGCAGCGCCTCCGGTTCCTCGGCGACCACCGCTTCGGCCGGCTTGTCCTCGCGCAGGCCGAGGAAACTGGCGTGGCGCACCACTTTCTCGGCGGTGAATTCGGCAAAGGCGATCTCGGCGACTAGCTCGGGCTTCACCCAGTGTGCGCCGCGCGCCTCGGCGCGGGGGACCTTGGCGGCGGGGGTGTCGGTGGCGAGCCCGTCGAGGCGTTCGCGCAAGGAGAGGAGCGTGTCGGTGCTGAAGCCGGTGCCGACCTTGCCGGCATAGACCAGCCCGTCCGGGCCGTTCAGCCCGAGCAGCAGCGACTTGAACCCGCGGCCCTTGGCGGTGGAGGGCGCCCAGCCGAGGATGACGAATTCCTGGCGATGCGTGCACTTGATCTTGAGCCAAGCCTTGGTGCGTGTGCCGCGATAGGGCGCGTCGGCGCGTTTCGAGACGACGCCTTCCAGGCCCTCGCGGCACATCGTCTCGAACAGCTTTTCGCCATTGCCGACGATATGGTCGGAGAACCGGATGCGATCGTCGGCGCCGTCCAGCAGCGCGTGGAGGCGTTCCTTGCGCTCCACTTGGGGGAGGGCGGTCAGATCCTCGCCACCGTCGGCGAGCAGGTCGAAGGCGAAGCAGACCAGCCCCTCGCCGCCGGCGGAGATCGCGTCCTGCAGCGTGGAGAAATCGGGCTTGCCGTCCTGCATCGCGACGATCTCGCCGTCGATAAGCGCGCCGGCGGGCAGGCTGGCGGCGGCTTCGGCGATGCCGGGGAATTTGTTGGTCCAGTCGAGGCCGGAGCGGGTGTAGATCTTGGGACCGCCGGTGCCGGTGGCGATCAGCGCGCGGTAGCCGTCATATTTGATCTCGTGGAGCCACTGGTTGCCCGCCGGCACGGTGTCGACCAGCGTGGCGAGTTGGGGTGGCTGGAAGGCGGGGACTTTCGATCCTTCCCGGGACGTCGGTTTGCGCCTGGCGGCGGGACGCGGCGTGCCCTTCTCGGACTTGGGTGCGGCACCCTCGGCGATCTCCTGCATCGTCCGGCCGGTGGTGACGCTGGTCAGCCCCGTCTCCACCAGTTCGTCGGTGGCGCCGGCGAATGCGTCGTCGATCTTGCGCAGCAGCCAGTTCTCGGCCTTTTCCTTGCCGCGCGGCTTCAGCCGGATCAGTAGCCATTCGCCCTGCATGCGTGTCCCATGCAGCACGAAATGGAGATGGCCCTTCTCCAGATCCTTGGCGCTCTTGCCTTTGATCGGCTCCCAGCTGCCGGCGTCCCACAGCATCACGGTGCCGCCGCCATATTCGCCCTTGGGGATCGTCCCCTCGAAATCGGCATAGGAGAGCGGGTGGTCCTCGGTGCGCACCGCCAGCCTTTTCTCGTCGGGATCGAGGCTGGGGCCGCGCGTCACCGCCCAGCTTTTCAGCACGCCGTCGACTTCCAGCCGGAAGTCCCAGTGCAGCCGGGTGGCGTCGTGCTTCTGGACGAGGAAGCGGTTGCCCGCGCCCTTCGCTACCTTGCCCGCCGGTTCGGCCGTCTTGGCGAAGTCGCGCTTGGCGTTGTAGCGCGCGAGGCTGTCGGCCTCAGGCACGCTTCTTCGCCGCCGGCTTCTTGGCCGGTGCCTTCTTGGGCGCCGCCTTGGCCTTGGTTTCGGGGCCCAGCGACTTCTTGAGCGCCGCCATCAGGTCCACGACGTTCGAACCGCGGGGTTCTGCCTTGTCGGGGTCCTCCTCGATGATCCGCGCGCCCTTGGCCTTTTTCTTCTTCTCGATCAGGTCGCGCAGCGCGTCGACATAGCGATCGTGGAACCCCCTGGGATCGAACTTGGCGGTCTTCTTGCCGATCAGCGTCTGGGCGAGGTCGAGCAGTTCAGGATCCGGCTCGGCATCGGGGATTTCGCGGAAATAGCCCTGCGCCTTCTGCACCTCGTCGGCATAGCGCAGCGTCTCGAGGATCATGCCGCGCCCGCAGGGCTTCAGGCTCACCACATATTCGCGCCCGCGCATCGCCAACTGGCCCAGCCCCACCTTGCGCGCGCGGCGCAGCGCCTCGCGCAGCACGATGAACGCTTCCTCGGCGAGGTCGTCGGCCGGCACCACGAAATAGGGCCGCTCATAATAGAGCACGTCGATCTCGTCGGCATCGACGAACTGGGTCAGCTCCAGCGTCTTCTTCGATTCGAGCTTCACCGCGTCGATCTCGTCCTGCTCGAGCAGGACATACTCGCCCTTCTCGACCTCATAGCCCTTGACGATCTCGTCCGGCTCGACCGTGCCGACGCCGGGGGCGACCTTCTCGTACTTGATCCGCTGGCCGCTCGGCTCGTGGATTTGGTGGAACGCAATCTGCGCGCCGGATTTGGTGGCGGTGTAAATCTCGACGGGAATCGAAACGAGGGCCAGCCGGATCTGTCCCTGCCAATAGGCGCGTGCGGCCATGCGGAAGTCTCCTCGTTGCAGCGCCGACTCAATTCCCCAAAGGGCACCATGTTCCGCCCATCGCAACGGCGGCGTTTTGGCTGTAGAGGCACCCCCCATGAGCACCGATCCTTTTGCGCTGTTCCACGACTGGTACACCGAGGCGCGCACCACCGAATTGAACGATTCCAACGCGATGGCGCTGGCGACGGCGGATGCCGACGGCCACCCCTCGGTGCGGATGGTGCTGCTGAAGGGCTATGACGAACGCGGTTTCGTCTTCTACACCAACCGCGAGAGCCGCAAGGCGGGCGATCTGGCGGCGAACCCGCACGTGGCGCTGCTGTTCCACTGGAAGTCGCTGCGCCGGCAGATCCGCATCGAAGGGCCGATCGGCTTCGCGAGCGACGCCGAATCCGACGCCTATTTCGCCAGCCGCAGCCGCGATTCGCAGCTCGGCGCCTGGGCTTCGGACCAGTCGCGCCCGCTGGATAGCCGCGCCACCTTCGAGGCGCGGTACGCCGAGGTGCAGGCGCGGTTCGAAGGCCAGCCGGTACCGCGCCCGCCGCATTGGGGCGGCTACCGCGTGACGCCCGAGCGGATCGAATTCTGGCTCGACCGCGAACATCGCCTGCACGAGCGCCGCGTCTTCACCCGCGCGCACGATGGCTGGAGCGAAGGCATGCTGTTCCCGTGAGCGGCAACCTCGCCCGCCGCGCCGCGCTGGCCAGCGTCGCCAGCGCCATCTTCCTGGGCGCGCTCAAATCCTATGCGGCGGTGAAGACCGGATCGGTGGCGGTGCTGGCGAGTCTCGCCGATTCCGGCCTGGATCTCGTCGCCTCGCTGGTGACGCTGGGCGGCGTGCACTGGGCCTCGCAGCCGGCCGATGACGAACATCGTTTTGGCCATGGCAAGGCCGAGGCGCTCGCGGCGCTGTTCCAGGTGGTGATCATCGCGATCTCCGGCTTCGCGATCCTGTTGCGCGCGGTGCAGCGTCTGCTGCAGAATCAGGTGAGCGTCGATCCGGAAGCAGGTATCGCGGTTTCCGTTATCGCCATCGTCGTTACGCTGGCGCTGACGCAATACCAGCGATCGGTAATCCGCCAGACCGGTTCGATCGCCATCACCACCGACAGCATTCACTATAGTTCGGACCTGTACCTCAACGCGGCGGTGATCGCGGCGTTGGTGTGCGAAAGCTATCTCGGCTGGGGCGGCGCCGATCCGGTGTTCGGCATCCTGATTGCCTTCTGGCTGCTCTGGGGCGCCTGGCGCGCCTCGGTCGCGGCAATCGACCAGCTGATGGACCGCGAATGGCCCGAGGATAAGCGTCGTCGCTTCGTTGAGATCGCAGCGACGCATCCCGAGCTCAACAGCCTGCACGATCTGCGCACGCGCACCAGCGGCAACCGCGATTTCGTGCAGTTCCACGTCAGCATGCGCGCCTGCATGACGATCGCCGAGGCGCACGACGTGGTCGAGCGGCTGGAAGGCGCGCTGGGCGAGGCTTTCCCGGACACCGAGATCCTGATCCATGTCGATCCGGACGGCCATGTCGACGAGCCGGACAATGCGATGGCCGAGACCAACCTGCTGGACGATAGCGACGCACAAACCATCGGACAGTAACGCGGGCGCGGTGCGTTCCCTATCTGGGCGGCGAACGCCCGAGGAGTCGCCGCTTTGAACGATACGCACGCACCCAAGCCGCTCGGCCGCGGCCTTACCTTCGCCATGGCGGCGGCGGCGGGCATCGCGGTCGCCAATATCTATTACAACCAGCCGATGCTCGGCATCATCGAGCGCGATCTGCCCGGCCAGCCCGCCGGGCTGGTGCCGACCGCGACGCAGCTCGGCTATGCGGCGGGGCTGTTCCTGCTGGTGCCGCTGGGGGACCTGCACGAGCGCAAGCGGCTGATCGTGGTGCAATTCCTGGTGCTCGCCGCGGCGCTGGTGGGTGCCGCACTGGCACCCAATGCCTGGATGCTGATCGGCGCCTCGCTGCTGGTCGGTGCGGCGGCCAGCGTCGCCCAGCAGATCGTGCCGTTCGCCGCGCACCTCGCCGATCCGGCGCGGCGCGGGCAGACGGTGGGCACGGTGATGGCCGGGCTGCTTTGCGGCATTCTGCTCAGCCGGACGCTATCGGGCTTTGTCGGCACCCATGCCGGGTGGCGGGAGATGTTCTGGCTGGGCGTGCCGCTGGCGCTCGGGACCGCGGCGGTGATGGCGTGGCGACTCCCGCGCAGCCACCCCGATGCGGGCCTCAGCTACGGCGCGCTGCTGCGCTCGCTCGGGCAGCTGTGGATGGAATTCGCGCCGCTGCGGCTGGCGGCGATCACCCAGGCGCTGCTGTTCGCCGGCTTCACCGCCTTCTGGACGATCCTCGCGCTGTATCTGCAATCGCCGCGCTTCGAACTGGGCGCCGACATCGCCGGGCTGTTCGGCGTGGTCGGCGCGGCCGGTATCCTCGGCGCGCCGCTTTCGGGCCGCATCGCCGATCGCAGCGGGCCGCACCGCGTGGTGCTGGCGGGGGCGCTGCTGGCGGTGGTCAGCTGGGCGATCTTCGGGCTGTGGGCGAGCATTATCGCGCTGGTGGTGGGCGTGGTGCTGCTCGATTTCGCGGTGCAGAGCGCGCTCGTCTCCAACCAGCATATCGTCTTCGCGCTGCGGCCCGAGGCGCGGGCGCGGATCAACACCGTGCTGATGGGAACGATGTTCGTCGGCGGCGCGGGCGGATCGGCGACCGCGACGCTGGCCTGGGGCGCCGGCGGCTGGACCGGTGTCGCGCTGCTCGGCGGCGGGCTGTCGCTCGCCGCGGCGCTGCTCCAGCTCGGGAATCGCCAGCGGGGCTGACGGTCGGCGCCGATTTTCCGGGAACGGGGGCGCGTTCGCGTCGTTGCCCCCGCGTCAGGAGGATCGCCGTCGCATGGAAGACCCCGGTACGCGCGCACCCGCGCCTGCCCGCGCCCTGCCAGACGCCGCCGTGGCGATGCTGCTCCTGCTCGGCGGGTGCAGCGGGGCGAGCATTCTCCAGCCCGCCGGACCGATCGCCGCGAACAACCGCACCATCCTGCTCGATTCGCTGGCGATCATGCTGGCGATCATACTTCCCACCATGATCGCGATCCTGGCCTTTGCCTGGTGGTTCCGCGCCGGCAACGACAAGGCGCGCTATCGACCGGACTTCGTCTATTCGGGGCGGATCGAGCTGATCGTCTGGTCGATCCCGCTGCTCGTCATCCTGTTCCTCGGCGGGCTGATCTGGATCGGCAGCCACGAACTCGATCCCGCCAAGCCGATCGCTTCCCGCACCCCGCCGCTGGACGTGCAGGTGGTCTCGCTCGATTGGAAATGGCTGTTCGTCTATCCCGATCAGGGCATCGCGACGCTCAATCGGCTGGTGGTGCCCGCCGGCGTGCCGATCCGCTTCCGGCTCACCTCGGCGAGCGTGATGAACAGCTTCTTCGTGCCGCGGCTGGGCAGCCAGATCTACACGATGAACGGCATGGCGACGACGCTGCACCTGCGCGCGGACCAGCCCGGCAGCTATTACGGCCAGTCCGCCCAGTATAGCGGCGACGGCTTCTCCGACATGAACTTCCGGCTGGAGGCGGTGCCAGCGGCGGCGTTCGGACGTTGGGTGGCGGGGGTGAAGGCGGCCGGCGGGCTGCTCGACGCGCCCGCCTACGCCCAACTCGCCCGGCAGAGCCAGCGCGAGCCCGCCAAGCATTGGGGCGCGGTGCAGCCCGGCCTGTTCGACCTGGTCGTCGCGCAGCATCTGCCGCCCGCGCCGGGCCCCGAACAGGGCCGCGACGGCCAGCCCCAGATTTCCCCCGGAACGGCGGAGTGACGATGCTCGGTAAGCTCACCTGGTCGGCCATTCCCTTCAGTCAGCCAATCCCGCTGCTCGCCGCCGGGGGCGTGGCGCTAGCGCTGTTCGCGGTGCTCGGCTGGATAACGGTGAAGGGGCATTGGCCGTATCTGTGGAAGGAGTGGATCACCTCGGTCGATCACAAGCGAATCGGGGTGATGTACGTGCTGCTCGGGCTGGTCATGCTGCTGCGCGGGTTCGTCGACGCGATCATGATGCGCACCCAGCAGGCGACCGCCATCGGCCATGCCCAGGGCTATCTGCCGCCCGAGCATTACGACCAGATCTTCTCCGCCCACGGCACGATCATGATCTTCTTCGGGGCGATGCCGGTGATGATCGGGCTGATGAACTTCGTCGTGCCGCTCCAGCTCGGCGTGCGCGACGTGGCGTTTCCGACGCTCAACTCGACGAGCTTCTGGCTGACCGCCTCGGGCGCGCTGCTGGTCAACATGAGCCTGGTGATCGGCGAGTTCGCGCGGACTGGGTGGCTGCCTTATGCCCCTTTGAGCGAGACCAGCTACTCGCCCGGCGTGGGCGTCGACTATTATGTCTGGGCGATCCAGATTGCGGGCGTCGGCACGCTGATGTCCGGCATCAACCTGGTGACGACGATCCTCAAGCAGCGCGCGCCGGGCATGGGCTATCTGCGGATGCCGATGTTCTGCTGGACGGCGCTGGGCGCCAACATGCTGATCGTCGCCGCCTTCCCGATCCTCACCGCCACGCTCGCGATGCTGACGCTGGACCGCTATCTCGGCTTCCATTTCTTCACCAACGAAGCCGGCGGCAACATGATGATGTTCGTCAACCTCATCTGGGCCTGGGGGCATCCGGAGGTGTACATCCTCATCCTGCCGGCGTTCGGCATCTTTTCCGAGGTGATCTCCACCTTCTCGTCCAAGCCGCTGTTCGGCTATCGATCGATGGTGGCGGCGACGTTGTTCATCGTCGTCGTGTCGTTCACGGTGTGGCTGCATCATTTCTTCACGATGGGCGCGGGCGGCGACGTCAACGCCGCGTTCGGCATCGCCACCAGCATCATCGCGGTCGGCACCGGCGTGAAGATCTACAACTGGCTGTTCACCATGTATGGCGGACGGCTGCGCTTCCCCACGCCGATGCTGTGGTCAATCGCGTTCCTGATGACCTTCATCATCGGCGGCATGACCGGCGTGCTGCTCGCAGTGCCGCCGGCCGACTTCATGCTGCACAATTCGATGTTCCTGGTCGCCCACTTCCACAACGTGATCAACTCGGGCGTGATCTTCGGCGCGTTCGCCGGGATCACCTTCTGGTTCCCCAAGGCGTTCGGCTTTCGGCTCGACGAATTCTGGGGGAAGATGGCGTTCTGGCTGACGCTCGCCGGTTTCCTGATCGTGTTCGGCGCGATGTATGTGCTGGGGCTGGAGGGGATGACCCGGCGGCTGCAGCATATCGATTTCACCGAATGGGCGCCGTGGCTCTACGTGTCGGTGGGCGGCATCGGGGTGATGATCCTCGGCGTCGCCTCCCAGCTGATTCAGATCGTCATCAGCATCCGCCATCGCGAGCAACTGCGCGACACGACCGGCGATCCCTGGGACGGTCGCTCGCTAGAATGGGCGACGCCGTCGCCGCCGCCGGCGTTCAACTTCCCCGTGCTGCCCCGCGTGCACGGCGAGGAGCCCTATTGGACGATCAAGCGCAAGGCACTCGAGAGCCAGGGGCTGGGCGATGAGCCCGACTATGAAGCGATCGAGATGCCGCGGGCCAGTGCCACCGGCGTCGTTACCGCCTTCTTCGCGACGCTGATTGGCTTCGCGATGATCTGGATGATCTGGTGGCTTGCGGCGCTGGGCTTTGTCGGCGCCTATGCCACCTTCGTCGTCTTCGCCTGGCGCGACGAGGAAGAGACCCGGATATCCGCCGAGGACGTCGCGCGGATCGACCGCGCTCGCCGCGCGTCGCGCCAGGCCTGGCTCGACGCACAGGGGGAGCAGCCGGCATGACCGCGCAGGCACAGGACCCCTATCGCATCGGCCGGAGCGGCGGCGGAGAGGGTGAGGAAACAACCGGCCGCGGCGAGGGCGGCCCCGCGAGCAAGCGCACCACGGTCGGCTATGGCTTCTGGATCTATCTGCTCAGCGACATCATCCTCTTTTCGGGGTTCTTCGCCGCCTATGCGGTGCTCGCCAAGCAGACCGCTGGCGGCCCGGGCCCGCGCGACCTGTTCGGGCAGGAGCGGGTGGCGATCGAAACGGCGGCGCTGCTGCTCTCCAGCTTCACCTGCGGCTTGGCGGGGGTGGCGGCGGAGCGGCGCAACCTGCTTTGGGCGCAGGCCGGGCTGCTCGCGACGGGCATGCTCGGCGCGGTGTTCCTCGGCCTCGAGCTGAGCGAGTTCGCCGAGATGATCGGCAAGGGCGCCGGGCCGCAGCGCAGTGCCTTCCTTTCCGCATTTTTCGGGCTGGTGGGGCTGCACGGGCTCCACATCGGCGTGGGGCTGCTCTGGCTCGGCACGATGATGGCGCAGCTATGGGTGAAGGGTTTTCAGCCGCAGATCCTGCGGCGGCTGATGTGCTTCAATCTGTTCTGGCACGCGCTCGACATCGTCTGGGTCGGCATCTTCACCATGGTCTATCTTATGGGAGTCGCGCCATGAGCGAACATAGCGATTCGGGCGACACCGCGCCCGGTGCCGAGGCGGCGGGCGGCGAGGAATTCGCCGGCGGCATCGCTAGCTATGCGGTAGGCCTGGCGCTCGCCGCATTGCTCACTGCTGCCGCGTTTCTGGTGGTGAACGTGCCGGTGGTGTGGCGGCCGGCGATTCCGATGGCGCTGGTTGTGCTGGCGGTGGCGCAGATGGGCGTCCATCTGGTGTTCTTCCTCCACGTCACCACCGGGCCGGACAACACCAACAACGTGCTGGCCCTGGCCTTCGGGGCGCTGGTGGTGCTGCTGCTGATCGGCGGATCGGTGTGGATCCTCAGCCATCTCGACCATGCGATGATGCCGATGGACCGACAGATGCACGGCTTCCCGTGAACGATCAGCCCATGATGCCGAGCAGCGCCAGGATCAGCAGGAACAGCACGGCGATGATGACAATGAACCACAGCAGCACGATCGTCCGCAGGATCGCCGAGCGCCACCGCAAGCCATAGGCCTGCTTCAACTGCCGGCAGATATGGATCGGTGGCACCACAAATGCGATCGTGCTCAGCACCTCGCTGGAGACGCCAATCGCGGCGAGCAGGGTGATACCGATGAACAGCATCGACATCGCCGCGATCGAATAGGTGACGAACACCGCGTGATCGTACAGCTTGTACTGCCGCTTCCAGAAGAACAGCAGCCACACGAACGGCAGCGACAGTGGGATCAGCAGCCACGAGAATTTGTAGATGCTCGATTGCAGCTTGTAGAGCATCAGTGCCGGGTTCTTCTGCCACTTCTCGACGCCATGGTCGAGCGTGTACCACCCCGTGTTGACGTGCTTGCTGTACCCTTCTTCGGCCGCCGAATCATGGGAGAGGTGCGCTGCGGCGACCTTCATATCGGCGAGCTGGCTGTTCGCCTTGGCGATATCATCCTGCAGCTCGGCGCGATCGGGATCGTTCGTGTCCAGTTTGGCCAGCTTCTCGATCTTGTGATCGCGGCGATTCTCCAACTTCTTGGTCTCTTGCTGGACCGCTTCCGCCGGTTTGATTTTCGCACTGTCCAGATCGGTCGGCGTCGAGATGCCGAGAATCTGGAAGATCGCGAACATGGTGAAGATCGAGAACAGGAACATCGCCATCGGCGACACGAACCGCGCGCGCTCGCCGGCGACGTAGCGGCGGGTGAGATCCCCCGGCCGCCACGCGAGCAGCGGCAACGTGTTCCACATCTTGCCTTCGAAATGCGCGACGCCGTGCAGCAGTTCGTGCCCGATCGCGCCCAAGGAGCGATGGACGTGCCCCGATTGCCCGCATTCGTGGCAATGCGGGCCGATCAGCGCGGTGCCGCAATTCAGGCAGATCGTGCCATGTCCGTGGCCATGGCCTTCTCCGGCATGCGGCTCCACCGCACGGCCGAGCAGGCCACCCATCACCAGTTCCCCAGCTGCGTCGAATTCCCCCATGGGACCTGAGGCTACCAGCTTCGCGCGCTTCGTGCTAGCGACTGCAACATGGCCGACATCGACACGCCCGACACCCAGATGCTGATCGCCGACATGGGCCGCCGTGCCCGTGCCGCCGCCACGGTGTTGGCGGCGATGCCAAGCCCGGCCAAGGCTGCTGCACTCCGCGCCGCCGCTGCCGCGATCCGATCGGCGCAGGACGCGATCCTTGCCGCCAATGCCGAGGACATGGTCGCCGGCAAGGCCAATGGCCTGTCCGACGCGCTGCTCGACCGGCTGCTGCTCGATGCCAAGCGCGTCGAAGCGATGGCCGCCGGCATCGAAGCGGTCGCCGGACTGGAAGACCCCGTCGGCAGCGTGCTCGACGAACGGACCCGTCCGAACGGCCTCGTCCTCAAGCGCGTGCGCGTGCCGATCGGCGTGATCGCCATCATCTACGAAAGCCGTCCCAACGTCACCGCCGATGCCGGCGCGCTATGCCTGATGTCCGGCAACGCGGCGATCCTGCGCGGCGGTTCGGAAGCGATCCGCAGCAACCGTGCGATCCACGCCGCGCTGGTGCAGGGACTGGCGGCGGCGGGCGCCCCCGCCGATGCGATCCAGCTGGTGCCGGTGACCGATCGCGCTGCGGTGGGCGCGATGCTCACCGCCGAGGGGCTGATCGACATGGTCGTGCCGCGCGGCGGCAAGGGACTGGTCGCACGCGTCCAGGCAGAGGCGCGGGTGCCGGTGCTCGCCCATCTCGACGGCATCTGCCACACCTATGTCGACCGTGCCGCGGACCCGGCGATGGCGCGCGCCCTGGCGGTCAATGCCAAGATGCGCCGCACCGGCATTTGCGGCTCGACCGAAACGCTGCTGATCGACCGCGATTTCGCCGATCCCAAGCCAATCCTGGCGGCGCTGGCCGAATCCGGCTGTGAACTGCGCGGCGATGCTGAGATCCTGGCGCTCGACTCGCGTGTGCAGCCTGCGAGCGACGCGGACTGGGACACCGAATATCTCGACGCAATCCTGTCGGTGAAGCTGGTCGACGGCGTGGATGCGGCGATGACGCATATCGCCGCCCACAGCTCGCACCATACCGACGCGATCCTCACCGAGGATGCCGATACGGCGGCGCGCTTCCTCAACACCGTCGACAGCGCGATCGTGATGTGGAACGCCTCCACCCAGTTCGCCGATGGCGGCGAGTTCGGGCTGGGCGCCGAGATCGGCATCTCCACCGGCCGTCTGCATGCGCGCGGCCCGGTGGCGCTCGAGGGGCTCACCACGTACAAGTGGCTGGTCCTTGGCACCGGCCAGGCGCGGCCTTGAGCGACTCTAATCTAGGATCTTGAAACGCATCGGTCTTCTCGGCGGGTCGTTCAATCCGGCGCATCGCGGGCATCGGCGGCTGTCGTTGCACGCGATTCGCGCGCTCGATCTGGACGAAGTGTGGTGGATGGTCTCGCCCGGCAATCCGCTGAAGGACAAGGTCGGCATGGCGCCGTTCCAGGCGCGCATGGCCGCCGCCCGGGCGGTGGCGCGGCATGCGCCGATCCGCGTTACCGCGATCGAGAAGCGGATGAAGACGCGGTACACTGCCGATACGCTCACCAAATTGCCGCGACTCTACCCCAACCACCGCTTCATCTGGCTGATGGGCGCGGACAATCTGGCCCAGTTCCATCGGTGGGAACGGTGGCGGCACATCGCCCGTCAGGTTCCGATTGCGGTAATCGCGCGTCCGGGGTATGACCGGGGTGCCCATGCAAGTCCTGCAATGGGTTGGCTGCGGCGCGCTGTGCGGCCCGCAGGCCAGGCGAAACATTGGACGCGATGGAGATTGCCGGCACTTGTGCTGTTGCGCTTCCGCCCCGATCCGACCTCGGCAACGCGCCTTCGGGCTGCCGATCCTGCCTGGCACCGGCGATTCCTCGGGACTTCTCCAGACATGGAAAAGGAGAGCCCGGCGCCGTCTCCACTCACATCGCACAGACAGTCGCTAGACTAGGAGCAACCTTGGCCACATCCCCCCATATGCAGCGTTCGAACGACGCCGACAGCGTCGAAGCGCTGCATAGGCTCGTGCTCACGTCGCTGGAAGACGATCAGGCGGTGGAAACCGTCTCGATCCCGCTCGCCGGCAAGAGCAGCATCGCCGATTACATGGTGATCGCATCGGGTCGCTCGACCCGGCAGGTCGCCTCGATGGCGATGAAGCTGGCCGACAAGATCAAGGCCGAACAGGGCCGTACCCCGCGCGTCGAGGGTCTTCCCACGGCCGACTGGGTGCTGATCGACGCGGGCGACGTGATCGTCCACCTGTTCCGCCCGGAGGTCCGCAGCTTCTACAATCTGGAGCGGATGTGGTCGTTCGAGGGCCAGGCCTGAGCTGATTCCGAAAGCGCGCGCGCCATGTTGCTGCACATCGTCGCGCGCGGCCGGATCGGGCGCAGCCCCGAGGCCGAACTGGTCGACCGCTATCTCAAGCGGGTGACCTGGGGCACGCGCGTCACCGAACTGCCCGATACCGGGGGGAAGATGCCCGCCATCGCCCCCGGCACGCGCATCGTGATGCTCGACGAGCTCGGCGAGAACCTGCCATCGAAGACGCTGGCGACCCGGCTCGGCGCCTGGCGCGACGACGGGGTGCGCGAAACGCGCTTCCTGATCGGCGCGGCGGACGGCTTCGACGACGCCGATCGCGCGTCGGCCGACATGCTGCTGTCCTTCGGCAAGGCGACCTGGCCGCACATGATGGCCCGCGCGATGCTCGCCGAGCAGCTCTGGCGCGCGGCGTCGATCCTCGCCAACCACCCCTATCACCGCGAAGGCTGATGGACCTGCGACGCAGCCTGATCGTGGCGGCGGCGCTGGTCGCGATCGGCGCGACGGGCGTGCTCGCGCAGCCCGATCCCGACGCCACGCAGCAGACGGCGCAGGCGCTGACCGAGGCATCGTAGGCCGCCAGGGCCGCCGAGGC
>Ga0307412_10000279_pt1 | contig 32639 bp, 25 predicted proteins | sample DK1Cmetagenome_3_FD_203823 | JGI IMG/M metagenome (GOLD analysis project Ga0307412, IMG submission 203823) | Maize rhizosphere microbial communities from greenhouse at UC Davis, California, United States - DK15-C-1 | ecosystem: Host-associated > Plants > Roots > Rhizosphere > Soil | place: USA...
CCAGGAGGCCAAGGCGATCACCGCCTGGCTGCCCGACGAGCCGATGCTCTACGACAAGCTGACGCCCGCCGAATATCTCGGCTTCGTCGCCGGCCTGTGGCGCATCCCGCCCGACCAGGCCGCACCCGAGGCGGAGCGGCTGCTGCGCTGGCTGGAGCTGTGGGACGTGCGCGACACGCGCTGCGAGGGCTTTTCGCGCGGCATGCAGCAGAAGGTCGCGCTCGCCGGCGCGCTGATCCACGATCCTCGGCTGCTGATCCTCGACGAGCCGCTCACCGGGCTCGACGCGGCGATGGCGCGCTCGGTGAAGGATGCGCTGCGGGCGGCGGTCGACCAGGGCAAGACGGTGATCGTGACGACGCATATCCTCGAGGTCGCCGAGCGGCTGGCCGATCGGATCGGCATCATCGCCGGCGGCAAGCTGCTCGCCGAGGGTACGCTGGAGGAACTGCGCGCGCTGGCCGGCTCCGACGACGCGACCCTCGAGGATACCTTCATCCGCCTGACGAGCCGGCCGTGATCGGCTGGGCGATGCGGCGCCTGCCGCCCGGCAGCCTCGGCTGGCTGACGCTGCACGAGCTGCGCGGCAATCTGCGCGCCACCGCGCGCAGCCGGGTTCGGCAGATCGTCCTGGCGCTGGTGCTGCTCGGCTATACCGGGCTGGGTGTCGGGCTCGGCCTGCTGCTCGCGGGCGAGCAGTGGAAGGCGGATGCGCTTGCATGGCTGGTGGTGCTGATCGCCGCGACCCTGTTGTTCACCTTCATGACCACCCAGTCGCTGCTCGCCAGCCAGCGGACCTTGTACGAGGCGGGCGACCTCGACCTGCTGTTCTCCGCCCCGCTCGATCCGCGCACGGTCGTGTCGGCCAAGCTGCTGGGGATCGCCGGCGGGGTGATGCTCACCTTCTCGATCTTCCTGCTGCCGATCCTGCTGCCGGTGGCGGTGCTGGGCCATCCCGAGCTGCTCGGCGCGTTGGCGCTGCTGGTGGCGTTGGCGCTCACCGCGGCGTGCCTGGGGCTGGGGGTGACATTGGCGCTTGCGCGGACCGTGGGGCCGCGCGCCGCGCGTACCGCGGGGCAGATCCTCGCGGCGCTGACCGGCGCGAGCGTCTTCCTCGTAACCCAGATCCTGAACCAGCACGATGATCGCCGCGAATCCAGCGTAGTGCTGCTGTTCGATATGCTGCGCAGCCGCGGCTATGGCGGCGGATGGCTCAGCAGCCTGCCCGGCCGTGCCGCGTTCGGGGAGCCGCTGGCGATGCTGCTGCTGCTCGGTGGCGCGCTGCTGCTGTTCGCGCTGGCCGGCTGGGGGATGCGCAACGTCTTCCTGCGCAGCTACCGCGCCGGCGGCGCGCGGCCGGCGAGCGGGCGGGCGGCCAGGGGCGGTATCGCCCGGCGCTTCCATCGCGGCTTGTTCGCGACGATCTTCGCCAAGGAGCTGCGGCTGCTGCTGCGCGATCCGGCGCTGATCTTCCAGATGCTGTTGCGGATCGTCTATCTCGCGCCGATCCTGCTGATCGCCTTCCGCGACGGCCGCGCGCTGCCGCTGGCGCCGACGCTGGCCTTTACCAGCGTGGTGATCGCCGGGCAGCTGGTGTCGAGCCTCGCCTGGCTCGCCGCCTCGGCAGAGGACGCGCCCGATCTGCTGAAGGTCGCGCCCGTGCTCAAGGACGATCTCGATTTCGCCAAGCTGCTCGCGGCGATGGCGCTGGCGGCGCCGCTGGGCGTGCTGCTGCCGATCGCGATCGCGCTGGAGACCGTACCCGGTGCGCTGGTGACCCTGGCCTTCACCGCCGGCGCGGGTGGGGCCGTGGGCTATCTCGAGGTCGCCCATGCCCAGCCGGCGCCGCGCTCCACCTTCCAGCGCCGGCAGAAGGGCGGGGGTATCGTCCGCAACCTTGTCGAGTTCGTCATCGCCGTGATCCTCGGCCTCGCCGCGGGCGTGATCGTCTATTTCGTCTGAGCGCGCCGCTCAGACGCCGGGCTGGAGCGCGCGGCGCGCTTCCTCGGTCACCGCATAGACGGCGTGACGCTGGGCGCCGCGATTGTGATGGTCGACGCGGAAGCCCTGGTAATGGCGCCGTACCAGCCCGGCGCGTACCAGCTCGGATACGGCGCGGCTCACATTGGTGCGCCCGGACAGGCGGATGCGGTGCTGCACCGCATCCTCGATCGCCTGGCGCGCCGCGTCGGCGTCGTCGGGCAGGCTGCCGGCTTTCTCCAGATCGGCACGCGCCCGCGCGGCCAGCCCCAGCCGGCGCGGATCGCGCCGGGCGATCGGCGACAGCGCCTCGCTCAGCCAGTCGCGCACCGAAAGGCGCCGGCCCTCGCGTTCGATCCAGGGGCCGGCCCAGCCGGTGCGGTCGCTCGCCTGGGCGATCAGCTGGAGCACCATGAAGCTGTAGCGGGGGCGCTCGCAGGTTTCGCTCAACCGGTCGAGCACGGCCGGCAGGTCCAGCGGACGGGCGGGGGAGGCCGCGTCCGGCCGGACGCGAGGGGCGGCGGCGAAGAGATCGGGCTGGAACATAGCAGGAATCTAAGCACATTGCGATTCGCCTGTGAATCCCTTCCGTGCACCGCCCGCCACTTGGACCAGCCATGGCACTTCACCGCTGTCGGCAAACGACCGGTCGTGGCACTTCACCCGGGGTAAAGTGCCATTGGCGGCAGATTCCGGGCCGGGCTAGGCGCGGGGGTCATTGCACGTTAGGATCGGCCACGGCGCGCGGGCAACAATGGCAGGCGGGTCGCCCCGCTTTTTCGACGAGCCATGCCTTTGACCGACCAGAACCGTTCTTCCGCTCTCCCCGCGCCTGCCGCCCTGCTTCCCACGGCGACGCACGATCCGCGCGCGGCGATCGGCTTTTCGGGCGGGCAGGTCCGCGTTGCTGTAATCGCGGCGGTTGCCGCCTGCGCTTTGCTGTTGTGGATGGCGGGGCTGAGCATCGATCCCTTCGCGCACAGCAACATCCCCTTCTACGCGATCCTCGCGATCGCGCCGCTGGTGCGCGCCTGGTGCCTGCGCGACGGCCGCCGCTGGAGCATTGTCGCGGCGCATCTGGTGGAGTATTATACGCTCTTCATGGCGATGGCGCTGATCGGGGCGATCAGCTCCTATCCGGTTGCGGCGATGAGCCAGGGCTTCGCCGATGCCGGGCTGCAGCGGGTCGACGAACTGCTGCAGTTCGATTGGCTCGCCTGGTACCGCCTGGTCGCGGCGCATCGATCGCTCCAGCTGCTCGGCATCATCGCCTATCAGAGCATCTTCCTCACGCCTGCACTGCTGCTCGGCTGGTTTGCGGTGACCGGCCAGCGGCGCCAGGCGCACCGCTTCCTCGCCGCGTTCGCCATCGCCGCGGTGCTGACGCTGGTGATCTACAGCCAGATGCCGGCGGTAGGGCCATTTTCCTATCTGTGGCACGAGCCGATCCCGTACATGCCGGTGAGCGAGCTGTGGCAGCCGGACCTGATTCCGGCGCTGCGCGATCACAGCCTGTCGGTGGTCGATGTCGGCCAGCTGCGCGGGCTTGTCTCCGCGCCGAGCTTCCATGCGGCCTCCGCGACGCTCTACATCGCCGCTGCCCAGCGCTGCGGTCCGCTACGCTGGTGGCTGACCGCGATTCCCTGCGCGATGCTGCTGTCCACGCCGGTGGAGGGAACGCATTACCTGATCGATCTGATCCTCGGCGCCGGCGTCGCACTGGTCGCGTGGTTTTTCGCGACGCTGCTGATCCGCTGGCGGGTGCGGACGGCGGCGTAGCCTGAGCGCAGAACGTATCGGGCAGCTCCCAAAAGAAGAGCAGCAGCTGCCTGGCACCGCGTCATTCCGCCCAGCCGGCCAAGGCGGCAATGGTGGATGCTACCAAGGCAAGAGCACTGGGATAAAAAGTGAGCGCGAAGCCGAACGCCCGACCCTTGGCGCCACGCCTGTACCCTGCCCAGAACAGAAGCCGGCCCGCGGCAAAAAGACAGACCAAGGCAGCTATCACAGCATTCGATCGAACGAATGCAGCCACAACAATCATGTGCGTGACGGTCGCCAATACGACTTGCTCGACCGTATTCTGAAGTACCGCATTCGCCATCCGGACGTCTTCGGATACATCCCCAGCGCTGCTGCCAGCAATGTCACGCGTAGAGAAAAAGCGGAGACGGGCAACATTCGCTATTCCAGCGACCAGCCATACCACTACAAAAGTGTCAGCACGAAGAGCGAATTGCAGTCGAGAAACGAACGGCGTCGGCGCAGCCGCACGCCCTGCCCATCCTACGACGCCGAGAACGACGATCGATGCAACGAGTGCGGCGGCCATCGCGAACGCGACACTTCTTTGCTCTTGCTTGAACGCGCGGGTTGATAGCATGCATCCCCCTGGTCATCATCGGGCAACACATTGTTAGCGATCTGGGGCTTCTTACGTCGAAATGAAACGCTGCGGATTGTTCTCCGCCGTTTCCGACCGCTCGCACTCCGCCGCCCGCTTACGCCCGCCCTCAGCCGCCGAGCACATTTTCCACCGCCGCCCGCAGCGCGCTAGGCGAGCAAGGCTTGGAGCACACCTGCGCCTGCGGATAGCGTCCGCGCAGCGACGTCGCATCGGCATGGCCCGAATGGAAGATGATCGGCACGCCCGCATCGCGCAGCACGTCGGCGGCAGGGAAGACTTCGCCGTCGGTCAGCCGCACGTCCAGGATCGCGCAGCCGGGCAGGTGCTGCGCCACCGCTTCAAGTGCCTCGGCGACCGAGACATAGGGGCCGTCCACCGCGAAGCCGGCCTCTTCCACCACGTCCTGTACGTCCAGCGCCACGAACAACTCATCCTCGATGAGCATCACCGTCTTCGTCATTCGCAAGCACTTTCGCAGGCAGATGGATATTGATGGCGAAGGTGCGATCCTCCGCCGACCGCGTCACCGTAACGCCGAGCTGACGTGACGAGGTTTGTACCAGAATCGTGCCGAACCCGGTGCCCGATTCCACCGAAACGGGCCGATCTCCGGTCTCGCGCCAATCGAGCGCCAAGCCGCCGGGCACGCGGCTCCACACGACGGAAAGTTCCCCCGAGGCGGCACCGAGTGCCCCATATTTGACCGAGTTCGTCGCCCATTCGTGCAGCATCAACGCAAGGGGCGATAAACAGGTCCGATGAATTTTCACGGACGGCCCGGAAATCTGGATGTTCGCATGGTCCCGATAGGGGGCAAGCGTCGCTTCGACCAGTTCGGCCAGGTCGATCGACTGCGGCGCGCCCGCTGGCGCGGCGAGCGAATGGGCTCGACCGAGCGCCGCGATGCGCTCGCGCATGTCGTTGGCAAAGCGCTTCACATCGTGATGGCTGCGGGCGCCTGCCGAGATCATGCCGCTGACGATGGCAAACAGGTTCTTCACCCGGTGGTTCATCTCGCGCAGCATCAGCTCGCGGGTTTCGGCGAGCGCATATTCGGGCGTCACGTCGATCGACACGCCGACCAGGCGGCGGGGGTCGGTATCATTCACCATTCGGCCGAATGTCTTGATCCGGCGGATCTCGTCGCCCTCGATGACCCGATAGCTGATTTCCAGGTCGCCGCCTTCGGCAATGGCCTGTGCCAGCTCCCCATCGAACAGGGGGCGGTCTTCCGGATGCAGCCGCTCCAGCCGCGCCTCGGGATCGTCCGAAGCGACGCGCGGGTCGATGCCGAGGATGGTACGCGCATGGTCGTCGACCAGCGTCTCGCCGGTGTCGACGCGATATTCCCACACTGCGATGCCGCCGGCGCGGATCGCCATGTCGAGCCGCTCGCGCTCGGCCGCCAGTGCGCGCTCGAGCGACAGGGCATCGGTGATGTCGGTCAGCACCAGGGTCGCGCCGTCGGTGGTGCCGTTCTGCGCGCGATAGGGGAGGGTGCGCATCGCGAGCGTGCGGGTGCCGTCCTGCGTGCTCACCCGGCGCTGGAGCGGCCCTTCGCCGGCAATTACCGCACGGGCGTCGGCCAGATAGTCGACCCCCGCGAGCCGGCTTGCGACATCGGCGAGCGGCCGGCCGCGATCGCTCGGCTGCAGCGGGAACAGGCCGGTTGCAGCCTCTGTAAAGCTGCGGATGCGCAACTCCGCATCGAGGACTACCACGGCGAGATCGGTCGATTCGAAGAAATTGCGCAAGTCCGAATTGGCGACGGTGAGTTGGTCGACCTTACCCTTCAGCTCGTCGTTGACCGTGGACAGCTCCTCGTTGGTCGACTGGAGTTCCTCGTTCATCGACATCATTTCTTCGTTGGAGCTCTTCAGCTCCTCGTTCGCGGTCTCCAGTTCCTCCACCGCCGTGCGCAGGCGGTGGCGGGTGATGCGCAGCTCGTCCTCCAATGCGTCGAGATGGTCGTTGCTGGTATCAAGCTCGGTCGCATCCTCGTCCAGCGCCGGGCGGAACGGCGCGGTCTCGCGGAACACGAACAGCAAGGTACCGTCGGGCAGCGGGTCGCACACCACGTCGATCGGCTGGGCGCCATATTCGGATTCGACCGTAACGTCGCGCGCCACCACCCGCTTGCGCTGGTCGCGCGCGGCACGCAGCAATGGGCCGAGCACGTTGCGCAGGCCCGGCCTTGCGAGCCCGATTGCGCTCGATCCGCCGGTGCGCGTCACCGGAAAGTCGAAGTAGCGGCCCAGCCGGCCATAGGCGGCGATGATCACGCCTTCCTGATCGAGCACCAGACTCGCCGGCGCATAGCGATCGACCAGCCGGCGGACTGCCGCCGTCTCCTCGGCGGCGACCCGGCCCGAATGGCGCTCCTGGCGATCGTCGCGCCTGGTGCGTGCATGCGTGCTGCCGGGCAGCTCGATCGGATAGTTGGGCGCGCCGGGCGAACGCTGGAAGATCCGCGCCTGATGGTCGAGCACCGGGAACAGGTGCTCGAACCTGCCGATGCTCTCCGAGGGCCCGAGAAACAGATACCCCTCCGGCCGGATCGCATAATGGAGCAGCGGCATCACCGATTGCTGCAGGCGATCGTCGAAATAGATCAGCAGGTTGCGGCACGAAACCAGGTCGATCCGCGAAAAGGGCGGGTCCTTGACCAGGCTGTGGTTGGAAAAGCGGATCATGTCGCGGATCTGCGGCACGATCAGGAAGCGCTCGGCATGGGGCAGCGTGTAGCGTTCGCGCATCGCCGGCGGCAGGTCGACCAGGGCCGAGGCCGGATAGGCACCGTTGCGGGCGATCTGCAGCATCTGCTCGTCGATATCGGTGGCGAAGATCTGCACGCCGCTGGAGCGCGCGCCCAGCTTGCGCGCCGCCTCGGCGAACAACATGGCGACGCTATAGGCCTCCTCGCCGGAGGAGCAGCCGGGGATCCAGACGCGGATATCCTCGTCGCCGGTCCAGCTCCGTATCAGCGGCTCGACCACCTGGGTGCGCAGCCGATCGAACAGGTCGGCGTCGCGAAAGAAGCGGGTGACGTTGATCAGCAGATCGCGGAGCAGCGCTTCGCATTCCTCGGCATCGGATCTTGCGCGCGCGAGATAGGTGGGGCCGCTGGCGATGCCGAGTACATGCATGCGCCGTTCGATGCGCCGGATCAGCGTGGTGCGCTTATAGCCGGAGAAGTCATGGCCCACCGCCGTGCGCAGTACCTTGCACAGTTCGTCGACATGGTCGGCCACCAGCGACGCCGCTTCCTTCTGATCCTCGTCGCCGCTGCGGTGGAAAAAGGCGTAGAGGCAATCGAGCATCTCGCCGGGTGCCTTGACGAAGTCGACCAGGCCGGTGCCCACCGCCGAGAGCGGCATGCCGTCATAGCGCGCGCTTTCCGGCGCCTGGACCAGGCATACGCCGCCATGTTCCTTGACCGCGCGCAGGCCGATCGTGCCGTCTGCTCCGGTGCCGGAAAGGATCACGCAGGCGGCGTTGCCCTGCTGGTCGGCGGCGAGCGAGAGGAAGAAGTCGTCGATCGGGCGGCGAAGCCCGCGCGGCTGGGCGAAGTCGGTCAGTTCCAGCCTGCCGCCGCGGATAACGAGGCCGCGGCCCGGTGGGATGATATAGACCTTGTCCGGCTCGATCGCCTCGCCGCCCTCGCACTGGAGCACCTCGAGGCTGGTCTGGCGGTCGAGCAGCTGGGCGAGCATGCTTTCGTGGTTGGGATCGAGATGCTGAACGATCACGAACGCCATGCCGGTCGGCGCGCGGGCCGGGGCGAGCATCTCGCGCAACGCCTCGAGCCCACCGGCGGAGGCGCCGATGCCGACGACCGGCAGCGTCGTCGGCTTGGCGTCGAACGGCGCGTTCAAAGGAAGCCGCCCGTATCGAGATCGGCGAGCGTCATCTTCGCCTGGGCGATGGTCGCGGCGGTGTTGGCGATGGTGATCAGCGTACCTTCCACCGCGATGCCGCTATCGGCGACCACCGGCGCGAGTCGTGCGATCGTTTGCCCCAGCGCCGCATCATAGTCGGCGAGCCGTTCGGGCTGGGTGCGGCTGACGTCGAATTGGGAGGCGAAGAAATAGCGCAGCGCACCGTCTAGCGACCGCAGCTTCGACAGGTAGAGCAGGTTGACGAACGGCTTGCCGTCCTTGCGGAAATTGACGATCGCGGTGCGGACGCTGGGTTGCGCATCGTCCCGCAGAAAGGCGCGGATGCGCGCACGCGCCTCGCGATTATCGCTGTTGCCCTGGAGGAAGCGACAGTTCCGGCCGGCGATATCGGTGGTCGCATAACCGGTCAGGTCGCGAAAGCGCTGGTTGGTGACCAGCAGCGGATGATCGCCTTCCGCAGCGCCTAGCGACAGCGCGACAGGCGAGCTTTCGAAATAGTCGCGCAACGACGGGGGTACATCGACGGGGATCATGCTGCTCCAGCTTCGCTAGGGATGCAGAACGACCTGTCCCGAAAGTTGCTCCACGATATGCACCATCCCGCGACGAGACAAGCGCGCACGGGTACGATCAAGTCTCACCTTGTGCGGCTTAGCAGTTGATTTCGAACCCGTTCCAATCAGCGATGGAAGGCGGCATCGCCCCAGGTGACCGGCATCCGCTCGTTGACCGCACCGGGGGCGCGCGCGACGAGTTCGACGAGTTTGACGCCGGTGACGTTCGCCATGAGCGGCTTCGCCGCCATGCCCCGGCGGAGCGGCGTGCTGGTCGCGAGCAGGCGGCGATCGCCGTAGACGGCGAAGGTCACGCCGCGCGCGGCATCGGTCGCCGAATCGTCGACGCCGACGGAGACGGTGAGCTGGCGATATCCGGGATTGCGCACCTCGAGCCGTGAATTGGCGAGCACGCCCAGCCCGGCGGTGAAGTGTTTCCCCGCGACCGCCAGTTCGCGCCCATAGGGCGTGGCATCGGCCTGGGCGCCGCCCCAGCCGGCATAGATCGGTCGCTGCCCTGCACCGCGCGTGCCGCTCCACGGCACCACCGAGCGGTGGATGCTGGGATCAGGCATGGGCGCTGTCACGCCGTCCACCGCCGGGTTCACGCTTCCCGGCAGTTCCGACAGATAGAAGCCGTCCGCGAGCAGTCGCGTGCCCTTGGCCCGGAACACCAGCGTCTCGTGCGGGGCAAGCTTGAACTTGCGCTCGCCCTGGAAGCTGGATGTGGTGCCGTTCCACAGATCGGTGAGCGCCACGGGCGCGTCGGCGCGCAGCTTGAGGTGCTGGGCGGTGAGGATCGCCTCCATCGGCGCGGCGGTGCGGTTGAACAACGCGACCGCTTGCCCGCCATCGGCCAGCGTCTTCACCAGGATCTGGAAGTCGTCGCTGTCATAGGCGAGCACCGCCTGGTTGCCGGCGGGATCCTGGTCGATCGCGATCAGCGCGGCATTGCCGAAAATGTCCATCAGCGATTGCGGCGTGGTGCGCAGGTCGGATCCGATCAGCAGCGGCGCCGAGACCATTGCCCATAGCGCGAAGTGCGAGCGCGCTTCGGTGAGATGTTCGGCGTCGAACTCGCCCTTGCCGATGAACAGCATGTCGGGATCGTTCCACGAGCCGGGATGGGCATAAAGCGGCCGGCGCGCGGCGGTGTCGAAATTGGTGAGCAGTCGCGTCCAGTGCGGGGTGATGTCGTCGCTGGTCCGCGAGATGTTGCCGACGTCCTTGGCCCAGCTGCGCACGTCGGCCGATCCCCAGATGCACAGCGACAGGAGATAATCGCCGTCGGGATCGGCGCGGACCAGCGCGGCCTTCACCTGCTCGAACATGCCGCGCACCGCCGGAATGTTGGATCGGTTGACGCTCTCCAGATCGAGCAGCGGCGCCAGCGCGCGGTGGCGGCCGGAGCGCACCAGCGGGCTGTCCTCGCCATAAGCGCGCAGGCCGCAGCCATCGATCTTGATATAGTCGAAGCCCCATTCGCCGAAATAGAGCGCGATATCCTGGTCGATATGACCATAGAGCCCGACTTCGCGTTCGGTCACGCTGCCGCGCGGCAGATTGGGTTCGTTGGGGCCATAGGCCTGGGCGCAGGTGTTGCGGCCGAGATCGGTGTAGATCCCCGCCTTGAGGCCCATCGCGTGCAGCCGATCGGTGAACGGCTTGAACGACGTCGCGCCGTCGGCCGTGCGGGCGGAGGGGAATTTGTCGGCGCGCACCAGCATCCGCCCGTCCGCGCGACGATGGTCCCACCAGCCCTCGTCGAGGTTGATGTAGCGATAGCCCTTGGCGGCGAGCCCGGTGTCGATGATCTTCTGCGCCGAGGCGAGCACTTTCTCCTCGTCGACATCGGTGGCGAAGGCATTCCAGCTGTTCCAGCCCATCGGCGGCGTAGGCGCGCGGCCATCGGTATTGGCGGACCAGCGGCCGGTGGGGGCGAGCGGATCGCGCGGGGCGGCGCCGGCGCTCGTCGACGCCAGCAGCAGTGCCGCCATGCTCGCCAATGCCATGCTCGCCATCTTTACGCTCCCCTTTGCTTTATGTCGGAGTAACCGGAGCGGCGGGGACGAGGCAAATGCTTTCCCGCGATCTACCACCATTGCCGATCCGCGCCGCGCGCCGTAGCGTGGAGGCCATGAACCCGATGCGGCGGATCCTGATCCTGGGCGGCGGCACGGCGGGCTGGCTTACCGCTGCCTATCTCGCCCGGTATCTCGACATCGCCCATCAGCACCGCGTCGCGATCACGCTGCTGGAATCGCCGGCGCTGGGGATCGTCGGCGTGGGCGAGGGTGGTTTCCCGACGATCCGCGAGACGCTGCAGTTCCTCGGCATCGACGAGCGCGCGTTCGTGCGCAGCGCCGGTGCCACCTTCAAGCAGGGCATCCGCTTCGATGACTGGCTGCACGCCCCCCGGGCGGACGGCGCCCGGCACCGCTTCCTCCACCCGTTCGAGGCGCCGTTCCACACCGAAGGGGCGGGGCTGGTGCCGTATTGGCTGCTCCAGCCCGAGGCGACCCGGCCGCCCTTCGCCGAGGCGATGACGATCCAGAACTGGGTCGCGGCGCGCGGCCGCGCACCGAAGCGGGCGGACGAGCCGGGGTTTGGCGGGCCGCTAACCTATGCCTATCATTTCGACGCGGTGCGGCTGGCACAGCTGCTCCGCGAACGGGCGATCGAGCTGGGGGTGGTGCATCTGGAGGGCGAGGTCTTCCACGCCCATACCGATGCCGAAGGCGCGATCGACCGGATCGAGACGCGCGAACATGGCGCGCTGACCGCGGATCTCTATGTCGACTGCTCGGGGTTCGAGGCGGCGCTGATCGGCGAGGCGCTGGGCAGCGACTTCACATCGGTACGGCACCAGCTGTTCACCGACCGCGCGCTGGCCTGCAAGCTGCCCTATGCCGATCCCGAGGCGCCGATCGAAACCGTCACCATTGCCGCCGCGCACGAGGCCGGCTGGACCTGGGACATCGGGCTACAGCGCGCACGGGGCATTGGCTGCGTCTATTCCTCGGCGCATCTCGACGACGATCGTGCGGCGGAAATCCTCGACGCGCATCTCGGCGGGGTGCCGCACGATGCGCGGGTGATCCGCTTCGAACCGGGCTATCGCCGCGAGCCCTGGGTGAAGAACTGCGTGGCGGTGGGGCTCGCGGCAGGGTTCGTCGAGCCGCTCGAGGCGACCGGCGTGGTGCTGATCGAAGCGGCGGCGGCGATGATCGCGGAGCTGTTCCCGCACAGCGGCCCGATCGGTGCGCCGGCGCGGCGCTTCAACGCGCTGATGACGGCGCGCTACGAACGGATCGTCGACTTCCTGAAGCTGCATTACTGCCTCAGCCGGCGCGAGGAGCCCTTCTGGCGCGACAATCGCGATCCCGCCACGATCCCGGAGACGCTGCAGGCGCTGCTAGAACAATGGCGGCATCGCCCGCCGAGCCGCTTCGATTTCCTGCTAGACGTAGAGAGCTTCGCCTTCTTCAACTATCAGTACATCCTCTACGGGATGGACTTCCGCACCGATCTGTCCGGCGCCCGCGAGGGGTTCCCGCATGCCGAGGCCGCCGAGCGCCAGTTCGCGCGCATCCGCGGCTTTGGCGAGCAGGCGGTGGCGGATCTGCCCGGCCACCGCGAGCTGATCCGCCAGCTGGGCGGCTAGACGGTGGCCAGCTGGCCGTCGATCGCTTCCAGCTCGCCGCTCTCCCGCGCCTTGCGGCCATAGACCGCCTCGAACAGCGGCGTTGCCATCACCGTGGTGATGATCGCCATCAGCACCAGCATCGAGAACAGCGTCGGCCCGATAATGCCCTTTTGCAGGCCGATGTTGATGATGATCAGTTCCATCAGCCCGCGCGAGTTCATCAGCGCGCCGATGCCGAGCGCGGTGCGATTGTCCTCGCCCGCCAGCCGTGCCGCCGCCCAGCAGGCGCCGAATTTGGCGACCACCGATACCGCCAGGATGCCCAGCGCGATCAGCAGCAGCGACGGCGAATTGACCATGTCCATCCGCGTGTTCAGCCCCGAATAGGTGAAGAACATCGGGAGCAGCAGCACCACCGCCAGCGGCTCCACCTTGCGCTTCAGCTCGGTGACGAACAGCCCGCGCGGCATGCACACGCCCATCAGGAAGCCGCCGAAGATCGCATGGATGCCGATCGCGTCCATGAAGAAGGCGGAGAGGCAGAACAGCATCAGCGTGATGGCGAGCATCGACGTGGTCATTTCACCGCGCGCCTCGACGATCCGGCCGAGCGGGGCGAGCAGCCGCCGCCCGAACAGCAGCATGAAGCCGACATAGAGCACCGCCCCGCCGATCGCGAGCACCGCCACGCCGGCTCCGGCGCCGAAGGTCGCCAGCACCAGCGCCAGCACGCACCAGGAAGCGGCATCGTCGAACGCGCCCGCCGTCAGTGACAGCGTGCCGAGCGCCGAATTGGCGAGGCCGCGCTCGTTGATGATCCGGGCGAGCATCGGGAAAGCGGTGAGCGCGATGCACGCGCCCATGAACAGCGTCGCGTTGGCCTGGCTGATGCCCGGCGTGAACAGCCCCGGCACGGTGAGCAGATAGGGGGTGATCAGCGCGGCGAGCAGGAACGGAGCGGCGATGCCGGCGGCCGAGACACCGGCCGCGCTCTTCGCCTTGGACTGGAAATGATCGAGCCGCAGCGTCAGGCCGACCATGAACATATAGAGCCCCACGCCCAGCTGGGCGCCGGCATACAGGACATTGCGTGTTTCCCTGGGGAAAATCGCGAGCTGGAGATCGGGCGCGAGCATTCCGAGCAGCGAGGGGCCGAGCACCACGCCGGCGATCATCTCGCCCACCACCTGCGGCTGCTTGAGAAACTTCTGCCCCAGCCAGCCGACGACGCGGCAGGCGAGCAGGATGATCGCAAGCTGGAGGAAGAAATGGATGCTGAAATCGCCCGGCGCATAGGTTTTGGCGGCATGCACGGCGGGACCGTGCGGATTCAGGACGTCGGTAAGCGCGTGCCAGGCGCCGGTCAGCAGCTCGTTCATTCGGTCGGATCCCCTCGTGCGGTCGGCCTCTGATGGGCCGCCGCCAGCCTGTAGGGACCCTTTCCTACGGCGTTGAGCAAGTGCCGATCGATCGACGTCATGCACTTTTCGGTAGCGATCGGCCGGACTGTTGCCGAGGCTCCACAAGCTAGGTACGTACCTACATTATAGCGCTATCAGATCGTACAGGACGACCGGCGATGAAGGTGATCACCAGCCGCGAATTCAATCAGGACGTGAGCGCCGCGAAGCGATTCGCCCGCACCGAGCCGGTGTTCATCACCGATCGCGGCAAGCCGACCCATGTGCTGATGAGCATCGCCAGCTTCCGCGCCTTCAGCGGCGAGCGGGAGAGCATCGTCGACGCGCTCGCCGCGCCTGCGCCCTTCGAGGCCGATCCCGAAACCGGGCGCTGGTGAATGTACCTGCTCGATACCCCCGTCCTGCTCGATTTGCGCAACGCCCGCGCCGGTGGCGCCGATCCGCGCTTGGCGGCATGGGCGGGCGGGGTGCCGCGCGAGCAGCTGTTCGTCTCCACGCTGGCGCTGGCGGAGATCGAGGCGCTTGCGGCCAGGGCGCCGCGCGGGGAGGGGACGGCGGCGCTTCGGCGCTGGATCGATGACCAACTGGTGCCCGCTTTCGGCTCCCACCTGTTGCCGGTCGACACGGCGGTGGCGCGCCGTCGCGGGCAGGTGGCACTGGCAAGCGATCGCCACGCACTGGTCGCAGCCACCGCGCTCGAACATGCGCTGACGCTGGTGACGTACGATGCCGCCGCCTATCGTGGCGTTCGGCTCAAGCTGTTCGATCCGCGCCGCTACGATCCCGAGGACGGCGTCGACGATTGGCGTGCCGCCGCTGCGCGGAGCGGGCCGCTCTGGTTCCGCAACCTGTTCCTGCGCAGCTGAGGCGGTGCAACCCGCGCGGCCTCCAAGCATTTGCGTTTCAAGGAGAATGCAATGGCGGACGAGAAGCAAGCGACCCTCTACCGGATGGTATTGCCGGACCATGTCTGCCCGTTCGGTGTGCGCGCCCGCGAGCTGCTGCTCGAACGCGGCTATGACATCGACGACCGGATCCTGCGCACGCGCGACGAGGTCGAGGCGGTGAAGGACGAGTTCGGCGTCGCCACCACGCCGGTAATTTTCGTGGGCGACGAGCGCATCGACGGATCCGATGCGCTCGAGCGCTTCCTCGCCTCGCGTTAGGCGACCGCGGCGGCTGCCTCCAGGATCACCTGGGCCACCGCCTCGGGCTGCGAGAGCAGCGAGAGGTGGCCGGCGGCGAGTTCGGTGGTCGTCGCTTTCATCCGCGCGACGAATTCGCGCTCCAGTTCGACGCTCACGACGCGATCCTGCGTCGAAACGATGTACCAGCTCGGACGGTCTTCCCATGCGGCCTTGGTGATCACGTCGCCGAAGGTGGTGGCCGGCAGCGGCGGCTGCACCACCGCGAGCACGCGCGCCTCGGCTTCGGGCAGATCGTTGGCGACGTCTTCCACCCAGCCCTCGGCGCTCAGCGTGAGGTTGCCCTTGCCGTCGTCGTGGATTTTGCCGAGCGCGGGCGGGTTCGGATATTTGCCGACCAGCGGCCCCAGCGCCTCGCCCGCCGCCGGCGCGAATGCGGCGACATAGACCAGTGCCTTCACCTTGGGATCGTTGCCCGCCTCGGTGATCACCGCACCGCCCCAGCTATGGCCGACCAGCACCACGGGGCCCTCGACCGCGTCGAGCGCCTGTCGCGTGGCGGCGACGTCGCCGGCGAGCGACTGGGTGGGGTTCTGCACGGCGACCACCGGGTGCCCCGCATCGAGCAGGATCGGGATCACGCGCTGCCAGCTCGATCCATCGGCCCAGGCGCCATGGACGAGGACGATGGTGGGGAACGTTGCCATTCGAGAGGCTCCTCAAGCGAAAGAAGCACCGGGATAGGCGGCGCCCGGGCGGTGGGATTGTCCGATCGAGGCGCGTCTTGTCGGTTCCTGCGGCGAAGGCTCGGTTCGCCGCGTTCGTGTTAAGCGTCGGAACAAAGCGCCGCTTCGTTGATTTCCGCTGCCAACGCTTTTCTGACTGTACCAACGAAAAGGGCAATGATGATGAAGAAGATGCTCGTGCTGAGCGCCGCTGCCGGCCTGATCGCGCTTTCGGCGTGCAACAACACCCCGCGCGAACAGGCGGCCGACAATATCGAGGCGAATGCCGAGAACGTCGCCGACAACATCGAAGCGGCAGCCAGCAACGCCAGCACCGACGCTGCGCAGGACAATCTGCAGAACAAGGCCGATGCCGTTCGCGCCGAAGGCGATGCGAAGGCCAAGGACATGCGCACCCACGACGCAGACACCAATCTGCATAACGGAATGTAATTCCGGATCTTTCCGGTCCGGGTTCCCGCCGTTCCCACGCAGGCGGCGGGCCCTAGCGAAGGGCGCTCGTGCATACGGGCGCCCTTTTGCATGCGCGGGCTTTTGCTCCACTTCGATTACAATCGATTGTTGCGCGCGTGCATTAAACCTTTCATAAAGGCAGGATAGAACAGACGGGCCGGGTGGAGAGGCGCGACGATGAATCCTGCTGAAGGGAAGCCGCGCCTTTCGTTGTGGCGCATCCTCGAGATGAATCTGGGCTTTCTGGGCCTGCAGTTCAGCTTCGGGCTGCAGCAGGGCAACATGGCGCCGATCTATTCCTATCTCGGCGCGTCCGAGGCCTCGCTGCCGCTGCTCCAGCTGGCGGGGCCGATGACCGGGCTGCTCGTCCAGCCGATCATCGGCGCGCTGAGCGACCGGACGGACAGCCGCTGGGGCCGCCGTACGCCCTATTTCCTGATCGGCGCGGTGCTGTGTTCGCTGGGCCTGTTCTTCATGCCGCTCAGCAGCTCGATCGTGATGGCGGTGTCGCTGCTCTGGCTGCTCGATGGCGGCAACAACATCACCATGGAGCCGTATCGCGCCTATGTGTCCGATCGGCTCGATCCCAGCCAGCACGGGCTCGGCTTCCTGACGCAGAGCGCGTTCACCGGGCTGGCGCAGATGCTGGCGTTCCTCACGCCGTCGCTGCTGGTCTGGGCGGGGATGAACCAGGACTGGGTCGACGCGCATCACATTCCCTATACCGCCCGCGTGGCCTTCATGGTGGGCGCGGTGCTGGCGCTCGGCACGATCCTCTGGTCGGTGCTGCGGGTGCCCGAACTGCCGCTGACCCCGGCCGAGCGGGCGCATATCGCCGCCCAGCCCAGGTCGGTGGGCGCAACGCTCGTGGAGATCGGCACCGCGATCCGCGACATGCCGCTCGCGATGCGCAAGCTGGCGCTGATGAGCCTGTTCCAATGGTATGCGATGATGGCCTACTGGACGTACGTCATCCTCGCCATCGCCCGCACGGTCTATGGCACGGCGGATTCGGCCGCGCCGGGTTTCCGCGCCGCGGTGCTGACCAATGGCGAGATCGCCGCCTTCTACAACGCCGTCGCCTTCGTCGCCGCCTTCGCGATGGTGCCGATCGCGCGGCGGATCGGGGCTGCGCGGGTGCATGCGGCGTGCCTGGTCTGCGCCGGCATCGGCATGCTGTGGCTGCCGCAGGTGCAGGACAAGGCGCTGCTGTTCGTCCCCGCGATCGGGCTGGGGCTCGGCTGGGCGAGCATGATGGGCAACCCGTACGTCATTCTCGCCGGCTCGATCCCGCCCGAGCGGACCGGGGTCTATATGGGCATTTTCAATATGATGATCGTCATTCCGATGCTGCTCTTCGCGGTGACCCTGCCGTTCTTCTACGGCCCGCTGCTGGGCGGCGACGCCCGCAACGTGCTGCGACTGTCCGGGCTGCTGCTGTTCTGCGCCGCTCTGGCCGTGTGGACCGTGCGCGAGCGCAAGCCGGCATGAGGGCGGGTGCGGAATGGACGCGCGCGGCCGTCGCCGGCATCGCCACGCAGGCGGATGCAGCACTGCCGGTGCTGCTCCCCGATGGCGGCGCGCCGGTGCCGGGCATGGATCTGTGGGACATGTGGCCGATTGCCGATGCGGACGGGCGCACGGTGCTCCGAAACGGCCGCAGCTGGTGGTTCTTCCTCGCCGCGCCGCGGCTCGATGACCCGGAAGGCCGGCACGACGTCGCCCGCATCTGGCTGACCAGCCATGGCGACGATGGCTGGCGCGACCATGGCGCCGCCTTTCCCGACGACTTCACGCCAGGCTTGCGCGAATGGTCCGGCTCGGCAGTGCTGGAAGATGACGGCGTGACTCTCGCCCACTATTTCACCGCGGCCGGCCGACGCGGCGCGGCGACCACATTCGAGCAACGCCTGTTCGTCAGCCACGGCCGATTCCTGCTCGATGACGAGGCGCCGCGCCTGGCCGACTGGACTGTGCCGGAGGAGATCGTCGCGGCCGACGGTGTATGGTACACGATCGCGAACGAAGCGATCGCACCCGCCCACGGCATCCAGGGCTTTCGCGATCCGGGCTATTTCCGCGATCCGGCGGACGGCGCCGAGTATGCGGTGTTCACCGCCAACGCCGCATGGAGCGAGGCGCGGGTCAACGGCGTGATCGGCATGGCGCGGCGAGCGGCGGGTGCCTGGCGGCTCGAGGCGCCGCTGGTATCGGCGATCGGCGTCAACAGCGAGCTGGAGCGTCCGCACATCGTCGTCCAGGGCGAGCAATATTACCTGTTCTGGAGCACCCAGGCGCGGCGCTTCGCCGAAGGGATCGTAGCGCCGACCGGGCTCTACGCGATGGTTGCGGACTCGATGGCGGGCCCGTGGCGGCCGGCCAACGGCACCGGGCTGGTCGCGGGCAATCCGCGCGAGGCGCCGACCCAGGCCTATTGCTGGTGGGTGACCGGCGAAGGCGATGTCCTCAGCTTCGTCGATTATCCCGGCGTCGCCCCGGTGGACGCGGCGCTGCTGGCGGATCCGGCGTATCGCCGCCGCCGCTTTGGCGGCGTGCCCGCGCCGTTCTTCCGCCTTGTCTTCGCCGGCGATCGGGTGACGATCTCCGCCTAAGCCGAGTCCCGCACCACCAGCTCGGGCGGCATCACCAGCGACGGCGCATCCTCGCCGGCGATGCGCGCGAACAGCGCGTCGACCATGGCGCGGGCGCCGCGGGCAATGTCCTGCCGCACGGTGGTGAGGCGCGGCACGGTCTGCAGGCCGAGCGGCAGATCGTCATAGCCGATCACCGGCACGTCGCTCGGCACCGCCATGCCCTGGTCGGCGAGCACCCGCAGCGTCGTCATCGCGATCATGTCCGATCCGGCGGCGATCCCGTCGATCCGGTCGAGGTGCCGAACCAGGTGGCTGGCGATTTCCTGCTCCATCATGTCCGAGGCCATGTGCGTGTCGAGCTGGAGCGGATCCGGCAAGCCAGCGGCCGCGGCCGCGGCACAGATGCCCGCATAGCGTTCGCGCAGCTCGGGTGCGCGCAATTCGCCCAGAAAGGCGATGCGCCGTACGCCGCGCGCAATCAGATGCTCGGCCGCCAGCCGTCCGCCCGTCACATTGTCGGTGCCGACGGTGCCATGCACCTGCCCGGGCTGGCGGCTGCCCCAGGCGACCAGCGGGCGGTAGCGACGGGCAACGCGCTCGATCGCTTCCATCTGGTCCGACTGGCCGATCAGCAGCACGCCGTCGAGCATGCCCGAATCGACGATCCGTTCCAGCCAGTCCTCGGCATCGGGGATGATGCGCGAGAGCATCACGTCATAGCCGTTCTCGGTCAACGCGTCGGCGAGATGGCCGAGAATGGTCATGAAGAACGGATCGGAAAGGTGCTGGCGCCGCTCATGCCCCAGCGGCACGACCACGCCGATCACGCCTGTCTTCTGCGTTCGCAGCCGGCGCGCCATCTGGTTGACGCGGAAATCGTGCGCGGCGGCGAGCGCCTGGATGCGCTGGCGCGTCTCGGGATTGACCAGGCTGCTGCCCGCCAGCGCGCGCGAGACGGTGCCGGCCGAAACCCCGGCGAGGCGGGCGAGATCGGCGAGCGTGCGGGCCGGCCGTTCGGAAGGCGGTGCGTCGTGGCTCACGGCAAGGGTGTGGCCGCCTTCGCGACAAACCGCAAGATCGGGCAGCTACGGACAAATACGAGGCTTGCTGCAATCGATTGTAATAGGAGATATACGAAGCCGTGAAGGGCTCCCGATAAGGAGAGCCCGAACAGGGAGAGAGGCTCATGGCCAAGTCAGAGCGCGCAAACCGCATCCGCCGGATGCTGCTGATCGGCAGCATGCTGGCAGTCCCCAGTGTTCCCGCCTTCGCGCAGGACGCCACGCCGCCGCAGGAGGCGGAGGCATCCAACTATACCGAGATCGTGGTGACCGCCGTGGCGCGCGGCCGCGACCGGCTGGATACCGCCATCTCCACCAGCTCGCTCAAGGCCGACGACATCCAGAAGGCGGCGCCGCGTTCGGTGGCGGAAATCTTCCGCAGCCTGCCCGGCATTCGCTCGGAAAGCTCGGGCGGCGAGGGCAATGCCAATATCTCGATCCGCGGTCTGCCGATCGCCTCGGGCGGCGCCAAGTTCCTGCAGTTGCAGGAAGACGGGCTGCCGGTGCTCGAATTCGGCGACATCACCTTCGGCAATGCCGACATCTTCCTGCGCGCCGACCTCAATCTGGCGCAGGTGGAATCGATCCGCGGCGGTTCGGCCTCGACCTTTGCGTCGAACTCGCCGGGCGGCGTGATCAACATGATCTCGAAGACCGGCGACACCGAAGGCGGCGCGGTCCAGGCGAGCACGGGCCTGGATTACAAGGACTATCGCCTCGATTTCGATTATGGTGCCAAGCTCAGCGACAGCCTTCGCTTCCACATGGGCGGGTTCTACCGCCAGGGCACCGGCCCGCGCCGCATCGGCTATGACGGCAACAAGGGCGGTCAGTTCAAGTTCAACGTCACCAAGGACTTCGCCGGCGGCCATATCCGCATTTACGGCAAGTTCCTCGACGATCGCGCGGTCGGCTATCTGCCGATGCCGGTGCGGGTGACGGGCACCAACGCCAACCCGAGCTACCAGGACCTGCCCAATTTCCGCTCGAACCGCGACCAGCTGCTGACGCCCAATTTCACCCGCAACGTGACGCTGGACGGCAACAACAATCCGGTGACCGACGACGTCCGCGACGGCCAGCACCCGCTGGTCAAGTCGATCGGCTTCGAGGCGGAGACCACGCTCGCCGGTTGGACGATTACCGATCGCTTCCGCTATTCGGACATCTCGGGGCGCTTCATCTCCAACTTCCCGGCCAACGTCGATTCGGCCAGCGCGATCGCGACGTCGATGGGCGGGGCAGGGGCGACGCTCGCTTTCGCCAGCGGCCCCAATGCCGGCCAGGCGATCACCAACCCAGCGGGCCTGAACGGCAACGGCCTGCTCGCGCAGATCGTGGTGTTCGACACCAAGCTCAACAGCCTCGACAACATCACCAACGATCTGCGCGCGAGCCGGGCGTTCGATATCGGCGCGGGCAAGCTGACCACCACCGCCGGCTTCTACAAGTCGCGCCAGACGATCGATACCGACTGGCTGTGGACCTCGATCCTCACCGATGTGCGCGGCAATGGCGAGGCGGCGCTGGTCAATGTCCGCCGCGCCAATGGCACCGCGGTGACGCAGGACGGCTTCTACGGCTACAGCGCCGCCTATTTCGGCGGGTGCTGCCGGCGCAGCTACAAGGTTGATTACAACGTCAACGCGCCGTTCGCCTCGCTCAACTATCAGCTGGGCAAGGTCTCGATCGGCGGCAGCGTTCGCTACGATTTCGGCGATGCCAGCGGCTCGATCGCGGGCGCGGATCTCGGCGGCGGCCGGGTCGGCACCGCCAGCCGCGACATCAACGGCGACGGGGTGATCTCCGATGCCGAAACGCGGGTGGCGGTGATCCCGCTGACCAGCCCGGCACCGGTCAATTACAGCTATCATTATTGGAGCTATTCGACGGGCATCAACTATCGCTTCGTCGATTACATGTCGGTGTTCGCGCGCTACAGCCGCGGCGGCCGCGCCAATGCCGATCGCTTGTTGTTCGGCCCGGCGGTGAGCACCACCGACGGCCATCTGGTGAGCGCGGCGGCGGCGGTCGACTTCGTCAACCAGGCCGAGCTCGGCGTGAAATATCGCGAAGGCCCGCTGACGCTCAACCTCACCGGCTTCTGGGCGCGGACCGAGGAGCAGAATTACGAAGCGACGCGGCAGGTCTTCATCGATCGCACCTACCGCGCCTATGGTCTCGAGTTCGACGGTGCGTTCCGGCAGGGGCCGTTCAGCCTTACGGCGGGCGCCACCTGGACGCATTCGCGGATTGTCGCCGATGCGCTCACCCCGGCGGCGGTGGGCAATACGCCGCGGCGCCAGGCAAACCTGATCTTCCAGGCGACGCCGCAGGTGGACATTGGCCGCGCGGCGATCGGCGCCAATGTTATCGGCACCACGAGCAGCTATGCGCAGGACAACAACCAGCTCAAGCTGCCGGGCTATACCCAGGTCAACGCGTTCGCCCAGTTCCGGCCGATCCCGAAGCTGCTGCTGGCGCTCAACGCGAACAACCTGTTCAACGTGCGTGGCTTCACCGAGGCGGAAGAGGGCGCGATCCCGGCCAACGGCATCGTGCGGGCGCGTTCGATCAACGGGCGGACGATCAGCGCCTCGGTACGGATCGACTTCTGACCTAACCCTATCCTCCCCCTGACGGGGGAGGATACGCGCTTCTTACCAGATCCGAACGCGATCCTCGGGTGCCACATATTGCTTCTGGCTCGGATCGATATTCCACGCTGCGTACCACGCGTCGACGTTGCGCAGCGGGTTCACCGCGCGGATCTGCCCCGGCGAGTGCGGATCGCTGACCAGTTGCTGGCGCAGCGCCTCGGTGCGGAACAGCGTGCGCCACACCTGGCCCCAGCCCAGGAAGAAGCGCTGGTCGCCGGTAAAGCCGTCGAGCACCGGCGCCGGCTTGCCGCCCAGCGAGGCGTGATAGGCGTCGAGCGAAATCATCACGCCGCCCAGATCGCCGATATTCTCGCCCATCGAGGCGCGGCCGTTGATGTGGACGCCCGGCAGCCCCTCGAAGCTGTACGCCTCATACTGCGCGCCGAGCCGCACCGCCTGGGCCTCGAACTTGGTCGCATCCTCGGCGGTCCACCAGTCGCGCAGCACGCCGTTGCCGTCGGACTTGCGGCCCTGATCATCGAAGCCATGGCTGATCTCGTGGCCGATCACCCCGCCAATGCCGCCATAATTGACCGCGTCATCGGCCTTGGGATCGAAGAAGGGCGGCTGCAGGATCGCCGCCGGGAACACGATCTCGTTCTTGACCGAGTTGTAATAGGCGTTGACCGTCTGCGGCGTCATGCCCCATTCGGCCTTGTCGACCGGGCCGCCCAGCCGGTTGCGGCGATAGTCCCATTCGAACTTGCCGGCGCGCTCGGCATTGCCGACCAGGTCGCCGGGGCGGACCTCCAGCTTGGAATAGTCACGCCACTTGGTCGGGTAGCCGACCTTGACCGAAAAGCCCTGCAGCTTGGCGAGCGCCTGCTCCTTGGTCGCCGGGCTCATCCAGGCGAGGTTGCGGATGCGGCCGGCGAGCGCGACGCGCAGATTGCCGACCAGTACGTCCATCTTCGCCTTGCTCTCGGGCGGGAAATAGAGCGCGACATAGTCGCGGCCGACGCCTTCGCCGATCGCGCGCTCGGTGAACGAGACGCCGCGCTTCCAGCGCTCGCGCTCCTTGGGCTGGCCGTTGAGGAAGCGCGAGCGGAAGTCGAACTGCGCGTCGGCGAAGCGCTTCGACAGCATCGGCGCGATATCGTCGGCGATGCGGAAGGCCTGCCAGGCCTTGAGCGTTTCGAGATCGGTATCGGCAAACACCTGCGCGATCTTCGGCACCGCGCTGTTCTGCGCGACGATCACGCGGCTGGCCTTGGTGAGGCCGGCGGCGGGCCAGAAGGCATCCCAGGCAAAGCCGGGCGCCTGCGCCTTCAGCTCGGCGATGGTCACCGGGTTATAGGTCTTGTCGCGGTCGCGGCTCTGGGCGCGGGTCCAGTGCGCCTCGGCGATGCGCGTCTCCATCGCCACCACCTTGTCCGCGGCAGCGGCAGCATCGGGCCAGCCGGCCATGCCGAGCAGCTGCGCGACATATTGGCGGTAGCGGGCCACCTGCGGGGCGAACTTGGCGTCGAGATACAGGTCGCGGTCGCCAAGCCCGAGGCCCGACTGGCGCAGGTACAGCGCATAGGTATCGGGCTGCTTGGCATCGTCGCTGACGCCCACGCCGAAGAAGCTCGCGCCGAAGCCGCCGACCGAGGCGCCCATCGACTGCGCCAGTTCTGCCTTGGTCTTCGCGGCCTTCACCGGCTGGAGCCGCTGGACGAGCGGCTGCGCATCGAGCTTCTCGATCGCCGCTTCGTCCATGAAGCCGCGATACAGCGTGGCGGCCTTGCGCCGGTCCGGATTGGCGGTGTCGGTGGCGCTATAGCCTTCGATCAGGGTGCGCAGCCGCATTTCGGAAAGGTCGCGCAGCACCGCGAAGGCGCCGAAGGACGAGCGGTCGTCGGGGATCTTGGTGCGATCGGTCCAGCTGCCGTTGACGAAGCGGTACCAGTCGTCGCCCGGCTTCACGCTACGGTCCATGCCGGCGATGTCGAAGCCCCAGCTGCCATAGCGGGTCGCCTCGGCGCTGGGCGCGGCGGGGGCTGCCTGCTGGGGGTTGCGGCTGAGGGCGGGGGCAGCAAGTGCCGCGATCGACAGGGTGGTAGCCAGGAGGACGTGCTTCAGCTGCAAGGATAGTCTCCAGATCAGGCGGTTAGCCTAGTAGATGACGATACTCTACACGGTGCGCCGTGGCTGGCAATCCGCCGCCGGGGGCAACCGATCCGTCGCTTGCGGGCGCATCGCGTGGCGCTTTACAGAGCAGGCATGCACGCTTCCCCCGACCTCGCCATCCGCATGGCCCGTGCCGCATTCAACCGCGCGCTGGCGGCCGCCGACCTCGCCGCGATCGGGCCGCTGCTCGCACCCGATGTGGTGCTCGTCGCCGGCACCGACAGCGCCGTGATCCATGGCCGCAAGGCGCAGCTCCAGGCGTGGAAGCGGGAGTTCGCGGCGCGCGAGCGCAGCATCTACAGCCGCATGCCGGACTCGGTGGTGCTATCGCCAGTCGAACCGATCGCCTTCGAGCATGGGCAGTGGCAGGGCGTGTCGGCGGCGGACGGCGCGGCACAGGCGAGCGGCAGCTACTCCGCCAAGTGGCGCGAGGTCGGCGGCGTCTGGGTGATCGAAGCCGAGCTCTACCTCACGCTCGCCTGAACTGCCGGTTCACCGGCAGCCGAGCCCCGTCAGCGTCGCCGCCACGGCTTCGACCAAAGGCGTGTGCGGCTCCGCCCCGAGCATCTCGACCAGCCGCGCATTGCCGAGCCGGATCGGCTGCTGCCAAAGATAGCGCATCTCCATCAGTTCGCGCGGGGTCGTCATCGCCAGCGCCGCAAGGCGGAGCTGCCACCAGGGCAGCGGGCGGATCGGTACTGCCGGATCGCCCAGCACGCGCGCGATCGTCTCCGCCATCTGTCGGCCGTCGCCATCCCATTGGCCGTCCATGTGGTAACGGGCGAAATCGGGAAGGGCGGGGTGGTCGAGCAGCCGCGCCATCGTCTCGGCGACGTCGGGCAGATAGGCCCATTGATGGCCGATGCCCCGCTTGCCGGGCGTGCGGATCACCTTGGGGCGGCTCCCCGGCGTCACCATCGCCTGGCCGAACCAGTTGTTGCTTGCGGCGGGGCCGAAATAGTCGCCCGCGCGGACGATCAGCACCTTGGCGGACCCGCGCTCGGCAGCGACGCGCAGCCGCTGCTCCATCTCGACGCGGATCGCGCCCTTGCGGGTGCGCGGGTGCTGCGGCGCTTCCTCGTCGATCGTGGGAAAGGCGTCCGGGCCATAATTATAAACGGTACCGGGCAGCACGATCCGCGCGCCCACTGCCTGGGCGGCGGCGATCGTGTTGTCGATCATCGGCAGCACCAGCGTTGCCCAGTCGCGATAGCCCGGCGGGTTGACCGCATGGACGATCGCGTCGGCCCCCTGCGCGGCGCGCAGCACCGCATCGGGATCGAGCGCATCGCCCAGGATTTGCTCGCAGCCGTCGAGCAGCGGGGAGGGCCGGCGGGTCAGCGTCTTCACGCACCAGCCGCCAGCCAGCAGTCGTTCGCGCATCGCACCGCCGATGCCACCGCTTGCGCCCAGGATCAGTGCCGTTTTCGTGCCCATTGTCGCCTCCTTGATGATGGGAGGATTCTGGCGCCGAAACCACTAAACGGAAATTGCCTAAAAGCGGCGATCCTCTATACGAAAATCAATGAACATCGCGCCGAGCTGGGACGTCTATCGAAGCTTCGCCGCAGTGCTGCAGGCGGGCTCGCTCTCCGCAGCGGCACGCGCGCTGGGCATGACCCAGCCGAGCATCGCCCGCCACATCGACGCGCTGGAGGCGGCGATCGGCGGGGCGCTGTTCATCCGCTCGCAGCGCGGGCTTTTGCCGACCGATCGGGCGCTGGCGCTGCAGCCCCATGCCGAGGCGCTGGTCGCCGCCGCCGCCGCGCTCCAGCGCACCGCTTCGGGGCGGCCCGACCAGCCCGAGGGCGTGGTGCGGATCAGCGCCAGCCAGGCGGTGGGGGTGCTGCATTTGCCGCCGATCCTCGCCCGGCTGCGCGCGACCTATCCGGCGCTGGAGTTCGAGCTGTCGCTCTCCGACGCGCTCGACGATCTGCTGCAACGACGCGCCGACATCGCGGTGCGGATGACCGAGCCGGTGCAGCAGGCGCTGGTCGCGCGGCCGGTCGGCACGCTGCGGCTCGGCTTCTACGCCCATCGCGACTATCTGGCGCGTCGCGGCGTGCCGGCGACGCTGGCCGATCTCCATGGACACGACCTGATCGGCTTCGACGCCGAAACGCCGTTCATCCGCGCGGCGATGCGTGTTCTGCCGGGCTTCGATCGCGCCTCCTTCGCGCTGCGCGTCGACAATGATGCAGCCCACCGCGCGGCGATCGGCGCCGGTTTCGGCATCGGCATCTGCCAGACGGTGGCGGCACGGCGCGACCCCGCGCTGGTCCATGTCCTCGCCGACGCCTTCAGCCTGCCGCTGCGCATGTGGGTGGTGATGCACGAGGATTTGCGCCACAGCGCGCGCTACCGCGTGGTATTCGACGCGCTGGCCGAAGCGCTGGCCGCGATCGCCGCTGCCGGTTGACGCCCACACGGAACGAATCGCTGCGCGGACCGGTTGAAGCCAGGAACCCCGCCTCTGGGGGAGCCGGGAGACGTGCCATGCCCAGTTCTCGATTCTTCTTCGAACGCCGTGCGCAGGAAGAACGCGCCCGCGCCGCTTCCTGCGGCAATCCGGTGGTCGCCGCCGCATTCCGCCGCCGCGCAGAGGCATTCCAGCTGCGCGCCAATGCGCAGCAGGAGGACGCGGTCGGGCTCGGCTGAGCCCGCCGCTACCAGCGCTTTTCCCCCCCGAACCTTTTCTTTCCTGCAATCCTAGTCGGAAGATGGGAAATCGCTCGACGACAAGAGTGACGATAAGGGGTTGAACATGCGTAGCTTCCGCACCGCGCTGCTGATTGCGGCATCCGCTGGCGCGCTCGCGTCGGGCCATGCCCAGGCGCAGCAGACCGAACGCCAGGCCGCGCAGGCGGATGCCGCGCCCAATGGCGGCCCCGACGAGATCGTCGTCACCGGTACGCGCACCGTGGGTCGCTCGCGGCTCGATACCGCGTCGCCGGTCGACGTGCTGAGCGGCCAGGCGCTCGGTCGCCAGGGCACCACCGAACTTGGCGCCGCCCTGGCCGCGGTTGCGCCGTCGATCGATTTTCCGCGCCCCTCCGCCACCGACGGCACCGATGCGATCCGCCCGGCGACGCTGCGCGGACTTTCGCCCGATCAGGTGCTGGTGCTGGTCAACGGCGCGCGGGTGAACAGTTCGGCGCTGCTCAACATCAACGGCTCGGTCGGGCGCGGCTCGGCGGCGGTGGATCTCAACACCATCCCGACCGCGGCGCTGGAGCGCATCGAAGTGCTGCGCGATGGCGCCTCGGCGCAATATGGTTCGGACGCGATCGCCGGGGTGATCAACCTGCGGCTGCGCGAGGCACGCTCGGGCGGGGCCGCTTCGGCGACCTACGGCATCTACCACACCGATATCGACACCGCGCGCGGCAGCCGCAGCACCACCGGCGAGCCCAGCTTCACGGCCTCGGTCTGGCAAGGCTTCGGCCTGGGCGACGACGGCTTCGTGACCGTCACCGGCGAATATGTGAACCGCAAGCCGACCAACCGCGCCGATTTCGATCCGCGCGTGACGCCGACCCGCGTCACCGGGCGCTTCGGCGATCCGGCGGTGGTGCAGTACACCGGCACGATCAACGCCGGGAAGGGCATCGGCGGCGGCTGGAGCGTCTATGGCTGGGGCAGCTACCAGGACCGCGATACCCGCAGCGCTGCCTTCCCGCGGCTGGCGAGCGCGACCACCGCGCTGGCCGGCTATCCGGACGGTTTCCTGCCAATCATCAACACCAAGTCGACCAACGCCGTCGGCGCGGTCGGGATCAAGGGTGATGTCGCGGGCTGGGACGTCGACCTCCATGCCGGCTATGGCCGCAACAAGATCGCCTATCGCACGCGCAATTCGGCCAACTACACCTATGGCGCGGCGACCCCGAAGAATTTCTACGACGGCGCGCTGATCTTCGACCAGTGGGTGGCGAATCTCGACGTGCGGCGGAAGCTGGACGTTTTCCAGTCGCTCAACGTCGCCTTCGGTGCCGAGGGCCGGCGCGAGGGCTACAAGATCACGCAAGGCGAGCTGGCGTCCTATGAAGGCTCGGGCGCGCAGGGCTTTGGCGGCTTCGCGCCGGTCAACGCGATCGAACGCGCGCGGCGCAGCGTTTCGGGCTATCTCGACCTCGAAGCACAGGTAACCCAGGCGTTCCTCGTCGACGTCGCGGTGCGCGGCGAGCATTATTCGGACTTTGGCGATACCGCCAACGGCAAGATTTCGGCACGCTACGACGTGGCGCCCTGGTTCGCGCTGCGCGGCACCGTCTCCACCGGTTTTCGCGCGCCGAGCCTGCAGCAGCAATATTTTACCTCGGTCGCGCAGGTCATCCAGAACGGCACGCCGATCCTCACCGGCACCTTCCCGTCGACCGCGCCGGTCGCGGCGGCGCTGGGCGGCAAGCCCCTGCAACCGGAGAAATCGACCAACCTCTCGGTCGGCACGGTGATCCGCGCAGGCGGCTTCGACCTGAGCGTCGACGCCTATGAGATCCGGCTGCGCGACCAGCTCGGCCTGTCCGAGAACATCCAGGCGACCTTCAGCCCGCAGGTGGCGGGAATCCTAGCGCCGTTCAACGTGCCCTCGGCGCGCTTCTTTATCAACGGGCTGCGTTCGCGCACGCGCGGTATCGATGCGGTGGCGCATTACCGGCTGGGCAATGCCGCCGATCCGGCCGGCGCATTCGACTTCACGCTCGCCGGCAACGTCAACGAGATCGTCGTCAGCCGCGTGCCGACCAACACCGCGACGATCAACCCGGCGCCGGTGCTGTTCGCGCGCAGCCGCGTGCTGACCATCGAGCAGGGCACGCCAGGCGAGAAGGTGACCGGTACGATCGACTGGGCCAAGGGCCCGGTGGGCCTCACGCTGCGCGGCACCTATTATGGCGACGTCAACCAGCCGGGCACTACGCCGGCGGCCGACATCCATACCGGCCAGCACCTGATCAGCGATCTCGAACTGCGCTACCAGCCAACCAAGGGCGCACAGATCGCGCTCGGCGCGAGCAACCTGTTCGACATCTATCCGGATCGTACGATCCCGGCGAACAATTCGACCGGCGTGGTGGGCTTTCCCTATTACTCGCCGTTCGGGTTCAACGGGCGGTACCTGTACGCACGGCTTGGCGTGAACTGGTGAGGCGAGGCGCGGGGCGGCAGGTCCGCCGCGCGCCGAGTCAGCCGTCCTGGTTTACATAACGATGATTATCGATCTGCGATGGACGGTGGCGCGCTCCGGCATGCTACCCCCGCGCGATCGAAGCATGGATCGGCAGCAGCGCCGCGCCGAGTGCCGAACCGGCACCCCCCAGCTTCGAGATTTCGATCGCGTAACGCCCCCGCTCGCTCTCGGCGACATGATCGCCCCAGGTAATCGCCCGGCGGTTCAGGCGCTCGGCCAGGCCGTGCATGATCGGCGCCGGTAGCGGACTCATCAGCGTGATGGCGCCCGGATCGAACCAGGCCAGCGCCGAGTTGATGGTCTGGAGAAGCTGGTCCGCGGCCCGTTCCTGCCAGCGTTCGATCGTCGCTTCGTAGCCGGGGATCGAGTCGGCGAAATCCGCGAGCGATTCCACCTTGCACCCCGCCGCCTGCAGCGTCGCGATCAGGTCCAGCGTCGTCGGGCGCGGCAGGTTGCCGGGGTAGAACATGCCGATCTCGCCGGCGCTGCCGGTCTCGCCCCGCATCAGCCGGCCTTCGTGGACGATCCCCGCCCCCACGCCGTGGCCGAGCAGGATCACCACCGCGGTGGTGCAGCGGCGGATCAGCCCGCCCAGATAATATTCGGCGAGCGCCGCCGCGGTCGCATCGTTCTCGATCCATACCGGCAGCCGCAGCGCGTCTTCGAAGATCGTGCGCAGCGGCGCGTCCTTCCAGCCGGGCAGGTTGCGGACGATGTGCCAGCGATTGCCGTCGCGCGACAAAGCCGGCCCGGGCGCGCTGAAGCCGACGCCGTAGAGCCGGCTGCCCAGCAGCCGGTGCTCGAGCGCGAGATCGTGGATGCGGCGATCGACATGGCGGGCGAAGCGATGCGGGTCCATCGGCTCGATCTTCTCCGAGGTCAGCGACACCACGCCGCCGGCATAGTCGACCAGCGCGATCTCCAGCAGGCCCGCATAGATCGCCAGCCCCACGGCATAGCCGCCCGCCGGGGAGATGCGCAGCGGCACGGTCGGGCGGCCGCGTCCCGCCAGCACTTCCGCCGGGAGTTCCTCGACCAGCCCTTGCATGAGCAGCGTCTTGGTAAGCTTGGAGATGCCGCTGTTGCCGATCTGCAGCGTCTCGGCGAGCGCGGAGCGCGATTGCGGGCCCTGGGTGCGCAACTGCCAGAGCAGCCGCTTCTCCTCGTCGAGCAGCCTGAGCGGGGGATATCGCATCTCCGGCAGCCAGTAGCAGCGCGGTACACGGGATGCGATTTATTTTCTCAGGAATAAATAAATATGTCATTCGTCCGGCGCATCGGCGCCTTCGAGTTCAAAGAACCAAAGGGGGAGCAATCCGATGAAGAAGCAAGATTTCGCCATGGGCTGCGCGGTGATCGCGCTCAGCGTGCTGACCGCGCCGGCCTTCGCACAGACGGCCGACACGCCGGCCGCCGATCCGGCGCAGACCAGCGAGGATGCCGGCGCCGACATCATCGTCACCGGTTCGGCGCGCGCGCAGCGCCGCTTCGACGTGTCCTATGCGGTCAATTCGCTCAGCCAGGCCGACGTCCAGAAAATCGCGCCGAAGAGCTTCGCCGATCTGCTCGGCACCGTCCCCGGCATCCAGGTGGAAGCAACCGGCGGCGAGGTGCAGAACATCACCCGCATCCGCGGTATTCCCACCGATCGCGGCTATCTGATCTTCCAGCAGGACGGCCTGCCGCTCTACCACGAGATCGACGGCGTCTTCTTCAATTCCGGCGAAGGCATGAACCGGTACGATCTGATGACCGAACGGGTCGAGATCGTGCGCGGCGGCCCGGCGCCGATCTACGCGAGCAGCGCGGCGGCGATTGCCAACAACATCACCGTTTCCGGTGGTCCCCAGTCGCGCGGCAAGGCGCAGCTCACGCTGGGCGATACGGGCCTCTACCGGCTCGACGCGATGCAGTCCGGCCCGATCAGCGACAACACCTATTTCGCGATCGGCGGCTTCATCCGCCAGCATGACGGCTATCGCTATGGCGGCTTCCCGAGCGACAAGGGCGGCCAGATCCGCGCCAACCTCAAGCGCCAGCTGAGCAACGGCTTCGTCAAGGTCTCGGCCGAATATGTGAACGACCACAACGTCTTCTACCTGCCGATCCCGACCAACGATCCGCGCAATCCGGCCGTTTCGCTCAACAAATATATCGACTATTTCACCGGCACACTGAACTCGCCCTCGCTGCGCAACGTCAACATCAAGTATCGCGACGGCGCGGGCACGCTGCAGAGCATGCAGCGCGACCTGTCCAACGGCCGCCATATGCGCTTCTTCAACGCCGCGGTGGATTACGAGGCGGACTTCAGCGGCTGGCAGGTCTCGGCCAAGCTTGGCGGCACCAAGGGCAAATCGAGCTTCGACGCCTTCTACTCGACCACCAACCCGGCCGACGCCAACAGCTTCGCCGCGAGCTACCTGACCGCCGCGCGTACTGCCTTCGGGCCCAATGTCGCACGGCTCGGCTATGCGTTCGCCGGCACCAACGGCACGTCCGTGTATGATCCCTCGACCGCATCGGGCCTGGTCATGTCCGGCCAGTATCGCGCCTCGGAATCGGACTTCTACTCGGTGCAGGGCGACCTCAGCGTCACCCGCAAGTTCGAGACCGGCATCGGCACGCACGACGTGCGGGTGGGTGTGTACAGTTCCTTCTACGGCAACACGCTGCTCCAGGCCTATCAGGACATGCTGATCGAAGTGCGCAGCCAGCCGCGCACGCTCGACCTGGTCGCCTATTCCGCGACCGGCGCGGTGCTCGGCTCGGT